>Ga0172375_10012963_pt1 | contig 10398 bp, 5 predicted proteins | sample LakKiv1m_FD_114537 | JGI IMG/M metagenome (GOLD analysis project Ga0172375, IMG submission 114537) | Freshwater microbial communities from Kabuno Bay, South-Kivu, Congo - kab_092012_11.1m | ecosystem: Environmental > Aquatic > Freshwater > Lake | place: Democratic Republic of the Congo...
GGTCGGGAGATTTGTCCTGAATCTACTCGGTATTGACCTTGGGAGGATAACCGTCAGAGATGTGAATGTCCCTTCAACTGCACAGAGTTGGGATACATCCCTTGTGAGTAATATCACGACAGGAAATGACCCAAATAAGGGAGCGGATATTCACACGCTCCAGATTTTTGGGTTGCCTGGGGGGCTGGATCGACAATCTGTAAGACTGGATGTTCAGGGAACCTGCGGTCCTTATCATTACCCTGACAAGCTCTGTATGACTCCTGAATGTTTGGCAAACCCTCCAAACTATCCACGATACTACGATATGACGGTCATTGAGGCACCGATTATTGATGGGATTCAATGGGACGATCAGTGGAGTGCCTGGTATGTCTGGGGATTGGGATTCAGTGAGATGTGTGGAGATGTATTCAGGGTAAGCTGGAATGGCCAACTGGCTGATTGTAGCTGTATAGGCAATCTCAAATTTGATTCATTCATGGCGCATTGCGCAGGGATGGATGATCCCGGCAGGATAGAGCTTCTGTTGGTGGATCCCTCTGCCCCGGGCAATCGTGATCTCTGGAGAGTGGGGCCATCTCGGGCAATAGGCCTGAATCCTTATCACGAGCTTTCAATTTCCAACGTAAGGCCTTCCAGCGGTTATATCGGTGATGTCGTAACGGTGATTGGTGACCACTTCAACCCTTATCCTGAGGATATGACAATCACGTTTTTTGATTCTGAAGGAAATTCAACAGGGGTTTCGATCAACCCGATGAGCGTCACGCAAGTACCAGCGGACCCTGGGGGACCGGATTGGCTCACTTTCAAAGTGCCGGAAGAACTTCGCGGAAGGGAGGAGCAGAGTCTCACCTTTAGACTGGGCCTGACAAATCTTGCGGTAGGCTACGGTCAGTCGTGGGATTCCGATGTTTTTGCGCTGAAAAAGGCCGAGAGTGCCGCCTGGGGAGATCAGGACCTGATTGCCTTTGGGGAGTCCCATGGATATATAAGAAGCACCCTGGTTGGTGATATCACTGGTGACGGTATCAATGACCTTATCGTCGGTGTGTCGCAGGAGCAATCAGGTTCTGGAAAGTATATGGGAGCTGTCTATATCGTCTTTGGCCCTGTCTCAGGCGTTTCTTTACCCACAGGTCAACAATATATGGATCTTACAATAGATGCTACAGATATCCATTGGGATGTGGTGATCTCTGGAGACTATACCGCCTGCTACGCACAGGATAGCAAGTTCTGCCAACGCATAGGAAACTCGCTTGCCATAGGAGACATTAATGGTGATGGTATAAATGATTTGCTCGTCGGGAGCACGGATCTGAATGAGGAGGGTGTCCACCTCTTAAATCCAGATACTTTTCAAGATACTTATCCTGCTGCAGGAAACAAAGGGCATCTTGGTGGAAGAGCCTATATCTATTACGGTCGTCCGATAGAACAATGGCACTGTTGGTATGATATCCCATATGGTGAATATGATGTCATTATCCAGGGAGATTACTACAGGGAACTGGGCTATCAGGTTGCAGTAGCTAATTTAAACGGCGACAGCTATGCGGATATAATGATTTCCGCACCATCAAGGCCTTATGACCCCGTGCATCCTGATTTAGATTGGTCGGGGAGGGTCTATATTATTTTCGGAAGCAGTGCATTGCCACAGGATGTCAATGTAGACAACATCCCAACATCTGTAAATGGAGTGGTTATAGCAGGTGAAAGTGAATGGCAGCGCATACTTACAACTGAATACAAAGGAGACGGTCTGGGTCAAGGAATTGCAGTTGGAGACGTGAATGGAGACGGTTTAGATGATCTTCTGGTCGGGGCGCCTCGGTATTATGTCATGTATTTTGTTTCCGGTGAAGGAAGTCAGGTCAGAAAAGGTGCGGCATTTCTCTTTTATGGACGGAGCAATTTCGGTGGAGATGATGGATACCTGAATGCAACCAGCGATGCAGGTGACCAAGACCTTTTGATTCTCGGACCAAAAATCACAGAATCCCCTGATGACTTTAGTCCTGGATGGGAGATTGGACGTGTAATGCTCATCAAAGATTTAAACAATGATGGAAAGGGTGAGCTCATGCTCGCCTCTCCTCACGAGTTCTTGAGATATGGTGATACGCAGTCTGAGGAAACTCGAGGTCATATAGGTTTGGTCTATCTTCTATCAGGAGAATCTGTTCCTCAATCAGGAATATACGGAGTGAATCAGTTAGCGAGGGCAAAGATCTATGGCTCCACAGCTATCTCTCGATTCGGGGCATCTCTTGCAACAGCAGATGTAAACAATGACAGTTATAAAGACCTGCTGGTTGGGGCCCCAGGAAGGATCGGCGGTGCCTCCGGGAAGATTGGCGAGGAAGACCCCGGTCAAGTTTGGGGATTTTATGGGTCAAATAATCTGCCTTCTGGGGTTATCCATCTGATAGACCGCTCAGCCACTTCAGGAGTATTTCCAGATGATTTTTTAATTAAGGGAGATCAGGCACATCCAGGCAAACGTTACGGCTTTGGCACCTTTGTCACCGCCGGAGACCTGAATCCCTTTGAAGGAGATGATGTGCTGATTATAGATCCTCTTGCTAAGGCACCTGAGTCCTCGGCTCCTGGAACCTGGCGGGATTATTCTGGAATGCTTTATGTCTTTTATGAAGGGTCTCAAGGCCTCTGGCCTGTTACGATCTATCCGGAAAGGGTTACCTTGAATGCCTGCAATGACCAGCAGCTCTTCCTCGCTTACGGGGGGAAGGAGCCCTACATGTTCGTGTGGGATACGGCCAATGTTCCTGAGCAGGTGGAGCTTGGCTATGAGTATGGAGATACATCCGCCATGGTACGGATTCATGGGTGCCTCCCAGGGGATTTCGACAGCCTTCGCCTCAGGGTCTATGACGGCGATGCGAGCACCTATGAAGATGTTGTCGCTGCAATCACCTTCGTGCACCAACCGGATATTTCGGTGCAGCCGTCCAGTATTGAATTCCCTGAGGTGCCTTTGGGGAATATTGCCTCCCACGAAATAGAGATAAGAAACAATGGAAGCGCAGACCTTCATATCGGTGAAATATCCATAGGAGGGCTCCGGCCCGACAATTTCACCGAGAGGAATACCTGTCCGGAAGCATTAAGCCCTGGCGCAGGGTGTACGGTCACGGTGACCTTTGACCCCGTGAACCTGGTCGATGTAATGCTCTACGCAACCTTGTCCATCGCTTCGGACGATCCCGACGAACCTCTTCTGTTGGTGGACCTCTCAGGTTATGGGGTGCGCCCTGCCCTGTCCCTGGATCCTGAATCGCTTGAAATGGGAGGAGACAAGACCCAGGCCTATCTCACGGTCATCAATACCGCCGACAGATGCATCCCTTCACTCGACTGGGAGATTACGCCGAATCTGCCCCCGTGGCTTTCTGTTTCACCCATGAGCGGAAATATTTCCTGCGGAGGCACACAAACGGTTTCTATCCAGGTGAACAGGGATGGACTGCCCGCCGGGGAATACTCCCACACCCTGAGTGTGATTTCAAACAGCGGTTCTGAAGACCTGGAAGTCATCATGAGCGTGCCGAGTTTCATTTCTGTTAACCCGGTCTTGGTGGGCTTTGCCGAGGCAAAGAAAAGAGTCACGTTTACCATCCAGAACACGAGCCTCTTTAATACTCCCCTGGCGTGGAATTTCACCGGCGATTTCCCTTCATGGCTTACAGCATCTCACTCAGGCGGGACCATCCCCCCTGGACAAACCGCGAGCATCCACCTCTACGCTGACCGTACCGGGCTTGATATTGATCATACCTATGCCCATTCGATCTTCATGACTTCAACCGGTGGAGATATCTCGCTCGAGATCTCAATGAGTGTTCCCGTACCCTTGGCGACTTTCGCGAATACCTACGGTGGTGACGGAGGGGAGTATATATCCGTGGTCAGGCAAACTTCGGACGGCGGATTCATCGCAGCAGGATTGACCAACTCCTTCGGAGCAGGAAATGAGGATGCGTGGGTATTGAAGCTCGACCCCTCGGGTTATGTGGAATGGGAAAGGACCTATGGCGGCGGTGACGCGGAGCGGGCTTATGACATCTGGGAGACTTCGGACGGTGGGTCTATCGTGGCCGGTGGAACATGGTCCTTCAGGCTGAAGTGGTATGCCCTCTGGATTGTGAAATTGGACTTTTACGGAGACGTAGAGTGGCAGAAGGAGTTCGAGGGCTGCGCGGATGACAACGGGGGTACTTGGGGCAAGAATTTCTCCATACGCCAGACGCCGGACAAGGGCTATATCGTTGCAGGGAATACCCGTGATTTGCCGGGGAATCATTGCAGCGGAACATCCGTCAGCGGTTCATCGGATCTTTGGGTATTGAAACTCGACTCAGGCGGCAACATAGAGTGGCAAAAGACCTATGGCAGCAGCGGTGAAGATTACGCAAATTCAATTCAAGCAACCTTGGATGAAGGATTTATCGTCGCAGGGGCGACCAAGTCCTTCGGTGCTGGAGAAGAAGATATCTGGGTCCTGAAGCTCGATGCGACAGGCGATGTGCAGTGGGAGAAAACCTATGGGGGATTCAGTTATGACTATGCTTATGAGATTCTACAGACCCCAGACAAAGGTTTTGTGCTCGTGGGCGCGACGTTTTCCTTTGGCGGCGCCTGGGTGTTGAAGCTCGATTCATCGGGTAATGTAGAATGGCAAAAGGCTTATGGAGGCTGGGATGGGCGTGGGCACTCCATCACGCAGGCCTCGGATGGGGGTTATATCCTTGCAGGCACTTTCTTCAGGCCAGGTCAAGGAGACGATATATGGGTCGTGAAGCTTGATCCATTCGGCCAAATCGAATGGCAAAAGGCCTGTGGAGGAGCCCGCATCGATGTCGCCTATTCCCTGGAGCAGACCCCCGAAGAGGACTATGTAGTGGCGGGCTATACGAACTCCTTCAGGACAACCAATTCTAATTCGCCAAATTACGATGCCTTTGTCCTGAAGATCGACTCCATCGGCAATATTGGATCGTCGTGCGGCCTCCCGGATCTGACCACCATAGCACCTGTAGAGACAGATGCAACCGGCATGGACACCTCCGTTGCCCTGGGAGATTCGGCAACCGGAGTCTACAATACAAGCGCCGCTGTTTTGGATTCCTCTGCCGTGACGGAAACGATCTGTTCCGAAACCCTGGAAGAGGCCGATCAAAGACCCGCCTTTGCCATCACCGTGTATCCCATCAATTATGACTTTGGATCGGTGCCGATCGGCGTTACGGCCGAGCACTCCTTCATAGTTCAGAATTCCGGATATGAACCTCTTACCATCCTCGGAATTTCGCTTTCAGGATCAACGGACTTCGGCGTGACGAGCACGTGCCCAGATGTTCTGGGTATCGCAAGGCAATGCGAGATAACCGTTTCCTTTTCTCCCTCAGCAACGGATCCCCAAACCGCCTTCCTCTGGATTGAATCGAATGATCCCGACGAATCATGGATCGAAATCCATCTCGCGGGCTCAGGCCGGGGACCGGGAGACGGAGAGATAGGAGGAGGCGGCGAAACGCCGCCTCCAGGAGGAGTACCCATTGGTCCTTAGCGCAGTGAGCCGAATCCTGAAAACGCTTAAGCGTCTTTCATGAGCCTCATGGTGATCCTTGTCCGCCCAAGCGCTTCGCGTTTGACCCGGCACATCCTTTTCGTTGCTAGCCCAGGAACCGGTTCATGAAGCGATGAAATCGCATCTGCCAGTACCCCAGGCTCGCGTCCACGGCCAACCGGGGGTCAAAATTGGGGTTTTTGATTTTTCCCAGCGACGATAAATAGTTGACGTGGTCTGCCACAGAGACCGGGCACCCCTTTGCGTAAACATATCGAGAAGACCTGTTCCTGGCGCAATTCCAGAACGCCCCAAGCATTTTCCCAAGCATATCATTTGACTTTGTCTTCCTCGCGTCCACCTCTTGGGTCTTCTTATAGTCACCCTCAATCCTGATCTTTTCTCCGTTAAGGCTTCCCTCCCAGCGGGTGCAGTTGCCGGCGAAGAGCACCCTCTCGCCCTCGGCCGCCGGGATAGGACCTTCCCCTTTGCCGATGACATAGCGCACCTTCTTCATCTTTCTTTCCACGTCCGGGTCAAAACCCCTGAAGATGTGCATGGCTTCCTGGAGGGCTCCAGGACATCCGCCCCAGCAGTAATCGGGTGAGTGCGCTTCAGGGAATGTCCCCACAGTACAGGAAAGGCCGCTATCCTTTCCAAAATAGCGGTCGATGCGTTCCAGGCAGAACTCGAAGGTCTTGGTTTTCTCTTGAACCTCTCCCAGCGGGTAGTCTCCGGAAACCTCGATTCGATCCAGGCTCATGGGGCCAAACCCCCGCTCAGCCGCAAGGCGGAGGTGAATAAGATCCTTGGGGTCCACGTGGACCATGTGGCAGCAGACCGTATCCACTGCGCAGGAATTGGTGCCCATCACAATGGCGCCCATGGGAAAGGGGGTGGGCGTGAGCATCATTTTCTGCCCGGCGATAATGGCATCTATTGCGATAAATCGGGGTTGGATGACCTCCTGAAGATCTGCAATCTTGTGTTCGAGGAAAGTGTTGTGATCCACAAGCCTGTGCCGGTCATCCTGGATGCCTATGAAGTTCTTGAGGCTGAGGGTAAGCCTGCACCACGGGTGGGCCTTGAACTTGGGCAGGTTGATGAGGAAATCGCACTCCCTGACAGGCGCCGGTACGAAGATCTCATCCCTGAGCCTCCCTTCCCTTTTCAGCGCCACGGGCACCTGCTTCACCTCATCGAAGTAGTAGGCCTTGATCCGGTGTTTCTTGATCACCTCCGGGTAACCCGCGTTCTTGAAACAGAATCTCGTGGGCAACGTAATTCCCGATCGTTCGCCCACGGCAATTTCTTCAATGTTTTCTGCCCTGGCCTTCGTAGCGGAAATCACGCCGTCCAGGAACTCCTTTCTCGTAAAGGCATGGGGAAAGATCTCAGGGTGGGCAATGACAACGTTGGGTTTAAGGAGAACCTTGCCCGAGGGCGTCACGCCCAGATCCTCCATACCCTCCCTCACGATGCCGAAGATTTTCTCCGCATCGTAGTCCTCACATCGCCTGATCAAGACCTTGTGTTTCATGTTTTCCCCCGGCGAGGTGCTGAAGAGAATGCGCATTTTGCCCTGTCTTTTACTCCCAAGTGCCATCCTGCTTTTTCTTGAGCTCAATGGTGCCTACCCTGCCCCGCTCATTGATGAAGGAGTTCAGGAGCCAGCTCACGAGGCTGATGACGAGAGACCCGAGAAGCGCCGACCAAAAGCCGTGCACCTCAAAACCTCCCACCACTCCAGACACCATCATCATCAGCACCGCGTTGATGACAAAGGTGAAAAGGCCCAAGGTCAGAAGGTTGATCGGCAAGGTGAGAAGAATCAGGATGGGGCGGAAAAAGGCGTTCAGCACGCCGAGAATCGCGGCCGCAAACACTGCGCTCCAGAAGCCTTTCACCTCAATGCCTTCAATCAGATGCGCTGCGACCAGGATTGCCACCGTGAGAAACAGCCACCGGACAAGAAGACCCTTCATTGCGGCTCCCTCTTGTGGTTGCAAACGATGATCAATGGATGACAGACCTGGGCGTGGCTTCCAGGCGCGTCACCACCATCTTGGGCCGGATGAGCATCTTGTCGACTTCCGGCTTGATTTGCTTTAGCCACGCCTCGCTCTCATAGACTTTCTTGTAGAGCTTCTTTCGTTCCTGCTCGCTCTCAAAGCGGCGAATCCACACATAGAGGTCCTTTTCCTCCTGCCCCACAAAGCTCGCCACCACCACCATGCCCTGGGAGATCTGGAAGGGAAGCAGAACCTCTTCCGTGTACTTTACCCACTGTTTCATCTTTCCTTTCTTGATCCGATACTGACGCAGTTCAAAAAACATGTTTCTCTCCTTTCTGAGTTCTGGTCCATGCGTAGAATCCGGTTCCATTATCCTTCAGCGTTCCTTTGCCAGACGGTACAAGGCGCACCGCGCAGGGTCCAAGGGGCCCTTTTGGCAACATTCGTCTTCCCGTGCACGCTGATCCGTGCGCCGTGCGCCGTTTTAAGTTCCTTTTCGCGCTTTCACAATGAACTTGACCATTCGCTCCATGACGCCGAACAGAACGTCCTCGGTCAGAAAATTGCCCGGCGTCCGATCCAGAATGGACCGGGTAATCTCTTGCGCGGTCTTTCTCGCATCCCCTGTCCGGCGGTACGACTGTTCGATGGCGGCCCGCGCCTCCTTGGCCGCCTCTATGGATTGAGAGAGCAGGCTCCTTGCCTCGTCACCCAGGGCTGCCCCATAATGTTCCAGCAGAACCGCCTCCACATCGAGGCCGGCCAACCGGCGGAGACTCCTCTCGTAGAGATCGAAGTTGGAATTGCCTGCTGAAAAGATGAAACCCGGATAGTGCACGCCCGAAGCATCGGAGGCAAAGAGGGCCTTCAGTTCAGGCACATAGGCTGCGATGGAACAGGAGGAATGGCCGGGCACTTCCAGGATCTCGATCGAAAGGTCTCCGCAGGGCACTCTGTCCCCCTCCTTCAAGATCTCCTCTACCTCGATGCCCGTGAACCCAAACCCGAGTTGCGCCGCCTCTTTTTCAAGCCCTTCCCGGGCGATCATGGCCTGGTTGAGGCCGGCAATGTATTGCGTCAGTTTCGGGTCGGAAAGACAGGACCTGCCCTGTTGCGAAGCAGAGACCTTGATCCAGGGCCATGATTTTTTCAGGAAAGGCGCCAGACCGCAGTGATCGAAGTGGGTGTGAAGAATGAGGAGCCTCCTGAGCTTCTTCACGTCAATGGCAAAGGTTTCTGCTTGATTCAGGACCTGCGGCGCGAGGTATGCCATGCCTCCGCCGATCAACACCGATTCCTTTCCCCCATCCACATGATACAAACAAACTTCCGGCGCTCCCAAGAGAACAATCTTTTTGGCGATCTTCCCGGGTTCCTTGATCATATCTGAAGCGCTCCGAGTAGCTGTTTTACATCCATTCCCTTCACCTCTCTCATGGATTCACGCTTCTCTAGCACAATTACCGCCCGATGAAAAGCGTTGAAGTGCGGGGTTTCTTGTGATCTGTACCTGCGGGGGGACGTTCGTCCATCGTTCTTTCCACATTGACATAAGGCACCCTATCGCGTATTCTAATAAAGTTTGAAAAACGCCTCTCCAACCGAGAACTCGAATCCTTTGTGGAATGCCTGGCAGGAGCCAGGCAGGGCCAGGGGGATGAGGTCGTCGCTGCTCTGCCGCGGGAGAACATCAAACACCTGAGCGTCGGGATTATCAGCTACAGCGTCTTCTCCACCGTTCACATGGTCGCGGCGCGCCTGTCGCCCGCAGGCGACGATCCTGCGCTTTGGCGTCAGTTAATCCTTCAGCCGGCCGGGGGCGGCCCCAACTCAGGTTGCTTTACCCATCTGTTCAGGCGGGCACTCCTCCGGCACAAGGGATCCAAGGTTTTCCTAGATCTCATTCGCACGGAGATGAACCGGGCAACCCAGGAGAGAAGCCCCGGATCCCTGAACCAGTGGCAACACCTGGAACAGATGGTGGTGCGGCATCAGGAAAGCGAAGAATTGAATGCCCGGTACCAGCGGGCCATCGAGGATCTTGAGACTTCTCTCAAGATCCAACAGCCCATGATCGAACAGAAGGAAACCGCCCGCCTCGGACGAACGCTAGAATCCGAGTTTCTCGCCCTGTCCATGACCGAGGCGCTCAATACCATGAATCAAGGGACAGGCAAGGACTTTCACCCCCTTCTCTTCAAAGCCTTCCGGGATCTGGTGAAAGCACAAGCGGAGGATCCGTGATCCCCCCTTTACTCTCTTTGCCCTACAATGATTCCCAGGTCTTCGTCCTGGTTCTTGTTCAAACGGGCGTGGGATTTGATGTTGAGGGACGTGAGGACGGAGAAAAGGGTGCTCACCTTCGGCTTCTGATCCTCGTGATTCAAAATCAGCACGACCTCCTTGACCGGCTTGGCATGCGCGACCTGGCCAATTCCCTTCACGGTCCAACCTGACTCCTCGAACAAGCGCTTGAGCTGGCTCGCAAAGGCCAGAGCTTCCTTGTCGCCTTTGTCGCAGGCGAGGCGCACGGCCGACCCCGAATAGGTGGCAAGATCCTCCTTGATCTGAGCGATCAGGGTTTCGGGAATCTTGCGATCTTTCTCCCGTTCGATGATGACCTGTCGTTTTTCAATCCGATCTGCCGCTTTTGCCTGGAGGTCGCTGATCGTTTTTTCGTATTCCGCGACCTTGGTTCGGGTGATTTCATCCCGCATGGTTTCCACTTTCTTGTCCAGAAGGAACTTTGCAATTTGCAGAAACCCTGCCAGAAAAACCAGGACA
>Ga0172375_10012964_pt1 | contig 10397 bp, 13 predicted proteins | sample LakKiv1m_FD_114537 | JGI IMG/M metagenome (GOLD analysis project Ga0172375, IMG submission 114537) | Freshwater microbial communities from Kabuno Bay, South-Kivu, Congo - kab_092012_11.1m | ecosystem: Environmental > Aquatic > Freshwater > Lake | place: Democratic Republic of the Congo...
TGCAATTGGAAATTGAAAAATTTCTTCTCCAGAATAAACTTGAACCATAACTGGATAATTAACATTGTAAACAAAATGATAAGGAACATAACAAAATCCTAACGCCCCCAATCCTGCCTGAGTCCCAATTGGTTTTGAAATTAACATCGGTCCGTCAGAAGGATTAACTTCGAAGCTGTGTGGCCATTCTTTAGAATTTAAAAATATTACATTAACTGCGTTAGAAACCCCAGCGTCGACGACAAAATATTTATTTATTTCTTTTGAAAGAGAAAAATCCCCCCCCTTAACTTTCAAGGCAAGAACATTTGATGCAATCGCGTTTTCAAGTTCATTAAAAATATCTTCTGCATTCCAAACTTTTGGACTGCAAGTTAACTCAACTCCGTCGACGGGCGCGTAAAGTCGCAGAACATCAACGCCATATTTTTCCAAGAACAAAGAATTCTGTTCGTGGTCGTAAATTTTTTTAGCAGAATCATAAAGTTCACCTAATTTTGAATTAACTAAAATAGTATGCGACTTAACTGAAACATAATCCGAAGATTTTCTAATTTGCAAATCCATATTTAAATTAATTTGCACTTCTCCAGATTTTATTTTAACATTTGCTTTTGGAATTCCTTGCTCAATTTCAAAACCCTGAGAATAATAAGTTTCATAAGAACAATCTCTTATTTTGTCGTCGATAAAATTACTTAATTGCTCTTGCATTTCTGTGATTGTTGGAACTTGTTCTTTCTGAATATTATTTCCAGAAACATAATACCAGTAGGGTACATCATTTCCTAAAAAGTTTAACTGAGATGAAAACGGCATATAAAGTGAACCAGATTCAAATTGTGGAAGTTCAATATATCCTGCTTGAGATTCCATCACATCAATTCCAATTTTGGTTTTGTCGTCGAGACATTGCAAAAAACTTTTGTAAACTGGCTCTAAATTCGCTGGAATTTGCGAAGTAAAAATATTTTCTTTAAAAATTATAAATAAAATCGCAAGAGCAACTATCACAACCGCGACAATTATAAACGGAGTTACCTGCCCTCTTTTTTTAAAATTAAAATCAGTTTTCATTTTTTTTCTTTTTTCCAGCCCTCTCTTTAATTAACTCAATAATTTCCGTGTTAATATCTCGGTTAATATTTAATTTAAATTTTTCCCAAAGATTTTCGTCTTCAATTAAAAGTAAATATTTTTTCAAATTAATTGCATCTCAACCTCTTAAAAAAATAAAAGATTTTTGAGTATATAAACCTTGTTAATTAATTACTTAGTAAGTTAGAAAGTAAGTAAGAAAATTAAGAAAAATATTTTTTATTTTTGCAATGTTTAAAAAAACATTCGTTCATTTCTTTTTCAAATTCATCTGGAAGAACTACATCCAACTCGTCGGATAGCGAAACAGTATATGCATGAATTTCGTCGTTTAAAACATGTTCGGCGTAACCGCCCATTTTTTTTAATTTATTTTCTACGTGAGAGAGTTTGTGTTTGTATTTTTTTATTAATTCCAAAACCTCTTTTTTGTAAATTTTATTTAAATGAAATAGTCCGTGCGCGATTTCGTGTTTCAAAGTGTGTTTATGTTTGTGTTTTTTCCAGCAACAGCAACGATATAATAATTACCTTTCATCTTTTTAAAAATAGAAAGAAGTTGTTTTTCTTTATCTGAAAGAGGATTAAATTTTCCGTCGTAAAATGGTTTAAGAATTTTTGAAGGAAGATTAAACCCGTCCCAATCTGAATAATAAGAAAATTTTCCTTTGATTTTACGATACCAATCCTTATAATTTTCTAATGTAAAAATTTTTCCCTTGAATTTTGGAGATTCGTAAAATTCCTGAAATCTTAAAAAAGTTTCCGCCATTTCTCGCTGATTTTGAAAATGCAAAAAATATAATTTATCAGAAACCCTCTTTTTTCTTATTATCATTTGATTAGATAATTTTTAGATATTTAAATTTTTATTAAGATTAATAACCACTTAAAATTGCAGTTTTCTTAAACAAAGTCAATAAACCAAAAATCAAAAGAATTATTGCGCTGATTAAATAAATCCATTTATCAATTACTGCGAACGAAGTCGGAATTGCGAGCCATTTAAAAAAACCATTTAACAAATAAGCGCCAAGAATTAATTCAATCACCCCGAAGACAGTTTTGAAATTCATAATCAAAATAAAAGATTTATATATTTAAACATTTCTATTTTTCAAGGTCTCATAGTCCAATGGCTAAGACGTGTCCTTGACGTGGATAAGGTCCAAGTCCGATTCTTGGTGAGACCATTTGTGATTGAAAATCAAATATTTTGAAATCACAACTTATCAAAAATTAGACGAAAATAAAATATTTTCGACAACAGGCGTTGAAGAATTTTTAGCAGACAGGGTAGTAGTTTTATATGCGCTAAAACATGGAAACGTCAGAGAAAATGCATTAGAAATTTTAAAAATCAAAAAACCCTGCGGGTTTTTACTCCACACTGAAGTGTGGAGTTTGTTTTGGTTTTTAGACACAGAAAACTTTTTGTCGCGAGTTGTTTTCTGTGCAGAGAAAATTCGTGGTGAAATTTTCTCTTGTTCCCAAAAAAATACGCGCGTAATTAAACCGCAACATCGAAAAATTTTTCCAATTCGGTTTGGAATTTTTGGAATCACCAAATCCTTCGGATTTTTGGATTTGGGGAGAACAGAAAACAACGACGGGCAAATTAACCCCGATTAAAATATGAAAGTTGTTTTCTGTATTCGAAAAACACCGACGACAAAAAAGTTTTTCGAATAAATGTCGCGGATTTTTTTTAGGATTAAGAGGAACAAATCACAAAAAAAATATTGTTGCTATGCAAATCACCGACGACGGAATAACAATCTATCCTGAGCAAGAAGTTTTCAGTGATATTGAATAGGACATAAATCTTTTTAAATGAAATAAATTTGAATGAATAATGAAAGAGATGAACAAGTTAAAAATTGCGGTTATTTCTGGCGTCGCTCACGCAATGAAATACAAAGAGATGAATAAAAACGCAACCTCTGAAGAAGTAATTAGATATATTTCTTCTCAAGTCGACAAAATTGTTTCAAAGATTGAAGAATTTGCTTAATTTTTTCCGCCCTTTATTTTTCCCCAATTTTCGTCGAGGATTTTAAAATTTAACTTTGATTTTTCAATTCCAGAAATTTCGCATAAACGATTTAATATTTCTTCGGAAAATAATCTATCTTCGATAAAATAATTTTTCAAAGTTGAATAATTTATAGAAATTCTATTACTCAATTCTTTTATCGTTGGACAATTTATTTTTATCAAAACTTCCTGTAAAAATTTTCTTTGAAAATCTTTTCTAAATTTAATTCTCATAAAAGAAAAAGAAAAATTTACTTTATAATTTTTACTGCGGGACTGCTCGTTCAAAAAGTTTATAAATCAATTTTTGTCAAGATTAATATGAAATTCCCAAAGACAACAAATAGATTTTGTCCTTACTGCAATAAAAAGACAGAACAAAAAGTAAAACTGATTTCAACAGGAGTAAAAAGAGGAACATTGAAACGAGGTTCGTTAGCAAGAGCTAAAATTAGAGGGAAAAATCGTGGAATGGGAAACAAAGGAAAATACAGTAAAAAAGCAATTTCACAAAATAAAAGAAAAACCAAGACAACTAAAAAAACAAATATGATGTACACTTGCAAAGTTTGCGGAAAATCAAAATACAGATTAGGTCGAAGAAATAAACGAACAGGAAAACAAATACAAGAATAATGGCAATCTCAAAAAGAAAACAAAAATTCTGGGATGTTGAAATTCCGATTATTCAGAAGACAACTTATCTTTATGCATTTGAACCAGAAGAGCTCGACGGAAAAACCCTAATTTATGACTTAACAAGAATTTTAAGAGGAAAGGGCACGTTGCTAACTGCGAAAGTAAAAGTTAATGAAAAAGAAGTTACAACAATTCCAAAAGAAGTTAGAATCCTTCCATATTTTTTGAGAAGAATGGTTAGAAAAGGGACAGATTACGTCGAGGATTCATTTGTTTTAGAATGCAAAGACGCGAAATTAATTATTAAACCGTTGTTAGTCACGAGAAGAAAAGTTTCAAGAAGAATAAAAAATGCTTTGAGAGAAAAAGCAAAAAAAGAACTCGCAGAATATTTAAAAGAAAATTCTTCAGAAGACATTTTCAGAGAAATTCTTCAAGGAAAACTGCAAAAAATTTTAAGCGCGAAGTTGAAAAAAATTTATCCTCTTTCAGTTTTTGAAATTAAGACAATAAGAGTTGAAAGTCAAAAAGAAATAATTCAATCAGAAATCAAAAAAACAAAAAAGAAAAAACAAGAACCTGTTCAGGAAAATGAAAATTCAGAGACAGGTGAAAATACCGAGACACAAGAATAAGTTTTAAAACATCTGTTTCTAGAAAATTATATGCCTGCATAGCTCAGTGGCAGAGCATCTGCCTTGTAAATTTCGAGGTTCCGAAAATATCGGAAAATTGATTTCACGAGAGCAGAGGGTCGGGAGTTCAAATCTCTCTGCAGGCTTTATGATATCGAATGAAATGAGATATCATCTTGTAGATTTTTACACACGCAAAATTCAAAATATTTTTTCGGGATTTCAAATACTTCAATTGTATCGTCAATTGAAGTTCCAAAAAATTTCCTATTTTTTGAACTCTCTGCAGGCTTATAAAAAGAACCTAAGCGGTTCTTTTTTATCTCCCTTCTCTGTTCATGTTAAGCGATATTTTTTTATGCCCCCGTCCATATCGCATAGATTTTTACACACGCAAAATTCAAAATATTTTTTCGGGATTTCAAATACTTCAACTCCAACGCGAGTTGAATGTCTCAGAAATTTTTAGAAAATTTCTGCGCTCTCTGCAGGCTTTTTTTGTGGCTGTAAGTCACATTAATTCTGAAAGAATTTAACACAGGTAGAGATAAACAATTTTGTCGTCGGGATTTTCAAATATTTATATCTAGCCCACAAACAGATATAACAAGGATTTACAAAAATTTGCGTCAAAAAATTTATAAAGAAGTATTTCTATTGAGATATATGAATACGATAGTATTGCTTTGGGGGTTAACTATTTTTTCAATATTTGTTTTCTTAGCTGGATTGATTGGTCTCGTTAAAAATAAGAATAAACTTGCTTTATTAGAATATAAGTATTTATTTTTCTTAGGGTTAATTGTTCTTATCTCTGGTTTTTTTTATAAAGAAATTGTGACGATAATCATAGGATTGATTTTAATTATAATTAGCCTGATTAATTATAAAAAATGGGAAAAAGGAAGTTTGGGATGGAAAGATTTTACGATTATTGATAAAAATGTAAACACCTTTTATCTATTTATTTTTGTTCTTATTTTAGGGATTATATTGCTCATAGGATCTATTTTTATGCTTCTAATTCATTATGGGATTTTTGGCTAAGCATTTGTTAAAAAATCAATTTATTGTTTTTTCTGCAAAAATTTCTACTATTCTTGAACCGGTTTACAAAAGTTTTTTGAACTCTCTGCAGGCTTTATGATATCGAATGAAATGAGATATCATCTTGTAGATTTTTACACACGCAAAAAATCAAAATATTTTTTCGGGATTTTCAAATCCGAGAGTTTGCGATTGCATTTATTTTGTTTACGTCGTAAGCAATCGCGGGCTCGAGATCTGCAGGCTTTATGATATCGAATGAAATGAGATATCATCTTGTAGATTTTTACACATGCAAAAATCAAAATATTTTTTCGGGATTTCAAATACTTCAAAAGCAATGTCTTTTGAATGTTCCAAAAAATTTCCTATTTTTTGAACTCTCTGCAGGAAAAAATAATCACTTTAAGAATTTTTTCTAGCAATCCAACTAACAATAAATCCAACTATTGCTCCTAAGAAAATTAAATTAAAAAATCCTGAAATAGAAAAAAGAGACATTTCAAAAGAATCGGTACTTAATATATGAAAAGTATTAGCAAGTAAAAAAGAAATAGGAATCCCAAAAGGAATAGAAAAAAGAATTGCTATGAAAAAACAAGACTGATCGTAACATTGTAAAAAAGAAAAAACTCCCGACAGATAGACAATTATTGAAAATATCATTCCTGCAAATGCGCCCTTTAATTTATAATTTTCGGTACTAAAATCTAACCAAATTATCATTTTATAAAACAAAATTCCGAAAAAATAACTAATGAATAAAGAAGAAACAGAGAAGAGAGTATCTAAAATTCTTGGAATCATCCCAGTAAAATAAACCTGAAAAATGCAAATAGCAGTAAAAATAGAAATCCAAACCAAAGAACCATCATTTTTTTCAATTTTTCTTAAGAAGAGATAAATAAGAATGGGCAGAAAAAAACAAATAAGTAGAATACTAAATATAACTGAAGAAAAAATTCCTTGTTTAATTAAAAAATCCTGATTAAATATCAAGTCATAAATTTTTTCATAAAATAAAATCAAAGTAATCAAAATTCCTGAAAGTATTGCAACAAAAGGTTTGTTCATTTTAATGGTTACCTTTTGAAAAAAAGATTATTAAAATAAGTAAAACAACGACGACAAATCCAAAAATAATCGTGTAAATTATATATTGTTTCATTGAATCAGTAGAATTATTTTTGTTTAAAGTTTCATTTTCAGAATCAGTAGAACAAACAGTAGGGTTTTCAGAAGGTTTATTTTCATAAGTTCCACAAAAATTTGAATCCCAACAATCATAAGTTTTAAGTCCATCGATACATCGTGACCATTTACAACTCCAATTAGAAACGCAATTATCTGGAGAAACATTATTTAATTCAGAAGAGTTCACCCAATCACTTGCAAAATCAACAAGTTCTTTAACCCCCGAGTTTTTCAATCCAAAAACAATAAAATAATTATTATTTAACTCGCATCTGAATTTATTTCCAGAGGAAATTCCGGGACATCTTAAAAGATATTCTTTAGAATCTATACAAGAATCAGAAATATCATCAACATCAAAAACCTCTGAATCTTTAACACAAAGATATTTACTTTCAGAATTAATTCGATCTATCCAAAAAGTTTTTTCTATTTCATCCAAACCATTCACAATTAAATATCCAAAATCCGAACTTGAACGCTGTTTTTCTAAATAAATATTTTTTAAATTTATCGCGTCGTCGTCTTCGAAATTATAATCAAAAGAAACTAAAACATTTTCGTCTTCATCCAAAAATTCAACTTCGTATTCATCATCAGAATAATTTTTTGAAGAATCAAAATTTCTTCCATTAAAACCTAACTTTAATTCAGAAATTCCTTGAGTTTGAATGTCTCCTACTTCTCCAATAATTCCAAGACCATTGTAATCGCAGTCATAAGTTTCATTTGCTCTTACAACACTACAATTTGTGTCTTCATACCAAACAATTTGAACATCACTTTCATTACAAGAAGTATTATGATATACCCAAACAGAATTACAATTTGGTTGAACGCACAATCCGTTCTCACAAGTTAATCCCCCAGAACATAAATTACCCTCATCGACAATTCCATCAAAATCATTGTCCCATCCATCGCAAATTTCATTAGAAGAATCCACGCAAGCACCATTTAAACAACCTTTTCCTTCAGATGAACAATTATAAATATTATAATTTAATCTTCCTTTGTAAGGAGAAAGAACAAACTCTGAATTAGTAACTGTAATATTACAATCATTAATATCGCAAGAAGAAGTATTTGTAAATAAAAAGACATCTCCAAAAATTTTTAATGTTGCAAGAGTTCCTCCAAATGGAATTCTAGTGTTCATTGTAAGTTCCTGTGGACCATATTCATAATTCAATATATCAACATCTAATTTAGGATTCGAAGCTAAAACTTTATCCGCATCTTTGTAAACAACCGCAATTTCTTGTCCTGCATTCTCCCCTACCCTATCAACCAAATAAAAAAGATTATATTTCTGAATAACTCCGTTACAAGAAGTTTCAAATAATAAAGAAGAACTATTGCAAGAATCTTCATGAGAATTTACCAAAGTTGCGACTCCTTTTTGATAATAATTAATTCCTCCGTCGCTATCAGAACAAGTATAGGAACTAAAATAAGTTTGTGAATTTTCAAACCACGTCGACGGATTCCACCAAACAGCAGAAATAATTGAGAGAGAGAAAACCAAAATTAAAAAAATAAAAAAACCCAACCTCTTTTTCATAATAATAATAATAATAACAACTTAGTTTAAAAATATTTCGTAGTAGATTTATTTTGTATTAACTTCGTGAAATTATTTTAATAGCCCCGCCCGGATTTCCGAAGTTTGCAATGCAAACGAGGAGACAGAAAATTTCTTATTTTCTGTACGTTCGAATCCAATAGCCCCGCCCGGATTCGAACCGGGGTCACAGCCTTTCTTTCATTATTCTTTTGTCCAAAGGGCTATATACTTGACCGCTGTACTACGGGGCTTTAAATTAAGATGAAGAAAGGCATTTTAAATATTTCGAACATCAAATAAATCAAAAACTTTTTATACTTAAAAAAATAAATCTATTTATGGAAGAGGAAAAAGAGGTTGAAGTTAAAGATAAAAATATCGGACTTATTTTAGATGCTTATCAAGATTTATTTTCAGATTTTGACCCGCGGGATTTTTCTCAAAAAGCAATTTCAGACGATTTTTTAATTGAATGCAAAAGAGCGACGATTGACAGAGAAGAAGGGTTTGAATTAAATTTATTGTTGCCAAATGAAAAAAGAAATTTTAGCGACGAAATAAAAATAAAAAAAAGATTAAAGCTACACTTTCAAAAACATTATCACGAAAAAGAAGCCGAGATAAAAAAGATAAAAAAAGAAGGAATTAGTTGGTTTATTATCGGAGGTTTAGTAATGTTTGGAGCAACATTTTTATACGAGAGAGAAGAATTCTTTTTTAGATTTCTGATGATAATGTCCGAACCTGCTGGTTGGTTTTTATTTTGGGAGGGCTTAGATAAAATTTTTATCGACGCAAAAGAAAAAATGATAGATTATTTATTTTATAAAAGAATGGCAAACGCACAGATAAATTTTAAAGATTATATTAAGAACTAACAATTCGCAGAAATTTCTTTTTGAAAATCACCGCACATATCGTCGCTATCTTTCAAATAAACTCCAACAAAAATATTTTTAGAAATATCTTCTCCAGCTACGTTAAAAACATAATCCTTTTTCATTCCCGCAGAAATAACTTCACAAGCCCTTCCATAATCTGAATTCAATTCGCGAACATCGCTACATCCAAAAGATTTATCTTTTAATAAAAATTTAAAACCATCAAAATTAAATTGAAGTGAACTAATTTCATAACCTTCTAATCCCCGTTCAACAGAAACCAAAATTTCATTTTCGTTTAAATAACATGCATTCAATATTTTGATATTATTACTTAACTCAAAATCACTGCAAGAAATTTTCGGCGACAGGTTTATTTCATTTGAAACAAAAGTCCAAAAAATTCCTATTGAAACAATTGCTAAAAAAATAAGTGTTACAATTGCAACCAAATTTGATTCTGCGTTTTTGTAAAAATATAATCTGTGACTCATTTTAATAATTTCATTTTAATTTGCAGGAAGTTGAACCTGAATCATAAATTTTACCCTCGAAAATTTTTTCTCCTTGTTTTGAAATTTCGATATTGTCTGCATCAGAATTATATGGGATTGTTAAAAAAATTTTCTGATTGTCGACGGCAACTGCTCCGCCTTGCATTTCTTGTTCTTCGAAATTATCGACAAATAAAACCCCCGAACCAAAATTTCCAGAATAAACAGAAACATTATTTTTTACCAAATCATAACTATACTCAAAATCACCTTTACTATCGGGAGCACATCCTTGTTGAATACTTTTATTTACTAATTGAAAATCTCCTGAAGAAGATTCTAACTCCAGCAAAAAATAATTTCCGTTGCATATTTTTTCTTCATTACCTAAACTCAATTTTAGAGCAAAAACTAAAATAATACCAAACAAAATCAAGAGCAAAATTTTTTTTACCATTTTTCAAGTTCCTGTGAAATTATTTTTTGATTAAATTCAAAATAACTTTGACTATTTAAAGTTCTCATTATTGAATATTCAGATGACCTAAAAAAATTTTCTTCTGAGCATCCTTCAAAACAATTTCCAACTCCAGAAAATTCTTCGCAATTTTTTACACAATTTTTTGCACCATATGGAATTTTTGCGGGAGTATATTCATCTGCAAGATTCGCAAACACGTGTCCAAATTCGTGCGCAAAAACACTTACTGGAAGTGCTTCATTCAAACTAATAACATTCATATAAGCAGAACTTCTAACTGAAGAAGATTCGTCAGAAACCACGACGACAAAATCATTTGGACAA
>Ga0172375_10012965_pt1 | contig 10397 bp, 7 predicted proteins | sample LakKiv1m_FD_114537 | JGI IMG/M metagenome (GOLD analysis project Ga0172375, IMG submission 114537) | Freshwater microbial communities from Kabuno Bay, South-Kivu, Congo - kab_092012_11.1m | ecosystem: Environmental > Aquatic > Freshwater > Lake | place: Democratic Republic of the Congo...
AACACGACAGTGGTGGGGAATGCGAAACGCCGAGCATGTGCGTTCCGGAATCGCCGGGATTTGGAATGACATGAACGAGCCTGCCACCGGCGAGGTGCCGGCCGAGGGAATGCTTTTTGGTCACGGCCAAGAACCGCACGAGCGGTTTCACAACGAATACGCCCTATTGATGGCCATGGGAACCGTGGAGGGGTTACGAAAGGCCATGCCCGACAAGCGCACCTTTGTCCTTACCCGCGCTGGATCTCCCGGAATTCAGCGGTATGCCGCGAATTGGCTCGGGGATAACTGTTCCCGCTGGGAGCACTTGGGTCTGGCGATCCGCATGGCTTTGGGGATGGGACTCTCCGGACAACCTTTTGTCGGGGCGGATGTGGGTGGATTCATGGGGACTTGCTCGGAGGAACTGCTGACGCGGTGGTACCAGTACGCTGCCTTCACTCCCTTCTGCCGGAATCACAATGCCAAAACCCAGCCGGACCAGTATCCTTGGTCCTTTGGGCCTCAATCCCTCGATTCGATCCGCCAGGCCCTGGTGCAACGGTATCAACTGATGCCCTATTTGTATTCCCAGTTTGTCATCGCCAGCGAATCCGGTTTGCCTGTGCAGCGTCCCCTTTGTCTCGAATTCCCTGGAGATCTGAAAACCTGGGAAATCGAGGATCAATTCCTTCTCGGTGCGCACCTTCTCGTGGCGCCAGTCCTGGAGCCGGGTTGCCTGCAAAGGTCCTCCTATCTGCCCCGTGGAATTTGGTATTCCTGGCCAGACCACCAACCCCATATCTCTGAAGGGGCTGCTCTGATGGCTTCCTCGCCGTTGGACCGGATCCCTGTCTGGGTCAGAGGTGGGGCGGTGATCCCGTGTTGGCCGGAGACCCCTTTATCCACGATGGATTACCATCCCGAGGAGATCGTTCTCCATGTGTATTTACCCGAAGATGGCTCTCAGGGAGAGTCCTTGCTGCAGGAGGATGACGGCCTGACGGATGCGCACCGGACGGGTAAGTATTTTCGCACTCAATTCAGGATCGTGCGCGAGCAGGACCGGTTCCGGCTCTGGACCGAAGTGGAGGGGCGTGGATTTCCCGAATTTCGCCGCCAACGTTTTCGTATTTTCCTGCATCCTCCGTCCGGCGAGCAATGGGTTTTGGAGGGCGGGTCCGTAACGGACTCCGGGGATTGGGAAATCCCCAACCGCGGGGAGGAGTTCGAATTGAAAGGGAAAAGGGTGGAGTAAGACCCGTTTCCAAATTGGGGAGTCAGTTTTTCGATCCGGTGGTGGCGATTCCCTGAATGAAGGTCTTCTGGGTGAAGAAAAAAAGCACGATCACCGGCAGAACCACCAAGGTGGAGGCCGCCATAAGATGATGCCAGGCCGTACCGCCTTGTTGGCTTTGGAAGGACTGCAGGCCAAGGGCGAGGGTGAAGGTGCGCTGGTCGGTAAGATAAATCAACGGTCCAAGAAAGTCGTTCCAGGTGGCGAGAAACTGAAACACCGCCACCACCAGCAGGACCGGCTTCGCCATGGGGAGAACGGTGTACCAGAGGATTTGCCACTCATTGCAACCATCGATCCGGGCGGCCTCGGCCGTGTCGCGGGGCAGGGAGAGGAAAAATTGTCGAAGGAGAAACACATGAAACGCGCTGGCGAAAAAGGTGGGTACCCAAAGAGGCTGGAGGGTGCCGATCCAACCTAAGTTTTTGAAGAGCCCGTAAATGGGCACCATAATCGCCGGAAACGGGATCATCATTGTGGCGAGGCAAAGGGAGAAGAGGCGGTTGCGTCCCGGCCATTCCAGCCGGGCAAAGCCGTAGGCAGCCAAGGTGCTGCTCACCAAGGTTCCCGCCACGGTGAGAAGACAGAGCAGGAGGGAATTTCCAGTGTAACGCCAAAAATAACCCATGGCCTGGATGGCATCAGGGTAGTTGTGCCACTGGATGCTGCTGGGGATCCACTGAGGGGGGACCGTCATGGTTTCGGACAAAGGCTTGAGGGAAGTGGAGACCATCCAAGCCATGGGCGCCAAAAAGGCCACGGCCAGAAGGGTGAGCAGAATCACGCGGAGCAGGTTGCCCCAGGGCAAGTGAAAGAACGGCTTCATGCTTAAGCGCCCTCGTAGTGCACGTGCCTAGAAGAAATCCGGCTGGCCACCAGGGTCAGACCCAAAATTAGGGCGAAAAGGAAAAGGCCAATCGCGCAGGCGTAACCCATATTCCAATACTCGAAGGCGTGCTGGTACAGGTAAGTCGCCAAGAAGAGCAGGGACCGCTCCGGGCCGTCGCCGCCCTCGGTCATGACATAAGGGACGGCGAACACCTGGAAACAGCCGATCAGGGCCATGATCCCATTGAAGTAAATCACCGGGGAAAGCATGGGCAGGGTGATATGGCGGAGCTTTTGCCAGCGGGAGGCGCCATCAATGTCTGCGGACTCATAAAGGTGCCGGGGAACTTCCTGAAGCCCGGCGAGAAAGATCACCATGGGATGGCCGACTCCCCAAATCCCCGTCAATACAAGTCCGGCTAGAGCAAAACGGGGATCTTGCAGCCAGTTGGGGGGAGAAAGATGCCAGCCAAACAGATCATTCAGGGTCTGCAGCCCTGGGCGCAGGCAGGCATTGACCAGACCGAGATCTCCATTGAGGAGCCATAACCAAAGAACGGCGAGACAAACCAAGGGCATGAGGGAGGGGAGAAAAAACACTGTCCGAAAAAATCCACGGGCGGGAATTTCCGCATTGAGGAGCAGCGCCAGACAAAAAGAAAGAACCAAGCCCAGGGGAACAGAAACCATGGCGAAAAGGACGGTGTTGCCGGCGGCTTTCCAGAAAATGGGGTCCCGGGAGAGCGCCGTGTAGTTTTCCGGGCCGATCCAAACGGCGGGGGCGAGGACGGAGTAATCACAGGTGGAAAGGTAGAGACTGGAGAGAAACGGGTAGAGGGAGAGGGCAAGAAAACCAACGAGCCATGGGGCAATAAACATGAATCCGGTGCCCAAACGACGGAGGTCGGCGGCGCTCATGGTGCGTCCCATTGTCGTTGCAAGGTGTCGGCCAGGCGGCTCCAGCGCCGCTGGTGGTTCTCATATTCCGCCTGAAGATGCTGCTGCACTTCCTCCAGAGCCGCCTGCGGCTGGGCGGCTCCCGACCAAACCTTGCCAAAAGCCTGTTTCATATCGCTTTCCATCATGGCCCAAAGGGTCAGGGGGGGCACGTGCTTGGCCAGCGGGCTTTTCGCTAAATCTAGAAAAGTGCGGATATGGGGGTTGGGGTGTTTCTGGAAAAAATCCGAACTTACTTTCCGAAGGGGGGAGAATTTTCTCTGGCCCAGGCAAAGTTTCTCCATAGCCGCTCGCTCGTTGACGTAGCGGATAAACGCAAACGCTTCCCGGGGATGGCGGGCCCCGGCCGGAATCACGAGGACATCCGTCTCCACCAAGGTAATGGGAGCCGGGGTTGCCGGGTCGGCGGCGGGGAAAGCGGCGACGCCCCATTCAAATCCCGGGGGCGCGTATTTCTCGATAAACGTGTGAATCCATGGACCCTGCAAAACCATGGCCACACGCCCGGTGAAAAAAGCGTTTTGCGGAGACGCGAAATTTCCAAAACCATCGCGAAAGCTGAGAAGGTCCCGGCTCTGAAAGCGGCGGGGGTAGGTGGCGATCCAGTCCATGGCCGCAAGGTTTCCCGGAGAATTCAGGGTGATGCGCTTTCCATCCCAAAGATCCCCGCCAAACCACCATCCCCAGATGGCCGGCCACCAGCCCGGTTCGGAAGGGAGGTGACCGATCGACTGCAACCGCCCTTGCGCGTCGCGCCGGACGAGTCGGTCGTTGATCTGCTCCAACTCCCGGATGGAGGCAGGGGGGCGTTCAGGATCCAGGCCGTTTTCCCGGAAGATCCTCTTGTTCCAGACCAGGCCCAAGCAAGCAGGGGAGCTGGGAAGAGCCCAGAGGTGCCCGAGGTGATGGCAGATGTCCCAAAAGATGGGGACATAGTCTTCCCCGTGAATGCCGGCCTCCCGGGCCATTCGATCCAGCGGGGTCAGGGCATTATTTTCCGCGTACACGGCAAGGGTGTTGCCAAACAAACCGGCCACGTCCGGCGGCACCCCCCCGCCAATGGAAAGCATGAGTTTTCGGTTGATGTGGCTCGTGGAGGAAAATTCCACCCAGATACGGTCCTGGGAGCGGTTAAAGTCGTCCACCACCGCCCTCATGGCCTCAGCCTCCCAGCCCGACCACTTGTCCCAGTAACGAATGACCGTCCGTCCAGGTGGGATTTCCGGGACCCCGCCGCAACTGGAGAACAATAAGGAAAACGCTGCTATCCAAAAAAGACGGGGGAGAAGATTTTTCACGGGGCCCGAGCTGCGGGACCATACTGAAGGAGAAGGGTCGCATACACGCAAAACGGCGGCAGGACCACGCGGAGTTGTCCGTCTTCTTTTTTCCAGTTCTCGAGCGGGGTGGGTTCAGCGAAACCCGTGCCATCCGGGGAGACGAAAAGGATGCGTTCGGGCTCAAGTCCGCCGGGCAAGGGAATCCCCAGGGAGGCTTGGGTCAACGGAGTTGGCCAAGGAAGGTTGGCACTCCAGCGTCGATCGGGCCCGAGGCGAAGAACTTGCACCACGAGGGTCTGGTGGCGCGGCGAAGCGAAAGTCCGTGTCAGACCTTCGGAAAAGGAAACAGGGAGAGCAAAGTGCACCACTTCCGGGCCATGGGTGATGCCGTAGAGCATGGCATCGTGGCGGTAGTAGGCTTCCAGCAACTCAAAATTCCCGGAGCGCAGGGCGGTATGGTCCGGATAAAAGAGGCTGTTGAGGCCGTGCATGGTGGAGTTGGTTTCATCCGGTTCGCCCACCACCATGAGGGAGCCGGCTCCCGTCATGGTGGCGCCGAGAATCCGAGCCAGCGTACCCGCCGGCCAGGAGGTCTGTTTGGGCTCCATATCCGCGGGATACAACTTGAGAATCACCCTCTGGTTGCGGGGTTCCCTTTGGCGGAGGCAGATTTCCACCAGCTCCTCCAGCTGGTCGGTGTAAAAGCGCCAAATTTCCAAAAACTGGAAGTCGGTGACATCCTTCATGAGGTCAGCACCGAATTCGTTGACGCTGTTGAAAGAGACCAGCCCATGAGGTTTGACCTCGCGGGTCACCCGCCGGACCTCGCCGACAAAATCATGAAGCACATCCACGAGCTTGTCTCCGTTCCGGCGGCTGTCCTTGGCGTAGAAGCGGACATCCGGGTTGTCGCCGTAAGAGTCGATCTCGAAGCCGTCGAAGGAAAACTGGTCGGAGGGATCGTCGTCCAGCGCCCGGCGGAACTCTCCCAGGATATGGGCATGCCAAGGGGAGTCTGCGGCGACGTTCATCAACCAGAACCATTTTGGTTTTTTTTGCCGGTCGGCTTCCGCTTCCGTCATGATTTCTCCGTTGAAAATTTTTGGCTCCCCTTTCTCATCGGTCATGGGATGGGGGTGCTGACGGTAGACGCTTTCCGAGGCGGCGTAGGCCGCCACATAGGCGAGGGAGAGAATCCCACGCTCCCCGGATGCTCGGATCTTCTCGCGGGCGACCTCTGCGGAGATCGGGATGCCGAAGGGCTCGAATTTGTATTCCTTTTCCTTGGGCGCGTAATGGCCGTGGGCGGGGAAGTAGTCGTAAAACTCGACGGCGTTGATTTTCAGGCGCGCGAGGAGATCCGCTTTCTTGGCGTAATCATGGTTCCCTGGGCGGTAGTCGGAAAAAAAGCCGTACCTCAGGTCGTTCACGACCTGGGCCACGGTGGAAAGAATGGTTTCGCCCACGGCTTGGGGTTGATCGGAGGAGCCCCAGCGCACCCGGGCGCGGAGCGGGCCCTCCTCGCTGCGGGCAGGGAGAGGCACGGAAACCGCTTTTCCATCCCAATCCATGGTTTGGGTGTGAACCTCGATTCCGGAGACGGGATCTTCCAGACGGACCTGCAGGGGAGCGGGTTTCGCTGGCAAGCCAGTGGGGGAAGAGATCCGCAGGGTGTGAGCCTGACCGGTGGAAACCCAAACCTTTTCCGGTTGGACGGAAAGAGAGGGGGTGGAACCGGCCCTAGCCGCCGGGTAACCGCCCGTTGCGGCCGGCCATTTCCTTGCCTCGCTGGGGGCGGTGGAGGGCCGAAAGATCGAATGGCTTTCCTTGTCCTTTTCCGGGACGTGCGGGTCCGGTAGCCAGCGGAAGTCACCCTCGGCTGTCTCCACGACAAAATTATAGCGGAGCTCGGAAGGGTGCAGAAATTCCTCCCGGTACCAGAGATTTTCCCCAGCGGAGAGCATGGCAAACCGGGGATTGGTCACCCGACCGCGGTTGTTTTGGGCCCAGCCATTGAAGTTTCCAGCGAGGTACACCGCCTTAACTCCCGGATCACTGGTAAAACGAAAGAGGATCTTGTCACCGGTTTGTCGAGGAGGGCCGGCTTGGCGAGCCTCCTCCGGAATGACCGACCCGCTCGCGCGGAGGTTTTGAATCTCCTGCCAAACCTTCGCCCATTGGGCGGAAGCGCCGGACTTGGTTGCCCTTTCGTTAGCATGACTACAGCCGATGAAGAGACTCGAAATCGATAGGACGCCAAAAAGGCGAATGCCAGCAAACACAACGTGACGGCTTTTTGACATAAAAGAGGAAGTACTCACGTTATTTTCTATCTGTTTTATGGAAAAAGTCTTCGGCCAAAACATTTAACTGTTTAACATCCTGATCATTGAAACCCCACCCAGGCAAATCGAGGATTGTGCGGTTGCCTACCCCCACCATCCGGTCTCTCGCCACGGAAGCCAAGGTTTCCACGGCCACCGTTTCCATGGCTTTGCGGAACGATCCGAGAATCACTTCGGACGTGCGCGGGCGGGTGCAAAGTCTCGCCAAAAAATGCGGCTATCAGGTCAATCCGGTGATTTCCCGGCTGCTTTCCCAAATGCGGTCGAATCAATCCTCTGCCCGACAGGGGATCCTGGGCTTTCTGGCGACCTCCCCCCATTCCGAGGATGCCGCCTCCGCCTTCACCAAGACCTGGCTGGCCGCGGCGCGCCGGAGAGCGGAGGAGCTGGGGTTTTGGCTGGATGAATTCTCGCTTCATGAAAAGAAGTTAACGCCCCGGCGTTTCCTGGAGGTCTTGGAAGCCCGCAACATCCGGGGACTTCTCCTCACGGGCCCTTTTTTGGAGCACGCCATTCCGCGCGAGCTGTTTGACGTTTTGGATCGGTCGAGCGTGGTGGTGGTGGGCGAACGAACCTCTCGGCCAGCGCCGGATTGCGTGCTCAACGACCAGTATTTGAATGCGGTGGAGGCTATGAAAAAGTGCCTCACCTTGGGGTATCGACGGCCTGGGCTATGCATCCACCGGGATGTGGAGCGGGTGGTGGAGAACCGTTTTTCGGGTGGCTTTCTGGTTTCGCAAAGCCTTTGGCCGGCCGACAGCCGGCTCCCGGAGCACTACTATACGAGCGGGGGAGAAAAAGAATTCGTGTCTTGGGTGCGTAAATATCGTCCCGATGTGATTCTTACGCTGCATCCCGAGATCAAGGTCTGGCTCCATCGCATGGGAATGGCGTGTCCGGAGGCCGTTGGATTGGTTCATTTGGACCGGACTGAGGAGCTGAGCGGATGGTCCGGTATGAGACAGGATCACGAGCATCTCGGTACCGCGGCCGTGGAGATGCTCGTGAATCATCTTTATCACAATGAAGTGGGCATTCCTTCCTTCCAAAGGTGCCTTTTCCTTGGCTCCTCCTGGGTCGACGGCAAGACCACCCGACATCCAGCTCCGAGCCGAGGCTCGGCGGCAGGCAAAGCCGCTTCGGTCTCGAAAGCGTCCTCATGAAACCAACCATCCAACCCAGGAGAACCCAAGCCATGAAATCCACGACCCTCATCCTCAACCTATCCCTGATCTTTCTCTCTGCCCTTGGGCAGGCGGCCACCCCGGGGGGTGACTCTCCCGATTCACCGGAGTACCAGGGCGACAAATGGGAAAGCGGACAAAATGCCGGCAAAGGTTTTATGGGATGGAATATCGTCACCGCAGGGACCGATGCAGGTGCCAATATCGGGGACTCTTCCCAGGCGGCCATGGGCATCAACACCTCCGGAGGGAAAGCTTTCCGCTTATTTGCCCGTGGAAAGGGAAATAGTGTGGAGGCTTATCGGACGCTGGATATGCCGCTGGAAATGGACCAGTCCCTGGAAGTTCAGATATCCGTGAATTTTCGAAGTGGCCATAAAGGGCTCGACCTGCGGCGGGCAGGGGACAATCAGACCATCTTCAACCTCAATATTGGTGCGGAGGATTACAAAGTGAACCTTGCGGCCACGGGCAACGGTTCCCTGGGGAGCGAGTACTCCAACAAGAGCGTCTTCACCATTGTCTTCACACAAAAAGATCCATCCGGGGGAACCTGGAAAGTTTCCCGCAGCGGAGGAGTGACTTCGGTGCACGAGGGAAACTATGAGGGCGTCGCCGCCGGGCTGAAGTTTTACGTGATGGACACCGATCCCAGCCCGGAAAACGAGTTATGGTTCAACCATCTGAAAATTTCAGGCTCAACCGCGTCCGCCAAACCCTGAGAACCCTGACGGGTCGCGTCTAGGGAAGGGCAAGCGCGGCACCGGAAGCCGGGTCAAAAAAACAGGCCTTGGCGGAATCCGCGCGGAATTTTTTCCGTTGGCCGGTCTGGGCGTGGGCACTTTCCTCCGCGTCACTCCGGATCATCAGGGTGTGTCCAGCGGTGTGGACATGGAGGAAGGTTTCCGCACCCATCGGTTCGACCACATCCACGGTGGTCTCAAAACCAGCCGGTTCGTTTGGGGTGATTTCGCTCAGGTGTTCCGGCCGGATTCCCAGGACGATTTCCTGGTCCTGGCGACCGGCGAGGCGGCGGGACATATCGTCAGTGATTTTGATTTCCACAGGCCCGGTGGAACCGGACGACACCTTTTCGCGGAAGGTGAGATGTTCTCCGGTTCCGATGAGGGAGCCGTGGAGAAAATTCATGGGCGGGCTGCCGATGAATCCAGCCACGAAACGGTTGGCCGGACGGCGGTAAATTTCCAAAGGGGTGGCGATCTGCTGCACCCGGCCCTGGTGCATGACGACCATCCGGTCCGCCATGGTCATGGCCTCGACCTGGTCATGCGTCACATAGACCATCGTGCTTTGCAGACGGCGGTGGAGGCGGGTGATTTCCGCCCTCATCTCCACCCGCATTTTAGCGTCGAGGTTGGAGAGGGGTTCGTCGAAGAGAAAGGCCTTGGGCTGGCGGACCATGGCGCGGCCGAGGGCCACCCTCTGGCGTTGACCGCCCGAGAGGGCCTTGGGTTTGCGATCCAACAGGTTGTCCGGCTCGACCAGGCCGAGAATCTTGGCGGCATCCTGGACGCGGCGATCGATTTCTTCGCGGGCGAATCCCCGCAACCTGAGGCCGAAAGCGAGGTTCTCCCGAACGGACATGTGCGGGTAAAGGGCGTAGTTTTGGAAGACCATGGCGATATCCCGGTCCTTCGGGGCGACGTCGTTGACTTTACGGTCATCGATGTAAATGGCTCCGGAGGTGATTTCTTCCAGACCGGCGATCATGCGCAGCGTGGTGCTTTTACCGCATCCAGAGGGACCCACGAGGACCATGAATTCGCGCTGGCGGATTTCAATATTCACGCTGTCCACCGCCGTTTTCCCAGGGCGGCCTTTTTCGCCGGGATAGGATTTAACGAGATTTTCGATTCTGACGGAGGCCATCCTTCCAGCACGCTGGACGAAAGATCCAGCCGGGGCAATTCATTGGAAAGTGTAACTGTTAAACCAAATTTCAAACCGGATCCACTTAAGTTTAAGACTCAAGTAAGCCCATTAACCGTTGTTGAATAATAACTTAAGATTTAATTGATAAATATAGTCGGGCTTGCTGAGTTTGTTTGTGAAGCAAATATTAGATCATGCATATTATTTTGGAGACATTCTGCAATCCACTTTGTTTCGTCTCAGCTGCCCGAAAAGGATCAAACAAGTTTTTATTTTTAATTTTACTGTCCATGCCGTGGCTTGCCGTCAGCAAAGGCCATGCGCAGTTCACCTTCGCCACGGATAATGCTTCCAGTTCAGCCTACAGCGACGGTTGGGCATCGGGGGATAATGGAGGCTCGGGGTTTAACGCCTGGTCCATCAGCATCCCGGGGCCGAATGCGGGGGTTTTTATCGGGAATCCATCCAACAACGGCATGGGTACAACTGGCATCGGCACGACGGCTTTTGGCCTTTTTTCCTCAGCCAATAATAGCGGTTATGCCAATGCATCCCGTGACTTTGCCACCAGTTTACAGGTCGGAGACTCCCTCTCCTTTCATTGGGCGATGAACTGGGACAGCTCGGGTGGCGC
>Ga0172375_10012966_pt1 | contig 10397 bp, 18 predicted proteins | sample LakKiv1m_FD_114537 | JGI IMG/M metagenome (GOLD analysis project Ga0172375, IMG submission 114537) | Freshwater microbial communities from Kabuno Bay, South-Kivu, Congo - kab_092012_11.1m | ecosystem: Environmental > Aquatic > Freshwater > Lake | place: Democratic Republic of the Congo...
AAGTAAATCTTGGTTCTTTGGTGATAATTTGAGTTTGTTCCGGTATTCTTGCTCTGACCGGTCTGACATCTACTATTGTATTGAAAAAGAATCTGTTAAGTTCGTCATATTCAGTATGAAAGTGAACCCAAGGTATACTATCTCCGATTGCATTTCTTACTGTGTCACAGCTCACAATTATTTTTATTGTCTCTTTTTTGAGTAGTAAAGTTAGACTATCTCTTTGAGCGATAAGGCTTGAATCCTTAACAAACTGAATTGAATCCTTAACGACAGGATAGTAAACTTTTACTATTGCCGGTACAGTATCAATTCTGATTTGAGGAATAGGCACTAAAACCTCTTTCAATTCAGTCTTTACAACCGTATCCACTCTCATTCCAAGAACAGAACTTAACGGCTTCCAAGTTGTGTCGCAGGAACGAAGAAAAATTATCGTTAAGATAATTCCTGCCAAGATTAATATGTATTTCAGATTTTTCATGTTGCGGGAACAGGACTCGAACCTGTAACCTCTTGGGTATGAGCCAAGCGAGCTTCCTATTGCTCCACCCCACAATATTATGTTTTCAATTCTCTCAAGACTTCAATAGCTTCATTGAGTCCGATTCCGATAGCATATTCTTTGTTATTATTCCGAAGCTCTATTCGATTAGTAATGATATTTATAGCCTCGTCAAGTTTCTCATCAGCCCAGATATTTGAGCCTGCAACAAATCCCTTTTCTGTCATTATTTTTGCACCGCCTACAATACTGAACCATATCTCATTCTGTGTCATTATTTTCTCCAACGGGTAAAAACATATGGTCTTCTCTAAATTCGTGTCCTTTGCAATAGAAATCAAATTTGGTTGGCATCAAACTCCCTTGATGGACTGATTCAGCCATCCCGTTTTTTGTTCCGAACCATGGGCAATTCCCAATCGTACCGGATACAGGTGGTATCCAGTTTTCACAATTATTGCAAATGCCCTGGTATGAATCAATATTATTTCTTTGCTCTGACACCGACAAGTCCTCTTATTTTCTTTATTCTCGTTAAAGGAAAAGTAATATTCCGTTTCTTTTTTGCGACTCCGTCACCGTTAAACTCGCTGCCTCCTCCGGTATTAAAACCGATAGTTGTTACCCATCCCCCTTTGCCGACAACTATTATCCTTTCAATGTGTCCAGTCCAATCATTAACTGATTTCCAGACAATAAAATCATGCACCTTTGCTTTATAATTTGTTTTTGCACCATGCTTAATAGCATAGTTAAATGTGCTGTTAGCAAGTCCATTTCTTGGCATCGGTATTTCATTGTAACTTATTTTCGTTTCATTACAAACTTTGTAGTAACACCAATATTGACCTGCCTGACAATAAGAAGCTCCGATAGGATTTCCAATTGCTTTATTATAACCATCCGCTATGCCTCTGTTATTTCCAGTCTCCTTTTTGCCTACTTGACTATTCAGATAGTAATAACTCTTTTCAATTAATACATTTTTACACGGCAATTCATATCGTTGCTGGCTGAAAATCAGATATGGTATAAAAAGCAATATGAGTAGTCGTTTAAGCACCAATTTTACTCCAGAATATCAAACCGATTATCACGGCAAACAGAACATGGACGCCGACAAAAATACGTCCCTTTAATCCGTCAGTCATTTCACTCGGCTTTTGTTTGGTATAATAATAAATTGCGAATGAGCAAACAAGTAATGCTATGCACTCTGTGTATATTGCTACAAAAAGAGCGAATATAATATTCCAGTATTGTTCTTTATAATACGCCCACAAAGCAGCTGAAAGTCCGGTGAATCCTATAATTGCCAATAAATGTCTTATAATAAATGATTTTAAATCTTCTTTGATAAATTGCTTAATTTCTTCAAACATATTTTTTTCCTTTTCTTATTTTATAATTTTTTCGATAATTGCACCAACGGCTGCACCGACAGCTCCAACGACAACAACCGTTACAAGTCCTATCCCTATGAACTTCGCCTGCACCTTTTCTATTAACGACAACCTTTCGTCCATTTTCTCGCGATATTCAGAACAAACATCCGACTTAATAAATGTTACTGAATTAATTGAAAACTCTTCGACTTTATCAGTTAATTTTTTTAATTGCCCTTCCATTGAATTTAACTGATATAAAATCTTTTCTTGATATTTTTCCCACCCGTTTTTAATTTCATCCATTTGTATACTTTGATTTAATGTCTAATAAAGTCAAGGTGAGAGGTTACGGCAATTGCTTCATTTATTGCCGCTTTGTTGCTTTTTTTGTTTGCCAATTTCACAGTGGAATATACGGAGATTACTGTTACCGCTAATATTCCAAGTTGTATCCAATTATCCACTGTCATTAATGCCCCTCATCACATTGAACGTTAATAAAAGGCAGGGGAGATTATCCCCTGCGGTTATTATAATTTAATGTTCCTGATTCTTGCTACGGAATATTTGTCTTCAATTTTCCATGCTGCTCTGATTTCCCATTTCTCCCGTCCGCTTTCTTTTGCCTGCAAAGCGTCGTAAGCCCAATATTGTAACCCCGAATTGGTAACAAGTGAACATTTCAGTTCGCCGGGTGAAAGGATATATAAAGATGTTGTTTCTGCAACTGGTGTTGCAGTGTCGTCGTCTTCGGTGTTGACAATAGTGTCCGGTAATATCTGGATGAGAGGTATCCCGTTGAACATCGTGACGGGTCTGCCGAATGTGTCAAGTACCTGAGTTACGTTCGCTGCCATTGCCCTGTCGCCTGCTATTGTGGTGAGTCTTGAATGCAATGATGGATTAACAATAATCCCCTGTGCATCTGTTACTTCGCCAAGGCACAATGTTAATAACTCAATTAGTCTCTTCAAATTCTTGTCGTAATTAGTTCCGCTGACAGTCAAATCCATTGATTTCGGCGTACTGTCAACAGAATAATCGGCTGCATTCCAGAGTCTGGTCACTCCCGAAAATCCCGGTAGTGCCGTTCCATCAAGGATATGCGCTAATCCTTTGATTTTGTTCGATGTCCCGTCTCCATTAAAGAGAAGTGATTCGTAAGCCTTTGCAAACGCAATGAGTTTCTGCTGCACCGCTTTGATAAGCCATGTGTTCATTGACATCAGCCCATTGGCTGCATCTGCCAAACGTGTGACATCCACGTCCACACCGTCACCGTGCATTGTTAACGCTCCGGTTGTCTTGGCTGCAGGTACTATGTCCTCGGTTGTATATGCTCCACCCTCGGCTCTTGCGGGCGCTGACGATGTCCCGCCTACTGCTCTGAAATCAAAGTCAGTAGGTACAAGCTCGAATCCGCTCGTTGCATTTAAAAATCTTAAAAATGGGGAGTTCTGTAAAAGAATTCCTAATGCTGCTGTCCCTTTTTGCGGGTTGTTGCTGGATGATAATTGTGCTAAGTTTGCCATTATCGATCTCCTTATGTAATTTGTTTAACAAGTGGTTGTGTTTCTAACTCTTTACGCATGGCGGGGGTCAATATGGAACCAAGCGGGTCGTTTCCTAATTTGTTGCCGTCTTGACCTTCAATCCTTGCCCCGGTTCCTGCCGGTGGCGTAGTGTTGGTCTTCGGTAGGGCTTCAATAATTACCGATGCATCGTCGTAATTCGATTCAAGCATCGTTTTGTATTTTGATTCAAGCTCTGCATTCTGTGCCGGGAGCCTGCCGTCCGTTTTCATCTGGGTCAAAAGTGCTGTGATTTTATCAGACTTATCTTTTGCTCTTGCATCGTCGAGTGCTTTCTGCCCGGCTTCTCTCGCTGCCTTTTCTTCGCCTAAAAGCTTAACGAGATTCTCGTTTTCCTTTTTTGATGCTTCAAGATATTCCTTCATCTCCTTTATTTGTTCTGCATTCTGTGCCTGCATTTGCTGGACTACTTTATTGAATGCTTCTGTGTTATGAGATATTCCTTCCGGTAAGGTTATCGGGTCTCCGGTTAGTTTGGGTGGTTGACCGGCTTTCATTAATTCGGCACTAATCTCGGCTTGTTGTTCGGGGGTTAGCTCGACATTGTTGGCTTTGAATAAGCTCAATATCTTCGCTATTAATTCTTTCATGGGATGCTTCCATTTGTTGTAAAAAAATTCATTGCAAATTTTTTGATTTTTTTACTCTTTTTTTTACATTAGTACATATAGATTTATAGGTACTAATGGGTAAATTTTACTCTTTTTTTTGAAAATTTTGTAATGTATTTTTTATTTATTGGTGGGAACATGCCGTTTGTTGACAAAAGAGAATTGAAAAATTTTATTCCTGAAGGAATTTTTAATCATTTCATTAGTAACCCCACTGAATTTACCAGCGTCGAAGCTCAAGCCGGTTTGATTATTACTCGTTTTGCGGGTGTTGCAAGCCCTGCCGATATTGCTGATAGACCCGATTGGGCTATTGTCCATATCGCCAACATCATTACTTATCTGACTTCTCATATACTCGAACCTCTCTCTCAAGATTTGGTGTCGAGTATTAATAAAAAATATAATGATTCTATTGAGTTTCTAAAATCGGTGGCAACTCGCGGTCCTTCAACTGATATTGAATACGGTGCTTGTGGTCCTCTCTTGCAGGTGAACACATGGTAAATACGTATTTTAATTTTCAAAAGAATGTCATGGATGTCCTGCGTGGAAATGCAGGATCGTTCGGCGTACAAGCTAATAATATTACGTTCGGTGGCAAACCGACTGCCGTCCCTGCAATCCATGTGCTCGTCTATCCGGTCAAAACCGCCGTTTCCCGTCAGGCTTTGGAATTCCCTTTCACTCTGGAATGTTATTGTTTCGTACAGGGTAAACCGTCGGAACAAAAAGCCCTGAATGAAGCTTATCTTTTGGCTTTGAATGTTCTTAATGTTGTTAATCCTTTGTTCGGCGTTAAGGTTTTCAACGGGATGGAGGTTGCTCAGTTCTTGCAGGATGGAAAAATTGTTTATACCGATAGGTGCTGTTTGGTGCTTAATTGGGATGTTAATTGTATTTATGGAGATGACGGTTATGAAGGATAAAGCTCTTATTATTGCTCGCTTTAATGAAAAGTTAGGATGGCTCCAAAATCCTTTGCTTGATGATTTTGATAAGATTATTTATAACAAGGGTACAGGCAAGGGCGGGATTAAACTCGAGAATGTGGGTCATGAAGCTCATTCGTATCTGACTCATATTGTTCTGAATTATGAGAAACTTCATAGCCAAATGGTATTCTGTCAGGGTAATCCTTTTGATCATATCAAACCACCGTCGAAATTTTTAGATGATTTAAATAAACCGCTCCCTGAATTTTATACTTTCGGCTCGCATGAAACTCATTCGGTTTGCGGACCAACTACTTTTAAAAGAAATGGTGCTAATATCTTCCAACCGAATGACGCTAAAGAAATTTATAATTTATGCCAGAAAATTAAGCCGATGAAAAGCGGATATGAATACAAAATTTCCGTTGCTCATTTTGCTATTTTTTCGGTTACACAAAAACTTATTCATAAATACCCGAAAAGTTTTTATGAAGATTTACTTAAATTCACTGCTTCTAATGAGTTCGGTGCTTATGCTCTCGAACAGCTTTGGAAAGCTATTTTTTATCCTAATTCACTAATTTAAATTGAAAAGCGGTGATACATTATCAGTCACAAATATATCAAATGCTCTCCGCAAATATCTGGGGGTCGTTGTTGCTGTTTGCCAAGAATTACAAATTAGTGAAAGAACATATTATAGACTGGAAAAAAAACATCCCGAATTAATACAACTACGCAAAGAAATCCACCAACCAAGATGCAAGGTCTCAATAAATTTAGTCAAAGAAAGCCTGCGAAAAAATCACGGAGTAATTACCGCCACTTGCAAAGATTTAAAAATTGACCGTGATACTTATTACAAATGGGAAAGAAAACATCCCGATTTGAAACAACTCCATGGAGAGTTGCACGAAAATCTTATTGATGTTGCTGAAACCCGTCTTTTTGAAAAGATTGAAAATGGTGACACAACTTGTATTATATTTTTCCTGAAAACCCGTGGTCGTGCACGTGGTTATGCGGAGCGTTATAATCCTGACAATCCATCCGGTACGGGTACACCCTCGGTTAACATCTCTTACAATCCCACGTATGAGGCTGTCTGATGGATGTCGCTCCCAAATATAAAATTAATTCGGTTTATTTGCCACTCCTCAATTGCCGTGCCCGTAATATTATTCTTGTCGGTGGTGGTGGTTCCGGCAAATCTTTTGCCGTCGCTCAGCTTCTGCATGATAGAAGTTTCCGCGTGCCTAAAACACGATATGTGCTTATTCGTAAGCATTTGAAACATATCCGACAGTCTCAGTTCCAAGAACTTAAACTGCAAATTTCTCTTAACAATACTCAAGAATATTTTTCTATTAATGAAACTGAAATGAGAATCCGGAATGTTCTTACCGGTTTTGAATTTATCTCGTTCGGTCTCGATGACCGGGAAAAAATTAAATCTATTGCTGAAGTTGCCGGTGCCTGGATTGAAGAAGCTACGGAACTCGATGAAATTGATGATGACCAGATTGATATCCGTATCCGTACTTCTAATGCTGAATATCTTCAGGTTATCCGCTCTTTTAATCCGATTAGAAAAAATCACTGGTTGAAATCAAAATACTTCCCCGATAATTTATCGCTCCCTCTCGGTCAGATTGTTACTGTTAATAATTCTGTTACAGTTGAGGACAGAGAAATCTGTTATGATAATGTTATTCTTCGTACTAATTATAAACATAATAAATTTCTGGATGCCTCCGCTTTGGCTATCCTTGAAAAATTCAAACAATATAATCCTGAATATTACAAAGTATATGCTCTTGCTGAATGGGGTGACTTGGAACTCGGATTAATTTTCAAACGTGACTATTATCAGGAATGGAATATTATCCCAGCCGATGCAAGGGGTGTTATTTATTGTGACCCAAACCTTGCTAAAAAAGCTCAAGGCGATACTACTGCAATTTTTGCTTTGCTATTCTCGCCTTCGGAACAAAAATATTATGTCTCCAATGCCTGCTGCCGTTCGTTCAGTATGTCTTCGGAATTGCTCGATACTCTTCTGAAATTCCGTCAGGATGACAGAACTAAACTTATTGGTTTCGACGGTAACGTTAATCAAGAATCTCAATGGTCGGAACATGTGATTAATTACTCAAAAATTAATGGACTGCCTTATCCGATTATTGACTATAAACGCTATAAAGTTGACGAACTTACTAAAAATGCTCAGATGCTTTGGTGTAATGGCGACATTTATTTCCCACCAAACTTCAAAAACTCTAAAGAAGGTGAAACTATTTTGTCCCAGCTTTATTCCTTTGCCGGGAAAAAGCATTCCGAAAGTAAAGACGATGCCCCGGATGCACTTGTCTGTGCTATCGAATATATCTATGAAAGTGGCTTTGCCTATAAAAATAATCCGCTATTAAATAATCTTAAATTATATTGAGGTCGTTATGCCTATTTATGAAGAACCGACAATTATTAATAAACAATACCCAACACTTGCCGAATCCGTCGAATTAGTCAGAAGGTTTAATATCCAGGATGACAAGGGTCGTGACGTTAGAGGGTTGAAATCTGTTTTGCTGCGTATGGCTACTATTTCGCCCCGTCTATCCGGTCATATCCTCACCCGTAATACTGCCCTCTATGGTTTTGAATGGGATATTATCCCCGGTAGTCCAGCCGAAAAAATTCAGGTTGAAAAAGTTAAAGCACGTCTTGATGATATTATTGACCAGTTTCTTTCTTCTCATGCTCAAACTGCATTGTTCGATTCAATGGCTGTTGACTTGAAATTTGAAAGAAATGATATTTATGATGCTCTAGTTCCCAAAATTACTAAATGGTATGAGCCGTATGAATTGGATATTTTGTCTGATGGTTCGCTCGCAAAAGTTGATGATAAGAACTTAAAAACTCCTTTCGTTGATAACGGTTCGGTTTTCTGGGATAATCTAAAACCTGCCGAACGTGGCGGCGCCCTCCGTTCAATTATCTTCCATGAAGTCCTACGTAATGAAACTATGGTTGATTGGTCAAATTTGAACAAGCGTATGAAAGGTATCGTCCTCGGAATTATTGACCCGGAACTTCTGAAACGTGGTGCTACTGCAATCGGTATGTCGAATGAACAAGTAGCGAAACAAATCGAAGGACTTGATTTGGCTTTGAAAAACGCAGGTGAAAATAACTACCTGAAAACTCTTAATGCTATTGATGTGAAACTCGCTTCTATCGTTGAGGGTTCTGCGGGTGCTTCTTATTCTGATTTTAAAAAGACTCTTGACGCTGATATTTCTATCTCTATCCTTGGGCAGGCTAATACAACTGAACTGCCTCAAAATGGTGGTTCACGTGCTGCCGTGCAAATCCTTAATCTTATCCGTACCGATATTCTCTATGCTGATATGATTGCTTGTAGCCGTCGCATGAAAAAATTGTTACTTATGGACTATCGGATGAATGTTAATCCTAATGCAACTTCCGTGCCTTGGAAATTCAAATTCCTTGATAATGAGACAGTTGACTTTGAAGCTAATGCAAGGATTTATGAAACTATGTCACGTATCGGTGTACCTGTCAGTAAAGAAGAATTCTATCATAAAACCGGCACTCATCCGCCAGCCGATGCGGCTGATACGCTTGAACTTAAACAATCCAATATCCCGGTATTCTAATGAAAGATGTGACTATCGAAGGATTTGAACAGCTTAGAATTAGTGTCTCTGCGGGTGCTATGCTTAAGGCAGGACGTGCCTTAGTTAAGGTCATCCGTGCCAGAACTCTTTCAGGATTAGATAAATTTGGTAAAGAATTTAAACCTTATTCTACGAAAACCTTCGCTATGCCGGCGGGTGGTGCTACTAAAAGAGCACGTCAAATCCTTGTTAAAGATGGTGCTATCCAGTATTTTACAACCGGGTCCGGTTCATTGTGGATGCTTGTTAATGGGTACCTTGCTCTGAAAAGAGCTACGTACAAGAAAACAGGGTGGAATGGGCAGGTTAATCTTACTATGACCGGTCAGATGTTAGGGAGTATGACCGTAATCGAACAGGGTGATAATACCGTTACTATTGGATTCAACCGAACCGAAGACGCTCTTAAAGCATTTTGGAACATAGAAAAGGGTCGTGATTTCTTCGGACTTTCAGACGAAGAACTTCGCAACCCTGTTATTGCTGATATTTTAAAATCAGGGATTAAACTTAGTTAAGCTTCTTTTGAAGCATACGCTCCGATAAAATCATTATGATATAATTTGCAAGTGGTAAATTCAACTTGTCTGCTTCTGCTTGTAACTGCTCGAATAACTTATCCGGGATTGTTAATATTTTTTTCATTTTATCCCTCCAACTCAATCATAGTCATATCATAGTTCATGTGATATTCATCAGGATTTCTCGGATTCGAGATAAAACCCTGTTCGACGTGATAGTATCCTTCACCGAACTTATTATATTCTGATTCAAATTCAGGATAATCTGCAATATTACTCTTGTCGAGTTCGATTATGTCGTCAATTTTGGAAAGTAAAAATCTAACTTCCTCAATGTAGGCTGCTCTGTTTGTGGTTGTAATGGTTTTCATTTTTTTCTCCTAAAATTAAAAATTGAATGATATTGCTGCGTAATTGTATTGTTGTTTGAATTCTTGTCTTTTTTTATCCAAGAACCATTTAACTACTTTTTTGGAGCCGTTGGTTAAACTCTTAGGTATCCACATTGTTACGGTCATTAATCTTTCGACGTCAACTAAATCGAATGATACTTCAAATGCTACTGCTTTTTCGGTCTCTTTTGTAAATTTGCCGTTAACTTCAACGAAAGAGTTGTTATCTGCTTTTTTGTCGGCTAACCATTTTTGACCGGCTTCTGAGTTCAAGAAAGCTTCTTTTTCGTCTTCTCTTTTGCATTTTTTTTGAAAGTTTGTCATTTTGTTTTTCCTTTTATTAATTTGTGTCTCAATTACAAATGCAATATACAACATATTTTTGAGATATACAAGAAATATTTTTAAAATATCAAAAATATTTTTTTTTTTTTGAATTATTAATTATCAATTATCAATTATCAATTTATTCCGGTTCCCACCAGTGCCTGCAATTATACCCACCCTTATAAATGAACGGGTCTAAACCCTGCCCGTTGTCCATTGCCTCTATTTCCTTACGTGTCCAGCTCTTACCTTGCTGCGACAGTGCTAATAAATTAATGCAAAATGGACGTTCAGCCGGTGGTCCTTGATAAGTGAATCGTACTATTCCTGCTTTACCAGATTTATGAGCAGCGTCGGCTCCGTTAAATCCTGATATTGCCATCATTGCAATATCAGGATTTAACGGAGCCGACGCTGCTAAT
>Ga0172375_10012968_pt1 | contig 10396 bp, 1 predicted proteins | sample LakKiv1m_FD_114537 | JGI IMG/M metagenome (GOLD analysis project Ga0172375, IMG submission 114537) | Freshwater microbial communities from Kabuno Bay, South-Kivu, Congo - kab_092012_11.1m | ecosystem: Environmental > Aquatic > Freshwater > Lake | place: Democratic Republic of the Congo...
ACTCCAAATTTTTTTATCAGACAGAAAATGATCTCTTCACTGCTAGTTTTGGAGACAAAAGTTCCTCAAACCCAATAATCAGTTTTTCTAATCAAAAAGATTCCACTATTGAGTTTTATCTCCAAAACAACACTCATGTAAAACCAATTAGTTCTGGTAATAGTCTCATTTATAAAGATATTCAGTACGGCGTCGATCTTCGTTACACCACAACCAACAACGGTATTAAGGAAGAACTCATTTTAAACAAGCCGGCAGTCACAAATTCATATTCATTTACTTTAAATCTTAAAAATGCTCTACCGGAAGCCCAAACCAACAAGATTTACACAGGTATTTTTCGTGATGAAAAGGGAAATAAAATCTTTCACTTTGAAAAACCATACGCTATAGACGCAAAAGGCTCAAGAACAGAAAATGTAATCAATCAGATAAAAAAAGACCCTAACACAGGACAATTTATAATTGATTTAATTGTCGATAGAAACTGGTTAGAGTCAAATGAAAGGGTCTATCCCATTACTATCGACCCTACAATTGTCGTTGATACCTCTGTAGAATTTGCACTCGGTAATTTTAATCGTTCAAAAGATACAGGGTCCGGTTCTTCACCTGTAGTTCAGTCCTATTATGCCGAACTGTCAGACGATCAATACACTGCAGGCCTTTGGCATTTAAATGAAACAACAGCAACAAATGCAACTGATGCATCAGGAAATGGCAACACTGGTGTTCCCACTGGTACTCAAGCAGTATCCACCGGTATTTTAGGTTATGCGCGACAATTCAACAGTGCTTCCGATTTTCTCACTATTACCTCACCCACCACACCACTAGATGGAGATCTTACAATCGAACTCTGGGTATATCCAACTAATATTGGTTCTGGGCGTATAAACTTTCTCGATAAAAGCTATGCAAATGAATTTGGAACTACCCTAGAAACAAATGGGTCCCTTTCCTATTATCACGGTTCAGGAGGAACTTATATGGGTTGGACTCCGCTACCTGCAGGATCTCTGGTCAACAACACCTGGGCACATGTCGCAATAGTAAGAGACTCTTCAAGCAAATCACTTACCTCATATTTAAATGGAAGATATATTGCTTCCACTATTTATACAATAGCACCAAGCGTATCCGCCTCCCCAATATATCTCGGAAAGGGCTACGCGGGAAGTTACGCCGGAAAAATTGATGAAGTTCGTATAAGTACTACCGCCAAGTCTGAAGAACAAATCAGACTAGACGCCAATATACGTCCCTACTCCACATACACTTCAAATGTTCTGGATCTCACCAATCCCCTTTCCTTTAGCCCACTCATCTGGAGTGCATTTGGTGTCAAAACCGGTGACGGTGAAACCATCGTATCCACTGCATCATCAAATGCCGTGGGTAAATGGGACTTCAATGCGACATCAGGCACCTCAGCCGTAAATACCGGTTCTTGTGGATCTGCCTGTAACGGAACTCTTGTTGGTTTTACCAACACAACCGGACAAGATGTGGTTAATCTGTCAGGTTGGACAAGTAACAATCGTCGCTGGGGAGCTGGGGCAATAAACTTCGATGGGGTTGGTGACTACGTATCGGTTCTTGATAATGCTTCTCTTGACTTCGGAATAGTCAATTCTTTCTCTTACGAAGCTTGGTTTAATACTTTCAAAATTGGCGGTTACCAAAATATTATCAGAAAAGACAATCTCAATATGGGAGGTACCCGCACTTACATGATTTTGAGAGTAGATTCCGACAACAAACCTGCTTTCTATATCAATGATGGTGCAGCAGGAGGACTTGCAAAGTCTACGAGATCTTTTAATGACGGCTATTGGCATCACATTGTTGGTGTCAGAAACGCGGATGATCTTGTCGATTCTATTAGTTTATATATCGACGGAAAACTTGAGGCAGTTGTTAATGATACTTCTACTGTAACTCTCGCAAACAATGCCCCTGTTGTGTTCGGTTGTTCGTACAACAATGGAACAACTTCAGAATACTTCCAAGGATCAATTGATACTCCAAGAATATACAACAAAGCTCTTTCCGACTCAGAAATCTTAAGTAACTACAACTCAGGTCGGATCGAATTACAAACAAGAGTTGGTACTACAACAACTCCCGATGATGGTACCTGGGAAGCATGGAGACCGACCACAGGAGAAACATTAGTCAACACTTTAGAATCTACCGCAGTTACTCCGTCAGGCATATCCGGCCTAGTCGCCTGGCTAAAAGCCGATGCCATTACAGGTGTTACTAATGGTGCACAATTTGGAACTTGGACAGATTCCTCAGGAAACGGAAACAACTTCACCCAAGCAACTGGTTCACGTCAACCTACCTATCACACCGGAATAATCAACGGACTTCCTATTGTCAGAGTTGCTGCAGCATCGACTCAGACCATGACCGTCGCCACAAACTTTGTCGTTCCTAATACCATAATCTACGTAGCAAGACTCACGGGAGGATCAAATCAAAGAATGCTTGCTGCCAACTCCAATAACTGGCTACTTGGCTTCCATGGAGGAAACAAAAGGCAATTCTATGCAGAAGGATGGAATACCTCCACCGCGATTCCCACCGATACAAACTGGCATGTTTACGAATCAGTACAAAGCACAACCGAATCGCATGCGTGGGAAGACGGGAGTATGTATGTCAATGGTTCAAATACCGGTATCACCGGTCCAAACGGTCTGTCACTATCCGGTTATATTCCCGGAGGCACTCAATACTCCAATGGAGATTATGCTGAGATCATTGTTTACAATAGGGCAATTAGTGAATCAGAAAGAAGAACTGTTGAAAATTATCTAGCCGACAAATACAACTTAAATATCGGTGTATCAATAAGAAGCAGCACGGATGCCTCATTCAAAATAGAGGGAACCGGCAGTACAGAAATTACCAACAACAGAATGCAAGCTGATGGTTCTACTGTTGGTTTATGGCATTTCGAAGAAACTTCAGGTACCGGAGCATATCTAAAAGACTCATCTGTAAATGCCAATCATGGCACACCCGCCGGCACTACCCCATCAGACGGTTTCTCAGGAAAAGCGCGGCTTTTTAATGGTACATCAGAATCTGTGACTCCAGGAGTCACCAATCTCCCTACAGGTAACACAATGTATACCATCGAAGCTTGGGTCTATCCCACAGCAACAGGATCAAGAGGAATCGTTGGGTGGGGAAATTTCGGCACAACTAATCAAGCCAACGCTATTCGCTTCAACGGAACTACCCAACTGCTGCATTACTGGTGGGGTAACGATCTATCAGTCACTGTTGGAAACTACCTCAACAGTTGGCATTACATAGTTGCCACCTTTGATGGCACATCAAGAAAAATTTATTATGATGGCCAACTTATGGGATACGACTCCCCCGGCGCTGTTCACAACATGACGAACGCAAATTTCAGAATCGGAGTTACGAATACCACGGAGTTTTTTCAAGGATCAATTGACGAAGTTCGTGTTAGCAACGTTCCTAGGACAGCGGAGGAAATTGCCGAGACATACAGAAACGGCCGACACTATAAAATAACAAGACCGTTCTCATCAGTAAACGGCTCTGAAAATCTTACCTCAATTACCAAAATCCCCTTTTATATTGCCTCCGACAGGTTAGGTACTTTCTCTGAAATTATTATTGGCGAAACCTTATACGGCAATGGTGATTCAGACATAAACACACTTGGATACTGGCAACTAGAAGGCGAAGTTACCAAAGTCACACAACCTCCCACACCAGTATATTATGGTCATACCGGAGGTGCACAATCATACGTAGTACCAGCAGGGGTTACTTCTATTGTTGTAAAAGCTTGGGGCGGAGGTGGGGGTGGTGGAGGTGGAGGTGGAGCTGGTGGAGGTGGAGCTTATGCATCTTCTACTATTGCTGTCATTCCCGGAGAAACGCTAACTCTTTATGTGGGAGGTGCTGGTGCAGGCGGTAGTACTGTATGTGTCACCGGCACTGGTGGCGGCGCAGGTGGAACTAGTGGTTACGGTACCGGTGGCAGAGGTGGACACGCCGGTACAGTTGGATGTTCCCGTGGTGGAGGCGGAGGAGGTGCAGCAAGCTATTTCTTAAGAAGTTCTACCGTGCTTGTCACCGCAGCCGGAGGTGGAGGAGGAGGAGGTGCTGAAAGTACCGGAGCTGGTGCAGGCGGTGCAGGTGGTGTCAATGGTACCAATGGTTCATGTAGCTCAATCGGAGGTACAACCGGCGCCTCAGGTTCAATAAATGGTGGTCAAGGTGGCGATCGCGGAGGGGCAGATGGAAGTGGTAGTGGTGGAGGAGGTTCAGGATCAAACGGTGGTACCGGTGGTACAGCTCCAAATTGTGACAGCACCGGTGGTGCAGGTGGAGCAGGTGGAGCCAGTGTGGGCACCACCATCGTTAATGGAGCCGGTCAATCCCCAGGTAATGCTGACGCAGACATGGGTGTAATCTGGGCAAGCGGAGGTGGGGCTGGTGGAGGTGGATCCAATGGCAGAATTGCCGTAATCCCAGCCTACGACACGCCAAACTCCTTCAGAGACAATAGTACTAGCAACAAAACAGCAGGGCTTGGAATTGGTTATACCGGAAAAGCAATCGCCACAACTACTTACAACTATACCGGTGCCGCTCAAAGTTACGTTGTGCCGGAAGGAGTCACATCGGTTGCTGTCAAAGCCTGGGGTGGAGGTGGTGCAGGTGGAGGCTGTGGAACTTTTGGTGGTGCAGGTGGAGGTGGAGCCTACTCATACACGATTTTACCTACCACCCCAAAAGAAACTCTCACTGTCTATGTTGGGGGGGGTGGTAATCCAGGATCAGCTACTTGTGGTGCCGCTTCCGGTGGTGGTGTTGCTGCGGGTGGTGGATACGGTACCGGTGGCGCAGGTGGTAACGCAGGCTCCACTGGCGCATCTGGAGGTGCAGGAGGAGGAGGGTCTGGTAGCTTTATCTTAAGAGGTAGTACTGTTTTAATGGCTGCCGGAGGTGGAGGTGGTGGAGGTGGGGCTGAAGCAGCTGGAGCCGGACCAGGTGGAGGTGGTGGTGTAAACGGAACAAACGGAAACTGTAATTCATATGGTGGATATACTCACGCCAGCACTTCTCAAAACGGAGGTTCAGGCGGAACCACAGGTGGTGACGCCAGTGGAAGTGGTGGAGGTGGTGGTGGTTGGCTTGGAGCTACCGGCGGAACAGTTCCAACCTGTGACACATATGGAGCTGGAGGAGGAGGAGGCAGAAGTCTTGGTCTATCGATCGCAAACGGTTCCGGAGTTACACCCGGAAACTCGGCTGATGCAGATAGAGGTACCGCAGGAAATGGTGGAGCAGCACGCGTTGCAGGGACCACCGGCAAAGTCTTAATCACTTCATTAAACAATCAACCAACTATTGGTAAATTCGGTAAAGGAGTATTCTTTCAAGTAGATTCCTGGGATTCAGTGGCTTTCCCTACAATCAACGTGGGTACAAATTACACCATGGAATCATGGATTCTCTTCCCTATCCCCGCCAGCACAAACTGGAGAACAATTTTCGCGAGGAATGGCGGTACTTACCACTACGCTCTCGTACAGGCATCTGCATCCTTATTAGGTGTTTACAACGCCGGCGGAGGATTTTTCTCCTGTGGTTTTGATGTAAATACGGTTTCAAGTGGTTGGCATCATCTGGCATTAGTTGTCTCTTCAAGTTACACCTATACCCAATTCTATTTAGATGGCCTTCCGATATGTCAAAGCGCCACAAAAATTACTAGTCAAGATTTTGGTGTTTTTGGAAATTACACTTCAAGCGGTGGAACCCAAGCAATGGGAACTTCTATGGACGAAGTTCGTTTTTCAAACATTGCTAGAACTCCCGCAGAAATTCGTCAAGCGTTTGAGATAGGATCAAGAACTCATGTCATTACCTTCGACTTTAAAGCAAAATTAGGTGCAGGAAATTTAATCGTTAATAGTGGAGACACCAGTTTTACGGTTGACGAAACAGCCTACGGCTCAGCACTTGCAGCCTCCCATATTTTTGGGGGAGAAAAAATTATCGTTAGAGAAAATATAAACGGCACAGACTATGTCGCCCAAGGAGATGTAAATACAGTAAACGTTAGTACCGGTGCTGTAACCGTTGACGCATGGGACGCCGGTAGCACATTCCCCGCAAGTGGTTTCACCGTAAACGCCTTAGTAATTAAATGGCAACGTGAATTTGCTGACATCTCAGAATCACTAGTGACCAGTAGAGACGCAGCCTCCCTGCTTACACTTAGATTAACCGATGGTTCCAGAGGCGGTAATATCTGGATAGATAATATCCAAAAAACCACAGGATATCTAAATACACCCACCGGCTCGACCATTACATCATCAGTCGGAAATCGCTATTTCCAGTATCGAGCAATCATAAACCAAAACAATGTCTTTGCCCCATCATCAGCCCTTACAGCACTCACACTTTCTGCTCAAACTCCGCCTCAAATACCTACCCTCGTCAATCCTGCAAACGGCTCTATCGATCAAATCTCTCGTCCTGTCTTCCAGACATATGCTTACGACGATGAAAACGACAACTTAAAATACAAAATCATTCTATGTCTCGACGCAGCCATGACCTCTGGCTGTCAAACATTCGATCAAACAGTAACCCAAACAGGTTGGTCCGGTCAAAACTTCGGAGGCGTCGCATACACAAACAACACAACCGCTACCTACACCCTCCAATACGATTTAAATCCTGCAACCACATATTATTGGAAATCATATGCAATAGATTACTCAGGTAGTAACACATGGAGCGGAACTCAAATCACACCTTTTTCATTTACAACTAACGATGCATCAGGTAAACCTGAGTTCCCTGAAGCAAATACCCAATTAACACCTGCATTAATTATTCTTGGTACAACTCCATTCTTTTCAGCAATTCACGCAGATCCCAATGGTTATAATGCAATTCAATATCGGATTGAAGTAAACACCTCCTCAAACTTTTCAGGTACTGTCATGTGGGACAGCGGTAGAGTGTCAATGACTTCCACACCAATTACCCAAAGATCTCCAAATCTAAATTACGCCGGCTCGGCACTCGCCACAAACACCACTTATTATTGGAGGATAACTTTTTACAACACCTTCGGCTTCCCCTCTCCTGTATCAGACACTCAGACAATGACCACCAATACCATTCCAAACACACCGATTTTTGTTTCTCCGGCAAACGGTGCAACCAACCAGCCTCTTATGACAATCCTCCAAATATCAGGCACTGATGCAGATAGCGACACGCTTCGATACTTTATTACTATTTGTACTGATGCAGGCATGACCACTGGTTGTCGCACTTACGAACAAAACTTATCTCAGTCGGGTTGGTCCGGTCAAAACGCAGACATCTCATCTTCATACACATCCGGTTCCACGGCTACATTCACAATTTACGATACTCCCTTAAATCAACTCACCGCTTATTATTGGACAGCCAAGTCTTATGACCCAAACGGTTCACGTACTTACAGCCCCACCACCACAGTCAGAAGTTTTTCTACTGGCGTTATCCCTCAAACACCAACATTAGATTCTCCAACCGATACATCTACAGGAATTCTCTTAAGACCGGTTTTCAATACAACCTCCATCGACGCCAACGGTGATTACTTAAGATACAAAATCGAACTATGTACCAATTTAGCAATGACAACAAGTTGTCAAACATTCGATCAGACAGTAACCAACATCGGGTGGTCCGGTCAGAATGCACAATCCTTTAGTGCATACACTTCAGGTACTCAGGCAATATACACAGCACAAGCGGATCTTCTTCCGAATACTGTTTACTACTGGCGTACATATGCTATCGATCCGGGTGGGTCAAACTTCTGGAGTGCTACTCAAGCAACCCCATACTCATTCACTACAAATGTACTCCCTATTGCCCCGACACTTGACCAACCCGTAAACAACGCTGTGGGAGTTACTGTCAACACCATCTTCAAACTGACTGCCACAGATCCCAACACAGACTATCTAAAATACAAAATCATTTTATGTGCCGATGTGGGTATGGCTTTTGACTGTCAAACTTTTGACCAGACAATTACTAATGTAGGTTGGTCCGGTCAAAACGCCGCCGGTAACACTGCTTATACCTCCGGCACCCAAGCTACCTACACAGTACAGGTTCCCTTAAATCAACTCACAGTTTATTACTGGCAAGCATACGCAATAGATCCTGCCGGTACAAATAGTTGGGGTCCAACAAACATCGCCAAAAAATTTACTACCGTTGCCGGACCCGTTACTCCTTCAGAATGCACACTTACAAAAAGCACTGATAATACTTCAATTACGGTCAACTGGACCGACCGTTCTGCTTCCGAAAATGGTTACGAAATCTGGAAAATGACAAACTCCGGGCTTCCTGTACAGCTGCTACCAAATTTGGTAGCCGACTCAGTCACATATCTGGACACTGCCGTAACAATAAACAACAACTACGCATATTTAGTTAGAGCATTCCAGTATGATGGCCCAGCTACTCTCTACTCAGGATGGTGCAATACATCCACAATGAACTTGAGTGCAGGCTTTTTCCAGTTTGAAAGATTGAGAATGGACGGTGTAAAACTAGACTAACAAGAAATGTATACTAATACTATGACCCGCAATCACAAAGGTTTTACTTTGGCAGAGCTACTTGTTGTTGTTTCAATAATTGTCGTTTTGGCTGCGGCAGTTTTAATCGGTATAGATCCATTAAAACAACTATTGAAAGGATTCGACGCTCGTCGTCGTTCAGATCTAGAAAAAATTAAAATCGCTCTTGAAAACTACTACGCAGATCATGAATGTTATCCCGCCTTTCCCAAAGACTCAAGAAATAGACCAACATATACCTGTGGTTCCGACATACTTGATCCATATTTAAAAATAATGCCCTGTGATCCAAATACTCAAAAACCTTATCTCATCTACATGACACCGGAAGCCGATGCTTGTCCCCAGCAATTTGCTGTATACGCAACCATCTATTCATTTTTTGACTCTTCAAGAAACAAAATCTCCAGATGTCCAAACACTATCGTGGTCACCTCAGCAGGAATTAAAAATACCGAAATTATTTCCGGCTGTGCCTTTACCACCCCCTGCTTCACCACCTATGGCTGTAAAACGGGAAGTTGCGTCATTGTCGCCGATGATGGAAACGACTCCCCTTGCGATCCCTCATCTTGTGATGCCGACTGTGGTGGCTCTCTATTCACAGACCCAAAGACTGGAGACACTTATACCTACTGCAGAACCCCTGAATACGATTCAGACAACAACGCCATACCGGGAACTTACGCTAATGAGTGCCATACTTTCTAAGGTTACAAAGCTTTAATAAGCTCTTGAATTCCGTCCTGATTTGCTGAAGATATTGGGATCAATTTAATTTTCTTCTTGGAAAAATAACTCACGATTTTCTTAACTTTTTCTTCATCGACTAAGTCTGTTTTACTAAGTACCACAACTTCTTTTTTATCCTCAAGCCCAACACCGTAATTCTTCAACTCTGTCCTGATTGTTTTATATTTATCAAAAATTTCTTCTTCCTGTTGATCAGACGACGGTACCAAATGTACCAACGTCTTTGTTCTCTCGATATGTTTTAGAAATTGAGTTCCCAGACCCTTACCCTCACTGGCACCCTCAATCAATCCGGGAATATCGGCGATTACCAAATGTTTATCATACGCCTTCAACACCCCCAGGTTTGGTTCCAAAGTTGTAAATTCATAATCGGCAATTTTTGGTCTGGCATTAGACAATACTGAAAGTAGAGTCGATTTCCCGGCATTTGGTAATCCCACAAGACCAATATCAGCCAACAGCTTAAGCTCCAATAATGCCTCAAACGCCTCACCTGGTTGTCCTGCCATTGCGACTAAAGGTGTTGTAACTTTTGAACTTTTAAAATGGACATTTCCTTTACCACCCTGACCACCCTGAGCCAATCTAATTCTCATTCCTGGCGCATCTAAATCAATTACCTCATCACCTTTTCTCATTACCGGTGATTGTTCAATAAGAGTTCCCACTGCCCCCATCTTCATACCTCGGACATTGATTTTTACTTCATCTCTGGTTTCTTGATTCAAACGGACCAAGCGGACTAATGTTCCGACGGGCACCTTTATCGTAAGATCTTCACCCTTAAGTCCGGACATTTTTTTACCGCCACCTTTTTTACCATCTGTCGCAGCAAATTTTTTGTTGTGAGCAAAATCTTGTAAAGTGGCCAGGTTGGAATCAGTTTCAATATAGACACTTCCACCCTTACCACCATCACCACCATCAGGTCCACCTTTAGGAATAAACTTCTCTCTACGAAAAGACAC
>Ga0172375_10012970_pt1 | contig 10394 bp, 6 predicted proteins | sample LakKiv1m_FD_114537 | JGI IMG/M metagenome (GOLD analysis project Ga0172375, IMG submission 114537) | Freshwater microbial communities from Kabuno Bay, South-Kivu, Congo - kab_092012_11.1m | ecosystem: Environmental > Aquatic > Freshwater > Lake | place: Democratic Republic of the Congo...
AATCCACTAATTTCTGAAATTGCTTCTCCGGGCGCGATTTGCGGAATTTTTCAAGGCACCAGGTTGTTTCAATCGTCCACTTGAAATCCGAGTGTTTTTCGCTAAACTCGAGCACATCGTCCAAAGCCTTGATCTGACGCTCGATAACCACCGGTTGGGTATTCGTATAACCAATATCCAGATGGGAAGTCAAACCCAGGTAAATCTGGTAATGTTTTTGTTTAGGCAGATTAACCCGTTTACTAATCTTATAGGCGCCGGAGTTTAACCGGCAATCCACCTTGACATCCCGCTCCGGTTCGGCGATATAAACTGCGTGCCGGCTGATCCCGGCTGGAATAGCCGCAAGATTGAAGGAATAATTCTTCTTATCGATCGTAATATTGAACGTCGCCGGTTCAGTCAGGGCAGATGAGCTGGTCACAGCAATTTCCAGCCGTTGCAAAAGTTCGTGGGCGTTTTTCTTAAAAAAGATTGTGGGCGTTACCTCGAAATCCAATCGGTTTTCCGCTTCCGGAATTTGTATTTCGATATCATGTATTGGTGATAGAGATTGATCTGTCAGGCGGGCATAAAATCCCCAGCTGAAGTCGAGTCCGCCAAACCAATCAGGAAGCGTATTGTTGTGGGAATTCTGGACGGTCAGAATTAGCAGGTTTTTCCCCTTTTTCAGGTGAACGGCAATGGTGTCATCGTCGGCTTTGGCGTTGCGCTCCGCCCAATGTTTAAAAATTTCCCGTCCGTTCAGAAAGACCTTTAGGCGTGAATTGCTGCCGGTCAGCAGAAATACATCCTGTTCGGTATTACTGTAAATATAACACGCCGCCAATCCGGCCTTACCCCACCATATTTTTTCGGTTCCCAGGCCGGGAATCGCCCAGCCGATTGCGGTATTTAAATCGACAAAACCGGTCTTATCCGGGGCATGATATTGCCAGGTCGCGGTTTTACTCAAGGTCAGGTCGCTGACCTCGGTCTTTCCCAGGATCGGTTCAACCGTTTTCTCATCGATCAGTAATTTTTCGGCAATCATCCCAAAACCGAGGTATTCCAGTTCAAATGGTCCGGCAACCAACCAGGCCGGAATCGTACCGTTGGCGGTCAATTTCATAGGTTCAGCTCTGAGAATATTCGATAATCCAAGTATACAGCAGAAGGTTGAAATAAATGGAAATTGTCTGTTTAAATAGATTTTTTGCATTTCATTATCCTTTGATCCCGCTCATCATGAAACCGCGGATGAAGTATTTCTGAAACAGGAAAAACAGGACGATGACCGGCAGCATCACCAGTACGGAAGCCGCCATCAGAACGCCCCATTCGGTCTGATACTGCCCGACGAACATCGCCAGCCCGAGCGCCAGAGTGCCTTTCAATTTATCGGATAGGTAAATCAACGGTCCGAGAAAATCGTTCCATGTCATCATGAAGGTCAGAATAGCGACAGTTGCCAGCGCCGGCTTGGCTAACGGCAAGACGATTTTCCAGTAAATTTTAAATTCCGAGCAACCGTCCAGGCGGGCGGCTTCGAATAATTCTTTCGGAATTGTTAGAAAAAACTGTCGCAGCAGGAAAATATTAAAGGCCCCGCCGCCGAAAAAGGCCGGCACAATCAGCGGCTTGAAAGTATTCAGCCAGCCGAACTGTTTATACAATACGAAAACCGGAATCATCGTTACCTGAGCCGGCAGCATCATCGTCGCGAGTACAAATACGAATAGCCAATCCCGCCCCGGCCACTTCAGACAGGCAAAGGCGTAGGCCACCAGCGAGCTGGAAAGCAGCGTGCCGAGAATGGTTAGTACCGAGATGAAAACCGAGTTTTTCAGGTAAATGAAAAACGGCATTTTGGTAAAAACTTTAGCGTAATTGTCCCAGTGAATATCTTTCGGAATCCACTGGGGCGGCACTGCGAAGATCGACGCGCTGCCTTTCAGCGAAGTCGAGATGATCCAGAGAAAAGGCAGAATCAGTACGATAGACGCTCCAATCAGCAAAAGATAAGTCATGAATGTGCGCGAGGTATTAAAATTCAGACGCTTCATTTGCCCTCGTAGTAAACGACTTTTTTCCCGACGATAAACTGGAGCAGGGTAACAACCAGAATAATTACCAGCAACAGCCAGGCCAGTGCCGAGGCGTAGCCCATACTGAAATCATCAAATGCTTTATAATACAGATACAGATTATAGAACAGGGTCGAATTCAACGGGCCACCCTTGGTCATAACATAGGCTTCCGTAAAAACCTGGAACGAGAAAATTACTTCCAGTACCGTCCAAAGGAAAATCACCGGCGAGATCATCGGAACCGTGACGTGCCGGAATTTCGCCCACCAGCCGCCGCCATCAATATCCACGACTTCATATAAAGACGTCGGAATACCTTGCAAAGCCGCCAGAAAAACCAGCATCCGGCCGCCGCCGATGGACCATAGACTCATTAAAACCATCGAGAATTTCGACCAGTGCGGACTCTGCAGCCAGAGCGGACCGGGAATGCCAAAAACGGCCAAAATTGAATTGAATAGACCATACTGCGGATTTAATAACCACAGCCACAAAGCCGACAGCACCACGCCGGTAACAATCGATGGTATGAAGAAAATCGTACGGAAAAAGCGAATGCCTTTAACGGCGTTGTTGACCAGCACCGCCAGCAAAAGCGAACCGAGAATAACCAGCGGCACGCGCACCACCGTAAAGAACAATGTATTCCAAATTGACTTCCAGAAATATGGATCGTGCCCCAGCAACTCTTTGTAATTTCCTAGACCGATGAATTGGGGAACACGCAGGACATCGTACTGACAAAGGCTGTAATAAAAAGACATTACGATCGGATAAAGTCCGAAAACCAGAAAACCGATTATCCAGGGCGCCACGAAAAGGTAGCCGAGCCAGGCTTGTTTTTTCTGAAGAGGATTTCGCTGCAATCTGGTAATTTTATTTTTCATCGAAAAAATTCATTCTGGTACGAACATATTCATCGTAGGATAAAGCTTTATTCAATTCATATTGGATGATTGTCTGGGCTGTGCCGAGCGCCTGCTCAATCGACTGATTGCCGTAGACAATCTGTTCCTGGGCGGTATAAAATTCACGCCAAAAGACATCATGCGCCATTGGAACGATTGTAGACGAATGGGCGTGTTCGAGCTGAGTCACGAAAATCTGCATCTTGCCATCCTGCAGAAATAGCGGATCATTGGTGGCAGTGCGGTTGGCCGGAAACAAATTCTGATCCATAGCGATGTAGGCATCCAGTTGGGTTTGCTTACTGGCCGCGTACTTAATGAATTCCCAGGCGGCTTCCGGATCTTTCGAACCGCGCGGGATCGCGATCCACCAACTACCCGTTGAAGAAGCTATTGGATGACCGGGCATGGTTGGCGTCAGGGCAATCCCATATTCAACATGTGGAGCATGAATCCGTAAATAATCGGGAAAGATATTCGGCAGAATCATCATGGCTACTTTTTCAGCCGCGAAAGCCTGTTGATCGCCATAGCCAAAACCAGCCGCGAAAGCCTCGATTTTATTTATCGGATAAGGTTTGAGAAAATCGACAATCCATTGAGTCGCTTTGACCATAGCCGGATTAATCAGAGTTACTGTTTTGCCATCGGCACTCAGGAAAGAGGCTCCAAATTCCCAGGCGATAATCGTCGCCGTGGCGGGTGAATTCTGAGAGGCAACCAGGCTGGAGCGGTAGAACGGGAAAAAACCCATCTGGATGATATTTCCGGCCTTATCATACCTTGTCAGTTTTTGATTGTATTCGATGACTTCGTCCCAGGTTTGCGGCGGACGCTCCGGATCGAGACCGGCCTGCCGGAACAGTTTTTTATTGTAATAAAAAGCGTAGGAAGCTGAGCTAACCGGAATCCCGAATAAGTGGCCCTGCCACCTCATTTCCTGCCAGAGTGCCGGAAAAATTGCCGTAGTATCAAACTGGTCACGTTCGATGAATTTATCGAGCGGCATCAATGCCATGCGCGAGGCCCATTTAACGATTGGGATAAACTGGGAAACCGCATCCGGCGGATTATCGCTTAGGATAGCGGTCAGCACTTTTTTCTCCTGCTCCTGCCAGGGAATGGCATTGGACAGAACGCGAATCGAATCCTGAGCGGCATTGAAAGCCATGACAATGAACGGAACTTCCTCCTTTTGCCCGGTACAACTCCAGAATGAAATTGTGCGTTGGCGGGTTTGATGCGCCCGACCGCGCGGGTAAAACAGGATCAAAACTGCCGCAATTGCCAGGAAGACAGTAGTTAAAATCTTGAGTGTTTTACCGGCTTTCATCTTCATTTCAAAAGCATCATTTTGCGGGTTTCACTAATGACTTCACGGTTGTTCGTTCTGATCTGAATTTTAACGAAGTAAATACCGCTCGGAAGAGAATAACCGCGATCACTAGCGCCGTCCCAAAGAACCTGGTAGTTACCGGCTTCGGCGCGATTTTGAACCAGATTGCGCACAATCCGGCCGGTCAGGTCGTAAATACACAACTCTACCTCTGCTGGTTGATCCAACCGATAAATAATACGAGTCGAAGCATTGAACGGGTTTGGATAATTTTGAGATAAATGGAAAGATTCTGTTAAGGTATTCAGTTTTGTCGGGGCTATGGCGACTTCTTCGGCGCCGAATTTGATATTGATAAAGCGCGGATGATAAATGTCGCCGATATTAAAAGATCCGTCACCAATTGTGTTGACGTTATAGCAAACTAAAAGCTCGTCAGGTTTGGATAAATGCGGGTGAGCTTTAGCACAATAGGTGACAGCAGAATAGGCTGAATATTCAGCAACCTCCGGGCATGTATAAATTGTCTTGTACAACGAAAACGGCCCCACTGGCGTGTTACTAATCCGGATTGCAACCGACTCGGACATGGTATCAAGCTGAAAAACCAGGATGAATTGTCCGTTTGGTAGCTGCGAGATGCTGAATTCCTGTGAAACCCGGTCGGTTAAGGGCGCACTCTGTGATATATCAGAAACCCATTCATTGCCATTATAAAATGTATATTTGGAAAAATCAGTGAAATCATCTTCCGGCACCCGGGCAACCAGTAGTTCCTTGCTGCTGGAATATGAACGGACGCCGTAGATATAAATATATCCATCCGGGTTTTGATTTCCACTGGTCTCCGTCATCGGTAAAATCGCGCCGCCGAAAACCGACTGAACCGTACTTGATTCGTCATATATCAACGGCACTTCTCTTTGGGTATATGAGGGAACGATTTTCGTCGAATTCGGAGCGAATGACACCAATATAACTCCGTTTATTCCCCAATCCCATTGACCGGTTCCGGTGGGATGCATCCGTATAAAAAACGTATGAACGGAATCTCCCAACGCCATTCCATCCACTGGCCAGTACCAGTCTCCTGACGTCGAATTGGGCGTATTCGGAATAAAAATCGATCCATAAGTGTTGTCCCATTCGAATTTGATTTCACTTTCGTCGGGAAACCTTGAGTCTAGTCTAGCCACGGTATTATTGATCAGGATATTATTAACGCGTAATCCCTGATCATTGATATTGCCCAGAAAGGTGTCACCGAATAAAAATAATGTTGATTCCGGTTCAGATTCCGAATAGATTTCTCTACCGGACAGGGGAATGGAATAAGTACCGTCAGAACCGGTCCAACCATAAGTCCGGTTGAAAAGTGTCTCCCACTCATAATCAGCCGTCACGGAAAATTTCCAGGGATTAAATTCCGGATAGCAGGATGAATCGGGAATGCCGATCTGATGTGGATAGGAAATCGCTGTCGAGCTGGAGCCCAATACGCCGGATACCGCTTTGGTAAACAGGTAGCCGATGTTATACAAGCCTTCCCGTTCGCCGACCTTGAGTGACAAATCTACGGTAACATCATAGGCCGCCGAGGCCGTATAGCCGGAGTCGGAAAGACAAACGATCCATTTCAGGTCATCGCCGGAATTGGCCGGCGGATAGTATTTATTTACGGAATCGGTCCAGGCGGATGACTCAATCAGCCACCCGGAACCGTTATTGCTGGTATAATTACCGGAAAGTAGCTGCCAGTCGTCCGGCACCAGCATTCCGAGTATGCCTTTTAGCGAATTACTGGCGTCCGGATTAGAAACCGTCAAGTCAAGCTGAACGGCGATGGTGTCGTTCGGCTGGGCGGTGGATGGCTGTGAAACCGAATTTATCTTACAATTACTCAATCCGAGCAAAACCGGAATGGTGAAAATAATCCGGAAGCGACGTAGTCCGGACATCGTTCGTAAAATGTCAATATTATTTCTGTTCTTAGCCATTGTGCCTCATTTTCAGATCGATAATCCCAGAGTAAAACGATGCGTTGCGCCAAATACCGCGCCGTATGAAACGAAAGAGTAATCAAAGGATGTTCCAAAATGTCCTATATTCGGCATTTTTACGCCGAAGCCGGTGGTCAGATAATGGGCGCTGTCATTAGCGCGATAGCCGCCGCGCAGGGCCAGCATTTTTAAGAATTCGTATTCAAGGCCGACACAGATATATTCGTTGGCATCGGTCGGATGTAACAATTCTCCGGAAACTGTCAGGCGATGCATCTTGTTGTTAAAAATATTATCGCTGGCGCCGACTCTGAAAAGCAACGGCATCCGGAATTGCTGGTCGGCCAAAACCTTGTCCGGTCCAAAATGCTGCAGCGCGAATGCCAGTTTCAAATCGCGGAATCCGGTCCGGTAAATTGTGCCGATGTCAAACAAAATATTGCCGTAATTATAATTATCCAGTACCTCTTCGGCATATTTAATTTGCAGGCCAATTGTTAGTTTATCAGTGAAACGACGGGCGACAGCCAATGCCACCAGATAATCGCCGGCACTGATCATATTTCCGGTTCCGTGTGGCTCGGATACGGTCGTTTCCTCAAAATCCTGAATCCGGAAGGCGATCGCGCTGATTGAGACGACGAATGAACGAATCGGAACTGCAATTGCAAAGGCGTCATGGCGGCTATCAACCAGCCAGTTTCCATAGGAAAAAGTAAGCGCTGGTTTGGTTTGGAAACCAATCCCGGCGACGTTCCAAAAAACCGAGTTGACCCCTTCGGACAAACTGGTAAAAGCTTCACCCATGGAAGTTTCCCGGGCGCCAACGCCAATTTTCAGAAATTGCAGCCCGGCACTTCCGGATTTGGTAAAGTCGAATCCGTAATCAAATTGAGCCTGCAAAGTACCGGCCAGGATCGCTATGATTGAGATAACTATAAATATTCTTTTCATGCGCATCACCTTTACTTGATCAGGATTAACGAACCTTTAGCATTTCCAACGCTTGATTCCACTGTCCAAAAATAAATACCCGGTGCCGTTCGCTGACGGGAATCGGTCAATTGATCCCAGACCTCTTCACCTGAATTGACATTATTATGTTTCAAGGTTTTGACCAATTCTCCGGCAGAGGTATAAATCCGGATCGTACACTTGGCGGGCAGACTGGTCCAGACGATTGAATTGGCGTCCTCATTCGCTGGAAATCCGGATTTTTCCCGGAACGGATTGGGGAAGACTTTAACGTTTTTCGCGGTTGAATCCGGGAAACTGGCAGCCAGAACGGCTTCGCTATTGCGATTAGTCAGCCAGCTTTCGTTACCGGAGCTGTCCTTGGCGGTCACGGCGTAATAATAACCAACGCCCAAATTAATTGTATTGTCATTGTATTGCCAGCGGCCGGTTTCCTCATTATAATAACGGGCGATGGAAATGGAGTTGCCTGGTTTTATGCTTTTTACCCTGATCGTATAGGGACCGTTATAAGAATACTCACTTCTATAAATATTGTATTCTTTTAAATCATACCGTCCGGTTAGCGGATCTAAATAATCAGCTTCATACGGATCCCAACTGACCGAAATTTCCTGGCTGGAGGGCAGCGGTACGATATCAATATCAGGTGAAGGCGGCGGAACGGCAGTTACCCGGCAATTGTTATTATATAGCGCTTTTGCGTCATCTATGGTTTCCTGTAACAGCGCCAGGCCTTGCGGTAATTTAGCCTGAGCGGTCGCCAATTCACTGGATTGAATGTCAATACAATCCTTTAAGGGAAGACCATCCACCGCTTCGACAAGGGTGATTTTAACGGAATCTGAAGATTCAATATCATACGGTCCGCAGCTCATGATCATGATGGGAGCAATATGGGCATCCGGATCAGATTGGAGGGAGTTATCCGAACCGGTTAAAAGAGCATACAGATCGGAGGCGCTGGCCGTGCCCTCCAGGGTAAATTTGTTACTTTTATTCACAATCAAACTCGTCCAGAATACGTTTGCCGGCTGAGTTCGGCCATCGGAGGCAGCATCGGCTCCCAGCAGTGCATATCCGGCATAACCCGGAGAACGGATTTCTTCGACATCGTCCCACCAGTTGCCATAGTCCCACATGTATTGAGTATAGTCGGCCATGTAATTATCATAGGCGTACAGTAAAGACCGGCTGGTATCATACGCCACCGATTCATCCTCGCGGCTCAGTTCGTCGCCCCAGCCATTATGAACCATAACGTCCTGATAACTCGGTCTGATCAGATAGACAAAACCGAAGTAGGCATCGTTAATTTTGGTGCCGGTTTGATTGGTAAAAACATAATCGATGATGATGAAATTATTAATATCGGGAAAACTCCAGGCCTTGCTGGTGCGTTTGACATGGATATTTTCCGGAGTGGTCCATTGAGCGACGATTGTCTGTTCCGGCAGGGTCGGGTCATAACCGGCGTCCTCCACAAAATTATTTGTTTTGACCGGTTCTTCAAATATTCCGTAATAAACTGATGAGAGCGGCCCGTTTTCGGAAAAGACAATTGAACCGCCGATATTTTTCCAGCCAACCCAGATACCGGCGCCGACCATGTAAGAGCGTTGATCGTCTTTGGTAGAAAGTTCGTCGGGTCCGCCCGGCCAGTCCATGCTGGGATAGAACTGATAGCGGCTGGTCGGGCTGGGAGCGCCGATGGTGCCATCGTCTTTCATAGTTTCCCATAGAATACCGCGATCATGAATTTCAAAACTGGGCGTGCGCTGAGCCCAAAGCGGCAAGCACAACAGAATCATTGAACCGAATATGGATATTTTTTTTATTGTACACTTTTTATTTATTGTCATAGTCAGACCCTTCATATTACACCCTTCTCATCGGAAACAATATTTCAGTCCAAAATAAATCCGGCGGGGCGGAGCATAAGTTTGCCAGGAAATATCGTAGCCATATTCATCTACGGTCGTGATTGTACCATTCTCGATATAATCGGCTAATATATCGTCGCTTTCTGTCCAGTATGATGACCCTAATGAAATCAGCGATTTCCAATTAAAAAGATTGGTGACCCGAACATAAGCGTATAACTGGTGTTCGTTGCTAATATCAAATGCTTTTTCCAGACGCAGATTAACCGTTTGATAGGGTGGTAGACGATGGTTGTCGTAAGTATCCGGCGAATCGTCAGCGTCTAAGTAAGTATAGGTCTGTCCACTGACATACTGGTAGAGAATACTGGCGCTGGTGCCTTTGAATATCGGGGTGATGACCGGGATATGCAGGTCTTTCGGATATTTCAGGTAAAGATTTGAACGTAGTGTATGCGGCCGGCTGTAAGTATTTTGGACCGGAATGCGTTTGTTAACGTCACTGTCCCAGGTGTAAGTACAATTACCGGATGAATCAATATAGATATAGGCCGGGCTAGCGCGACCGATGGTCGATTTGGAAAAACTATAGCTGACGTCTAAAGTATAATTTGATGACATCATGGTACGGAAGGTGACCTCAACTCCGCGGGCATCCCCGTAGTCACCCGGGAAAGAGCTGACATAAAAAACTGTTTCCGACGTTTCTCCGGTGAAAGGATTGTAACCATAAATGCGACGATCGAAGAGCTGCGCCCGGGCATCGGTCTTATCAAATTGGTCTTTGTAAAAAGCCGTGACTTCCAGCGAAGCCAGATCGCCGAAATTCTGCTTAACGCCAACCTCAAATGATTTGGTCAATTCTGGTTTAAGCGGTTGAGCCGTCAAAAACACCACCCGTTCCGGATCACCGGAGGTTGAAGGTATGTGATTGGCTGCGCGTCCTTCAGCTGCCGCGGCGGCGTTCTCCGCCGCAATGGCGTCGATCAGGTACTGCGACCGCAGATAACTGAGTTCAAACATTCGGTCGAGCGGCGGCATCTGATAGAAATGGCCATAACTGAAATGTAACAGGGTATTTTCCGTAATTGGGAACGAGACTCCCAGACGCGGACTGAACATGTGATAGGCTGCGGTTTTCGCGCGGGGCTGATTGAGGACATTTTCCCAGCAATATTTGATATTACCATTTGAGTCGACCTGATCCCCGTCCGGATCAAGAC
>Ga0172375_10012972_pt1 | contig 10393 bp, 6 predicted proteins | sample LakKiv1m_FD_114537 | JGI IMG/M metagenome (GOLD analysis project Ga0172375, IMG submission 114537) | Freshwater microbial communities from Kabuno Bay, South-Kivu, Congo - kab_092012_11.1m | ecosystem: Environmental > Aquatic > Freshwater > Lake | place: Democratic Republic of the Congo...
CTTGCCGGTGACCGTGAACTCGAAGGGATTCTCGTTCGGATCGTTACTGACGAATCGCACAGTGCCGGACAGGTCCGCCACCGTGGCAGTCGTCATTTCCAAGGTGAACGTGTCGCGACCGCCCGGATAGATCTTGGCAGACAGACCTTCCTTGACGACGAAGCCGGCGGGCCCCTGCAAGCCGCTCAACTCGAGGGTCCGCGCGCCGCGATTAACCACGGTAAAGACCCGCTCCCGCGGCGAATCGCCTTGCACTGCGCTGCCGAAATCCACGACCGTCCCGGCGCGAACCTGGTCATCGTCCAACTGCACGTCGACCTCGGCCGCGTTACGCTGAGCGACTTCGCCTTGAACCGCAAAGTCGAAAACCTCCTCGTCCGCCGAGTTGCTGGTGAACCGCACGGTTCCCGAACGGAAGCCCGGCGTGTCCGTTTTCATCACGATCGTGAAAAAGTCCGATCGCCCCGGAGCAATCGCTTGGTCGAGGCGTCCGATGACGCGGAATCCCTCGGGCACTTCCAAGGCGCCCAGCGTCAGGGGCTGGTCGCCGAGGTTGCTGATGCGAAAAGTCTTGGGCGGAACCGCTCCGTATTGAAGCGTCGTTCCAAAGTCGATGGTCGATCCGGTCCGCACGGTGGCCATGTCGCAGGACACCAGCACGACGTCCAGATCCGAACCGCTTCGAGTCCGGCCAGTCACTTCGCCGGCGATGGTGAAATGGTACGGATTCTCATTCTTGTCGTTGTTGCTGAATTGCAGTTCCCCCACCTTGAAGCCGGTCTCGCTGGTCGTCATCTCAATCGTGAACGTGTCGGACCCGCGGGGCAGAATCGTGGACCGCAGCCCCTCCTTGACACGAAAACCTGTCGGCAGGCTGATCGTCCCCAAGGTCAACGTCTGGTCGCCACGATTGAAAACGGTGAACATCCGTGTGCGTCCCGACGCCCCCTGCTGGATCGAGCCGAAGTCGACACTGCCGCCGATCGGCAAGTCGTGAATGCCCAACTGGACAGCGATCTCTGGCCCGACGGCCAAGAGCATGCGGCTCTCCAAGACTTCGAATCCCAAGCGGCATCGGTCGCGGTTGGAACGTGGTGACTTCGACTTGTGGTGACGGCTCATGGTTGTGCCCTTGAAGAAAACAGTGTCGGTGTAACCCCAGAATCTCCCGCACTACAATTCGGACATTGCGGTCATTATGGGCCCCCGATGCGCGGACTGCAAGCAGAAAACACGTTTGCGCCGCTGCGGCGTTGGGAGGCAATCAGGGCCCAGAAAAAGAAAAGGCCCTGACCGCCAAGGTCAGGGCCATCGCTGCCACACGCGGGGAGCCCGGCACAGAGCAGGCGATTCCCTACTTGACGTCGTCCATGTTGATCCAGCGTTTCTCGCTGGCCGACAGCAGCGCGGCTTCGAGCACGCGCTGGGTCTGGTACGCGTCCTCGAAGTCCGGGATCGGGACGGTCGGCTTCTGGCCGGCGATCGCGCACAGGAAGTCGTACGCTTCATTGGTGAACGTATGTTCGTAGCCAATGAGGTGAGCATCGGGCCACCAGTTGGCCACGTAGGGGTGATCGCCGCCGTGGGTGCACATGATCGTCGTCCAGCCCTGGACGCGGCGCGGGGCGGTGGCGTCGTAATACTCCAGTTCGTTCATCCGCTCGAAGTCGAACTTCAACGAGCCCTTGGTGCCGTTGATCTCGAAACCGTTGCGGTTCTGGTTGCCCGTGCCTTGGCGGCAAGCCTCGAAGCTGGCCACCGCGCCGCCCGAGAAGCGGGCCAGGAACAGGACCGTGTCGTCCACCGTCACCGTGCCATACTCGTCCGCCGCCTTCAAGCCGGCCGCGATGCCGCCCGCCGAAACGCCCGCTGCCATCTTCCGTTGCTTGACAAACGTCTCCGCAATCGCGCCGCAGATTTCGGTGATCTCCTGGCCGGTCACGAACCGCGTCATGTCCACGATGTGGGCGTTCAAATCGCCGTGGGCTCCCGAGCCGGCTTGCTCCTTGATGAACCGCCAAGTCAACGGCACGGCATCGCCGGCCCAGTCTTGCAGGTAGTGCGCCCGCACGTGGCGGATCTCGCCGATCACGCCGTCCTTGACCAACTGGTGGGCCAAGGCCACGGCCGGACAGCGGCGGTAGCAGAACCAGACCGCGGTCGGCACGCCGGCTTTCCGCGCAGCCTGCGCCATCTCGCGAGCCTCGGCCAGCGTGCCGGCGATCGGCTTCTCGCACGCCACCGCCTTGCCCGCTTCGATCGCCGCCTTGGCCGGCGGAGCATGCATGAAGTTCGGCGTCACGACGTCGACCAGTCCGATTTCCGGCGACCGCACCACTTGTTCCCAATTGGTCGAAGCGTTCTGCCAGCCCCAGTTCTCGGCGAACGCTTGCGGGTTCTCCTCCGCCTGGCCGAACACGGTGTGCATCACCGGCTTGATCGGCGGTTTGAAGAACTTCGCCACTTGGCCCCAGGCGTTCGAGTGCGAACGGCCCATGAAGCCCTGACCGATCATCGCCACATTCACTGTCTTCATGCGTGTCTCCTTGTGCTGCGTGTAGTCGCGATCGAAGATCGCACCGATGGGTCGGTTCCCCCCGAATGCTTCGATTTGTAAGCCGGCTTGTCCGGTTTTTCAAGGGGAGGAGGCGACGTAGGCTGACTTCCTGAGCCGTGAAGTTTCCCGCCGCATATCCAGCAGGGCTCACTCGTTGTGGGACGGATTGGCAATCCGTCCTACGACGCGACAGTCCTGCGACGCGATACACCTTGGGGTTGAGCACGGTGCGCGCATCGTCGCAGGTTGGGACTCTGTCCCGACCGGGTCGGGACAGAGTCCCAACCTACCTTGGTGGCGGCCGTGCCGCGTCAGGGATTCAGCCGCAGCACGGTGACCGAGTTCGCCGGGAGCGTGTAGGTGAAGTCGGCCGAGGCGATATCCACGGTCGACTCGGCAGGGATGATCTTCGTCGGGGCGTCCACGGTGTTCTCGGCCGTGGGGTCCGGATGGGCCAGCGTCACGACGGTCGCTTTCGGCGACAGGTTCGCCAGCCCCGTCAACTGGAAGCGAACGGGCTGGGCCTCCTGAGCGGTGTTGACCGCTTTCACGATGATCTCGCCGCTTGCTCGCTTCTGGCCGGCGATGGCGTACAAGCTGGGCAGGCCGGGATCGCGGTCCGCCTGCTGCACCAGTTGCCCGTCGAGAAAACACTTGACAACGCCGCCCGCCAGTTCGATTCGGATGTCGTACCAGCGATCGCGTTCGATCGTGCCGGGGACGCGGATCGGCTCGCCTCCCATCTCCAGTCCATGCTGCCGGTTGCCCCAGCCGCCGAGGTTCCACCAGCACTTGCCGCGTTCGTCCGTGGTGAACATGATCAGGAAGCCCTCGGCCCCGGCCAGCTTGCGGGCCTTGAGCGACAGCGTGTACTCGCTCCAGCGGCGATCGCCGGCGACCGCCCGGGCCGGCTGTTCGGGACTCGTCTGCCGCAGGACGCCATCAGCCAGCGTCCAGTCGCCGCTGACCGGCTTGAACCCGGCATGGGGCGGCTGGGCATCCCAGGCGAACAGCGTCTGGCCTGACTTGTCCGTGACCCGGAGGTCCTTGAATTCGGCCTGCGTGTTCCAGGTGCCGACCCCGATCAGGCCCGCCTTGGGAGGCAGCGTGAAGGGCAGCGGCGAGGCGACTTCGGTGGCCAGATTGACGTCGGGCTGGTGGCAGGCGAACAGGCGTTGCGCCCAATACGACGTGCGGCCGAACGCCACCGCCGAATCGTACCCGATCATGTTCACCGGCCAGTCAAGCCGATTGACGTTGAAGAACAGCGGGGCATAGGAACACATTCTGACCAGGTCGGAGTTCTTCTCCATGCCCAGCATGAACACGGCCTCGGACAAGGCGGCGGTGAGGTTGCCCGACCCGACCTCGCGGTTGACGGCGAACTCGCCGACATACACCCGCGGCATCGGGCGGCCGGCCGCATCGTTGCGCGGCGCCTGGTCATAGCGGCCGTAGTTCTGCAGGAAGAACGGCGGGGCGACGTAGAAGTGCTGGTCGTGCATCTCGCTGCCGTCCAGGTGGACGTCGGCGATCAGCGTCAGTTGCGGGTAGGCTTGCTTCAGGGCCGCGGCGAAGCGTGGGTACAACGCCTCGTACTTCGGCCCGTGGTTCTCGTTCCCGATTTCGACGTACCGCAGCGGCAGCGGCTCGGGGTGGCCGGCCCGGGCGCGCACCGCACCCCACTTGGAATCGACGGGCCCCAGCGCGTACTCGCAGGCGTCCAGCGCGTCCTGGATCAGTTCCGGAATCCGGTCGTCCGGCCAGAAGTCCCCGTTCCGCCCCTCGCAGGACAGGCCGCAGTTGATGACGAGCATGCCGCCCGCGCCGAGATCCTCGCACAACTGGAGGAACTCGTGGTAGCCCAGTCCGTCCGAGTTGCGGTAACCCCACAGCGACCAGTGCCCCGGCCGCTCGTGGACCGGCCCGATGGTCTTCTTCCACTGCCAGCGGTTATCCATCGTACAACCTTCCACGACGCAGCCGCCGGGGAAGCGGACAAACGCGGGTTTGAGATCGGCCAACAGCTGGGCCAGATCCGCGCGGCAGCCGTTGGGCCGGTTCTTGAATGTGGCCTGCGGAAACAGCGATACGAAATCGAGATCCAGCGTGCCGGGCGTCAGCGGCTGGAGGAAGAACCGGGCCTTGGGACTCGTCGCACAGGGCGCGAATTCGGCGGTGAAGCGGTTCCACGGACCGCCGGCTTCCACGGTCAGCTCGCACGCGGCCAGCACTTGAGCGTGGTCATCCAGCAGGCCGACGCGGACCTGCAGCGAGTTCTCGGCGCGGGCGAAAAACGAGAGCTGATATCGCTCGCCGGAGCGGACGGAGATGCCCCAGTAGCCTTCGTTCAGCAGCCGGACCGCGTCGCCGGTCTTCGCGACCAGGCGCAGGTAGGTGGGGTTGTTCGCGTTCAGCGGCCGGTCGGTCTGCACCGAGATCGCCGCGTCGCCGGCCTGGGGCTGGGCGAGCGACCAGGCCGGGATGGGCGCGGCGAAACTCCAGGGGTGTGACCACTGCTTGAGATTGCCGTTCTGGTAGTGCGGCAAGGCGGGAGCGATGCACTGGTCGCCCTCGACCGTGCATCCTTCGATGGGCAGCGTCTCGTCGAACGATCGGTTTTGAATCAACTCGGCGTACAGTCCCCCGTCGCCGGCATGGTTGATCTCCTCGAAGAAGATGCCGTACAGGGACGCCGGGACCGCCGCGCCCGGTTGGTCCGCGTGGATCGTGATCGTGGCGGGTTCGGCACCGGCGGATGTCGCCGCCAGACCAGCGGTGAACAGTTGGGAGACCAGGAGCCATCGAAACATGGTGGGATTCCTTCGGCCGTGGGATGGTTTGACGCCCGGCCGTGGGCCAACCGGGCGGCCGCTGCCGAACGTACCGCCAATCATATCCGCTGGCCTCTGCGGCTGCCAGATCGTACGAGCTTCAGAGATGAAGCCAGGGAAGGGTGACCCTGGAACCCCCTGTAACGAGCTTAATCTGTTGGAATTCACGCTTCAGCGTGTCTTCGTTGGGGTTCGCGTTTTAGAGTGCCTTTTTTCGGCGGGCTCCGCCCACCTGCACGCGAAACCGCGAACTCCAACGGCGGATCGCCCAGGAAACGGACCTTGACGGGGATGGGAGCGAGCGGCAACACGGGACTGGCACCCGACAACACGGGACTGGCACGCCTCTTGCTTCCTCCAGTTTGCTGCCGTACCATGCCACGATCGTAGCTTCGTCGGTTTCACTCGTGGACGCTCCATGCACATCGCAGATCGCAGTTCACCGTGGTTCTTCCTTCTCGCCTGGCTCGTCGCCGTGGCGAGCGGCTGTGAAGGACCGGCGGCGATTCCGCCACGACCTGGCGGGGGGCCGGCCGCGGGTACGTCGGCGGCCGGTCGCGAGGTGCTGGTGTTTGCGGCGGCGAGTACGACCGAAGCACTGGACGCCGCCTGTGCGGCGTTTCAAGGCGAGACCGGGATCTCGGTGACCACGAGTTACGCGTCCTCGTCGGCACTTGCCCAGCAGATCCTCCACGGCGCCCAGGCGGATCTGTTCGTGTCCGCGAACGCCTCTTGGGCGGACGAAGTTGCCGCCGCAGGGCTGGTGGCGGAGCGAGTCGATTGGCTGGGAAATCGCTTGGTCGTGATCGCCCCGGCGGATTCCCAACTGGCCTTGCAGACGCCGGCCGATCTGCGGGACGGCGCGATTGCCAGGCTGGCTGTGGCGGATCCGGCGGCGGTGCCCGCCGGCATCTATGCCCGGCGGGTCTTGGAGCGTGAGGGCTTGTGGTCAGCCGTCGAACCCAAGGTCGTGGCGGGCGCCGACGTGCGGCAGACGCTGGCGTACGTCGAGCAGGGGGCGGCCGAAGCGGGAATTGTCTACGCAACCGATGCGGCTCTGACGCCGCGCGTCAAGGTTCTGATCGAGTTGCCTGCCTTGGCCGACGACCCGATCGTTTATCCGCTGGTGCTGCTGAAGACGGACAGCGACGCGGCGCGAACGCTGTTTGCCTACCTCCAGACGCCCGCGGCCACCGCGATCTTCCAACGTTACGGCTTTACGATCCACACCGAGAAATGAGCGTCGCCCGGCGTCTGCCATGAGTTGGTCCGAGTTGTTCACGTTGAGCGCCGAGGAATGGTCTGCGGTGCGTCTGAGCTGCCAGGTCGCTTGCTGCGCGGCGACGGCCGGGTTGCCGTGCGCCGTGGCGATCGGCTACTGGCTGGCCCGCAGCCGGTTTCCCGCCAAGTGGCTGATCGACGCGGCGGTGAACATCCCGCTGGTCCTGCCGCCGGTGGTCACGGGCTATCTGCTGCTGATCGGTTTCTCGCCGCGGGGCCCGGCCGGCCAGTGGCTGGAATCCTGGCTCGGCGTGCGGATTGTCTTTACGTGGGCAGGCGCCGTGCTGGCGTCGGCGGTGGTCAGCTTCCCGCTGCTGGTGCGTTCCATCCGGCTGGCTTTCCAGCAAGTCGATCCGCGGTTGGAGGCCGCCGCGCGGAGCCTGGGTGCGGGCCCGCTCACCGCTTTTCTGACCGTCACCCTGCCGCTGGCCAGCCGGGGACTGGTCGCCGGCTGGATGCTGGCCTTCGCCCGCAGCTTGGGCGAGTTCGGCGCGACGATCATGGTGGCGGGGAACATTGCGAACCAGACTCGGACCATCCCGCTGGCTATTTTCTCGCTGACCAACCAGCCGGGCGGAATCGATCGGGCCTGGCGGCTGGTGGTCCTTTCGATCCTCCTGGCCTGTGCGGCGCTGATCGTCAGCGAGGTCCTGGAGCGGCGGCAGCGGGCGCAGGAGAACTGAGCGAGATTGCTTGGAACGGGAACATGTGCGTGTTGAAACTGGAATGCCGGCATCGCTACCCAGGCGGATTTGACTTGGATCTCAGCCTGAGTGTCGACGTCCGGTTCACGGCCCTGGTTGGTCCGTCGGGAAGCGGCAAGACGACGCTGCTGTCGCTGATCGCCGGCTTGGCACGGCCCGATTTTGGAAAGATCTCCCTCGCCGGACAGCTGCTCCTGGACACCAGCACGCGGCTCTGCCGGCCGCCGGAAGCACGCAACATCGGGTTCGTCTTCCAGGATTCGCGGCTGTTCCCGCACCTGACGGTGAAGGCAAACCTCCGCTACGGCGAACGCTGGCGGCGGCGGAAGAAACGGTCCGTCGAGTTTCGCCGAGTGGTCGACGTCCTGGATATCGGCCACCTGCTCGACCGCTATCCGCGGAACCTGTCCGGCGGAGAACGCCAGCGCGTCGCCTTGGGGCGGGCCTTGCTCAGCGGCCCCGAGTTGCTGCTGATGGACGAGCCGTTGGCTTCGCTGGACGCCGCCTTGAAAGCCCGCGTGTTGGCGTACTTGGAGCGGGTCGTGTCGGAATGGAAGATCCCGACGCTGTTCGTCACGCACTCCCAAGCCGAGGTCCGCCGCGCGGCCGATTGCGTCGTGCGGATCGACCGCGGCCGTCTCCTGGCCATCGGCTCGCCGGACGACGTCCTGGGGCGCGAGCTGACTTGGCCCGACGAGCCCGGCGCCGGTCCGTAGACCCCTGGCACCGGCCCCTGCAACCTCGGCAGCGACAAATTGCAGCAACGAGGAACTGCGTTAGACTGGTCGGGTGGTCGGGCGGCGGTATCGGTCGCCGCGCCGCGGCTCATGCAGTGGCTTTCCCGGGAGCGGGGGTATGAACAAACGCGGTTTGCAGCAACTCGTCAAGCTCGGCGAGGACAGCAGTCGGCAGTTCAAAGCGGACATCACGAATCCCGATTCGTTGGCCGCAGAATTGGTGGCCTTTTCCAACAGCCGCGGCGGCACGATCCTGATCGGGGTGGCCGACGACGGCACGCTTGTCGGCCTGTCCGCCCAGGACGTGCGGCGCATCAATCAACTGATCGCCAATGTCGCTACCCAAGGCGTCCGCAGCCCAATCTCGCCTCGCACCGAGAACGTTTCGGTGGGCAACCAACGATCCGTGATTGCCGTGACAGTGCCCGAAGGGCTGGATAAACCGTACTTCGATCGCCTGGGCGTGATCTGGCTGAAAGCCGGTGCCGACAAACGGCGCGTTCGATCTAAGGAGGAACTTCGCCGCCTCTTTCAGGATGTCGATCTGTTGCAGGCCGACCAAGTTCCGACCGGCACCGGCGTCAACGACTTGGACCAAATCCGCTTTCGGGATTTTCTGAGCGGCACATTTCAGGAACTCATGCCGGCGAACGACGAAGCTCTGCTGCGGCTCCTGGAAAACATGAATCTCGCTCAGCGTGGCCAGCTGAATCTGGCCGGCCTGCTGCTGTTCGGGCTTCGCCCGCAGGTGCGCAAGCCGGCTTTCGTTGTTAAAGCCGTCCGCTACCCCGGCGCCGAAGTGACGGCGGACCGGTACCTGGATCACGAGGACTTCGAAGGCCCGCTGTCGGCGATTTTCGAAGGGGCGTTGGCGTTCGTGCTGCGGAACCTCCCGAAGGTCCAGGGTTCGGACCAGAGTGTCAATCTTCCGGGCCAGCCCGTCGTGCCGCGCACTGTCTTCGAGGAATTGCTGGTCAACTCGCTGGTGCACCGCGATTACTTCGTCCAGGCCCCGGTGCGTCTGTTCATGCTCGACGACCGCGTGGAAATCATCAGCCCCGGCAACTTGCCGAATCACCTGACCGTCGAGAAGATCCGGGCCGGCAATTCCGTGATTCGGAATCCGGTGTTGGCATCCTTCACTGCCAAAGGCGTTTTGCCGTACCGCGGCCTGGGAACCGGCATTCGTTGAGCGCTCGCGGATTGGCCGGCGGTGGACCTGATCGACGATCGCGACGCCTGCACCTTTACCGCCACCGTGCGTCTGACGGCCGGAAGAAAGGCACCTATAACCGGCCAGAATGCACCTATAAATGCACCTATAACGGACCTGCAGCGGAACATGCTGGGCCTGATCGCGAACGATCCACGCGAGAACCGTGGTGCTACAAGATCGTGCCTCATCCCATCCCGGTGCCCGAAGACTTCACCGACCGTGGCGAGACGTGCCTGGAGATCACGGCCACCGGCTCCGACCGAGTCACCGGCAATCCGGCGGTGTTCTATCCGTGGCAAGGGTATACGGGCGAAGACCGCTGGTACAGTCAGTTGCATCCCAACACGAAGTACCGTGCCGAGGTCTGGCTGCGTCAGGACGGCGGCCTGGGCGACGGCGGTCAGGTGTACTTCGTGCTGAACGGCTGCTACAGCAACCTGAACGCCGCCGAGCCGTGGACGATCACCCAGCAGTGGCGGAAACATGTCTACGAGTTCACGTCGCCGCCAACCTATCCGAGCCAAGGTAGCCATTCCGGCCCCGGCCTTTCCTTCACCGGTCCGGGGAAGCTCTACGTGGACAACTTCCTGTTGTATCGCGTGGACGCCGACCATCCGGCCGTGAATGGGCCGGTCAAGTTCGCCTTCGACGAGGTGCTGGCCAGCATGCCGCCCATGGGCAAGAAAGGTTGCCTGCGGTTCTATGGCGTCGGTTTCGGCGACACGTCGATGCAGGCCAACCTGGACCTGTACGGCGACAGCACCTACACGGCCGACTGGTACACGGCGGTCAACCGCGCGCTGCTGATGACGCTGCCGGTGCAGATGGAGTACGCTCTGCGGACCGGCGACCGGCCCGAGACCCGGATGGTCCCCATGCTGACGGTCATTCCCGATTTCTTTCCGGAAGAGTGGCAGGCGATGGTCGAGTTCCTGGGCGTGCCCTACGACCCGGCCGCTGGCGACACGCCGCAGTCGAAGCCCCACGCCTACAAGCGGTACCTCCAGCGCGGCAGACTCGGCACGCCGTGGACCGACGAGTTTCGCGAGATCGTCATCGAGATC
>Ga0172375_10012973_pt1 | contig 10392 bp, 9 predicted proteins | sample LakKiv1m_FD_114537 | JGI IMG/M metagenome (GOLD analysis project Ga0172375, IMG submission 114537) | Freshwater microbial communities from Kabuno Bay, South-Kivu, Congo - kab_092012_11.1m | ecosystem: Environmental > Aquatic > Freshwater > Lake | place: Democratic Republic of the Congo...
GGATCGGATTCCACTTGTGGCAGAAGATCCCGACACCGATGCCGCCGTTCTCCCGGGCGAAGTTGGCCAGGACCCAGTCAGCCCAGCGAACGATGGCCGCCTGCCACACGGCGGCCCGCGGATGCCAGGGCGCCATGGCGATCGTGTCCACCACCGCTTCGGCAATACTGGCCTGATCGGCCACGCAGGCGTGGCACACCAGCCCGTCGCGCACCTTCAGGCCATAGCCCATCATCAGCGCCTCGGGCGGCCCCTGCACTCCCTGATGCTCGACCACCCGATCGCAAAACGCATACGCGCCGGCCAACAGGCGCTCGCGTTCGTCGCCGGCCTGGACATCCCGGCGCACCAGGGCGTCTTCCGCCAGACCGTCAGCCCGCGGGCGGCCTTTGGAGCACGCGGCCTCCGTCCTGGCTGGCGCCGCCGGGCCACCCAGTTGCCGGGCGCGCGCCAGCCCGCCGCGGACGGGGTAGGACTCGATGAAGATGGCGGTGTTGCCAAACACCCCGGCAGGATCGAACAGGTCATTGCGCAGCCACCAGTCGCAGAGACCATCCAACAATTTCATTTCTACTGACTTCATCGATTTGCGTTCCTGGTCAGCGCGTTTCGCCCCCCGGTGCAGGCGGCCGACGACACCATTCAAACAGCCATCACCCGGTACTCTACCCCGGCTTTGCCCTGCCATTCAATGCGGGCATGGTGTTCCCGCGGACCCGTCTCCAGGATGGATCCGTCATCCCCATCGCGCAGCGGCCATGACCCGAAAAGGCCGTGTGAGGGCCGCCCTCATATTCGGTCATCGGTCGGCTCGGTCCGCTTCGGCACCCTAGCGAACTCCACCCCGTATGGCTATGGATAGTAGGGAACCAGATATGCATTAAACGATACTCAATATTGTCGGGTATTCCTTTGATTTCTTGCGCGGGCGCCGATAGCCTTTGCGGACCATGAATGATTCATCTCCTTGGTGGGCTCGGAATCGTGAGACCATGCCCGCAAACGCCGCGCCCGGACCTATCGATCTGCCGGCGCGCCTTGCTGCGCACAATCCCCGCTGGGCGCCGGCCGATGGCCCGATTGCCTACTGGTCCGCCGGGGTACCCATCGGCAACGGCGACTTCGGCGCGCTGATCTATGGCCCGCCGGAACACCTCACGCTGCTCCTGGGCAAGAACGACCTCTGGATCCGCAACAACGACCGGAGCTTCCTTCCGTGCCAACGCTATGCCGATTTGCTCGCGATGTACCGGGCCGGGGACCGCGCCGCCTTCGACGCCTTGCTCCCGAAGGATCCGAACTGGGCCGACGGCTTCCGCCCGAGCACGGCCATCAACGGCGGGTTCTTCCGCCTGAGCCTGGCAGAAGGCTCCGCCACCAACAAGCTCCAGCAGGAGCTCCACATGCACGACGCCACGTGGCGCGCGTCGTTCGAGGCATCGGGCCTGGACAACATGTGGGCCGTTCCGCCCGATTTCGAGATGGCCGCCTTTGCCTCCGCGCCGGATGAAGTCATCGTCCTGCGCATCCGCCGGCACCGCCTGCCCCTCCGGTCCCTGACCTGGCGGCTGAACCGCGAGAAACACCAGCTCCTCCCCGAAGCCACGGTCGGCGTCGAAGACCAGCTCGCCTGGCTGGAGCAGGCGATGCTGAAGGGCGATCGCTACGCGATCGCCGTCCTCCAGGCAGGTCCCGCACCGCACCTGACCCGCACCCGTCGCTCGGTAATGGGCGAGACCTCAACCGACACGGAGCATGAGGTCGTCTTCTACCTGGCCGCCGCCACACACCGCGACGGCGCGGATCCCCGCGCGCTGGCCTGCCGCCGCGTACGCGAGGCGGCCGCCAAGGGGTGGGACGCCCTGCACGACGCTCACCGCCGCCAGTGGGCGGCATACTGGGAGCGTTCCTGGGTCACGTGTTCGGAAGTCAAGGCCGAACGGCCCTGGTACGTGTCAAACTACCTGTGTGCAACGACGTTGCGACCCGGCAAGGTTTCGCCCGGCTTGCAGGGCATGTGGATCAAGGAGAACTTCCCCCCCTGGAGCGCGGATTTCCATGGCAACGTGAACATCCAGGCGCTCTACATGGGCCTCATGGGCACCAACCGCATGGAGTTCTTCGAGCCCTGCAGCCGGCTGTACCACGGGATGCGGCCGCAGTGCCAGCAGGATACCCGGACCTACTTCGGCACCGACGGCGCCCGCTATCCCCACGCCGGCGGCATCGAGGGATACGAGCTCTGCGAATGGAACTGGCCGGCGCTGGCCGTTTCGATCGGGCCCAGCTCGTGGATCGCGCGCCTGTTCTGGTGGGCCTACCTGCACACGCTCGACCGGGAGTTCCTGGAACAGGCGGGCTACCCGATCATCAAGGACGTCGCCCTCTACTACGCCGGGCTCCTGCGGCTCGCCGGCAAGGGCCCGGACGGGCGCTATCTCCTCGAGCCGAGCATCTACAGCGAGTACTACGCCACCACGTTCGACGCCTGGGGAACCAACTCGACCTACGACATCGTCTGCATGCGCAACGCGCTCCAGCAGGCCGCCGACGCCGCCGACGCCCTGGCGGTGGACGGGGAACTGGCCCGGCAGTGGCGCCGGATGCACGATGAATTGCCCGCCCTCCCCGCCGACGGCCAGGACATCTGGACGATCTTCCCCAAGCATCCGAAGAACGTCCGGTTGGAGACGGGCAGCTGGTGTTACCCGGTCTTCCCGGGCGAGATCGCCAGCGCGTTCCACGGCTCGGCCGCGGAGCAGAAGCAGGCCCGCGCGACATGGGCGTATGCCCGCGAGAACTGCAAGAGCGCGTGGTGCGCCGGCTGTCCCACCGTGGCCGCGGCCCGCATGGGCGATGCCGAATGGGCGTTCCGCTACGCGGGGGTGCTGTCGAAGAACGGCCTCAGCGGCGATCCCACTGGTGGGATCATGCAGGCCGAACACGGCACAGGCATGGCCCTGGCGCTGAACAGCATGCTCGCCCTCGGCGTGGAAGGCCGGATCGTTCTTTTCGCCGGGATGCCGGCGACGGTTGACGCCGCCTTCCATTCCCTCCGCGTCCCGGGCGCAATCCTCGTCAGCGCCGAGCAGCGGGACGGCCGGGTGACCCATGCCGCCTTCCAGGCGCTGCGCGGCGGCCGGATCAGGGTCCTGAATCCGTTTGACCCCGGCAGCGGCAAAACGACCCGCCTGCGCGTGCGCGACACGGCCACCGGCGCCGTGGTCGCGCGGTGGGAAAAGCCCTGGCGCGATCCCGTGGAGTGGGACGCAACGCCCGGCGCGGTGTACCGCCTGGAACAGGATCAGGACCGATGACCGCCCCCGTCGATGACGTCATCGATTCCGCCACGCCCCTGGAAATGGGCCTGGCGCACCAGCGGCCCCGCCTCTTCCTCTCCCCGGCGCGGCTCGCCTTCCTGCGGTCCGCGATCGCCGGCGCCCCGTACGACGGCTTCCTCGGCCAGGTCCGCGCGTTCGCCGACGTGCGCATGACGACGGAACCGCCGGACTGGACCCGTGGAGATATCCGCGGGCACGGGTGTGCGCTGCCCCACCTGGCGCTCATGTTCCTGCTCACGGACGACGCCCGCTACCGGCGCCGCGCGCTCGAGATGGTGCGGGCGGCCGCCGCGGCGGGAGCCGCCGGCCTGGGCCACGGCCACTTCCTCGCCGGCGCGGCCATCGCCTACGACTGGCTCCACACCTCCCTCAGTGCAGATGAACGAACCGAGTTTTCGGACATCCTGTTCGCCGGCGGCACGCACGCCTTCGAGGATATCGCCCTGTACCGGCGGTGGACCTCCAGCATCCTGACCTGCAACCATCTCCCCGTCGAGATGTGCGGGATCACCGCCGCCGGCTGCGCGCTGTACGGCGAGAAGCCCCACGTCAGCCGGTGGCTCCGTCTGTGCGTGGAGAAGAGCCGGGTGATGGCCCAGGCGCTCGGCGACGACGGCGCGTCACACGAGGGAATCGGCTACGGGCAGTACTACAACGAGTTCTTCGTCAAGACGCTCCTGCTGGTGAAGGAGCTGATGGGAGTCGATCTCTTCCCGGACTGCGCCTACCTGCGCCACCTGCCCCTGTTCTACCTGCATTCAAGCATCTCCCGTGAGGCATGGACGCCGCAGGCCAACCTGATCAACTTCGGCGACGGGGTCCGCTACAACTGGTATGGGCCCGACTCGCACCTGCGAGTCCTCGCCGCCTGCTACCGCGACCCGCTGGCCCAGTGGCTCGCCGACCAGCACCAGCTCGCCGGCACGGCGGCGATCAGCTCCTCCTTCCTGAACCTGACCCACCACGATCCGACCGTCCCGTCCGAAGCTCCCGGTTCCCTCCCCCGCTCCCGCCGCTTCGCGGACAAGGACATGGTGTACCAGCGGTCCGGCTGGGGCACGGGCGAGGCGTTCCTGGCCTTCCGGTGCGGCCCCCACTTCGGCCACCACGTGCTGCATCGCTACACCGGCGAAATCGGCGGCGGGCACATGCAGGCCAACAACGGCACGGTCTACCTGATCGCCGGCGGCGATTACCTCCTCTCTGGTGACGGGTATTTCAGCAAGTTCACGGCCCACGGCAACACCCTGCGACTGAACGGCATCGGCCAGGAAGGCGAAGGCGGCGAGTGGTTCGAGAGCCTCACCCTGCGCCGGGAACAGCGGGGGCCGCGCATCCTGGCAGACCGGTTGGAGAGCGACTGCGAGTACGTGATCGGGGACCTGGCACCGGCCTACCCCGCCGCCCTGGAGATCCGGCGGCTCCTCCGGAAGGTCATCTACCTGCGCCCCGCGACGTGGGTGATCGTTGATGAGATCGAAACGGCCAGGCCGGTGACGGCGGAGGCGCGCTTCCACTCCGATTTCCCCTTCGCGGCCGAGGGCCGGTCCTGGCGTGCAAGCGGCACGCGCTTTGCGCTCCGGCTCACGGCCGGCGGCATCACGAACTGGACCCCCCGTACCGAGGTCCAGGCCGGCGCGCACCCGAACGGGACGGTCACGCATCACTACCCCGTACTGAGCCTGGAAACCGGACCCTGCGTGCGCTCCGCCCTCGTCACCTTGCTCGAGGTCCTGCCGGCGTCCGGCCCGGGGCCGGGAGCCCCGACGCTGCACGTGGATGGCACATCCGCGACGGTGGCCGTTTCGCGATCCGGAAGCCCCACGACGCTCCGCCTCCGCCTTTTCCCCGATGACCCGTGCGCCATCGGCATTGAACCGGCCTGACCGCATGCCCGGTGAGACCCCGAGAGACGGGGCATCTCGTCCACCATACTAGTTAATGTTCCCGCCGCACGCCATCACGCCTCGCGCAGCTCGCGCTGAAGCTGCAGACGGATACGGCCACGGGCCTATTCCCTCCGGACCGTGCCCAGCCACAGCTTGAGGAGACGGTTGACGGCGCCGGTGAACTCATCCACGGTCTTGACCGAATCTGCATGCGGCTCGCCGGAACACGCCCCACCCGTCGACTCCCCGGGAACGGCCCCATCCTCACGGTCGGCATCCGCTCGCCGAAGCCGTGCCGTCTCGCGCCACAGGCTCCCCGAGAACAGGAGCGAGATGACGGCTGCGACCGCCGCCAAAATACCGGCCAGGATCGTGAACCACCGGTTCATGTTCGCAATCTGGGTCTTCACATCGTCCACGTACACGCCGGATCCGATCACCCACTGCCAGGGTTCGAATTGCTGCACAAACGACACTTTGGGAACCGGCTTATCCTCCCCCGGGCGCGGCCACTGGTAATCCACGAACCCGTTACCGTTCAAGAGGCACTCGCGGACCATCTCGACGAACAGCCGCTTCCCGGCCGGATCCGCGAAGTCAACCAGCGACATCCCGTTCATCTCCGGCTTCATCGGATGCGCCACCATCCGGGGTTCCAGGTCGTTGATCCAGAGGTAGTTGTTGTTCTGATACCGTGCGACCGTGACGAGCCGGATTGCTTCCGCCTTCGCCTGTTCCGGAGTCAGCTCGCCACTCGTGCTGCGCGCGTGCAGCGCCTGGACGGTCGTGCAGGCGGCCTCCACCACACCCCGCACCGTTGCCTGCTTCTCGGCCAGCAGCATCCGCTCAATCCGCGGGGCAACCCCGAACCGCAGGGCCAACAGCAAGGGGATAATCGTCGCAACGCTCCATCCAAGCAGCCTGAGGAACAACCGGCTTCGTCCGAATCCCATGGTTCACCCCTCCAGAAAACGGCCCCAGATGTTGGCCGTGCTGTTTACCGCCTCGTGTATCGCGTAGGCGTTATAGGCCACGAACACGATGGCCAACACCTCGTGGACCCACCGCTCCATGCGCGCATACGCGCGGAAATGCACGGTGTCGAGAAACCGCGTATTCAGCATGCAAAAAGCGGACACCGCCTCGTCCACGACTGGAGCTACGCCCACTTCCCCGACCGCGAACACGGCGAGTGGTACGGCTACCTGCACCGCGACGGGCGCGTCTCCGTGCCGCTCAAGGGCAATCTCTGGAAGAGCTTCTTCCACCACCCGCGGATGCAGTGGTACGGCTGGAAGCTGATCACGGAAAGCACGTCCGGTTGAACATTGCACGTAGGGCCACCGTTCGCTACACTGAAACTATGGATCGCAGAACTCTCATCGCCTATCTTGAATCGATGGATTCCGGCTTGGAGCAGATAACGATGCTCTACATCTACGGTAGCGCGGCGCTCATGTTGTTGGGCGAGGAGGGCCGAACAAGCCTCGACATCGATGTGGCAGCGCCGTATTCGCGCGCCGACCTGGCCGTGCTCAGAAAAGCGACAGAAAGGGCAGGCCTCGCCTTCAACCCGGATGAGGCGTGGGAGGGCGATCACATTGAATGGGTTTCCGCCCTCCGGTTATGTCTGCCTCCGCCCCGCCTCGGGCAGGAAACACTCCTCTGGCGTGGCCGCAACCTCCAGGTGGTGACGGGACCGGTAGCTGACCTGGTGGCCAGCAAGTTGATCCGTTATGACGAGATTGATCAGGCCGACATACGCTACCTGCATGCCCAGTCACCGATTCGCATGCAACCCGTACGTGATGCTGTGTCACGCCTTCCGGCCCCGTTTGACCATGATGCACTGGTCATCCAGAATCTGAAGAACCTTGAAACCGACCTTGCCATTTGGGGAGAACGTCATGACCCCGCGTGAGCGTCTGGAGTACGGCTATCGTCTCGCTTTCTTTCCGCCGGAACTGGATCGCCTGTGGAACCAGATCAAGCGCGCGGAGGGTTCCGGCATGCCGGACCTGCCCAAAGTACTGGACATCGCCATGTTGTTGCACCAGGCATTGCCGGAAAGCGGCTATGCTTCGCAACGCGCGCTCAACCGACTGGCGCTATACCAAGCCAGGTCACGCGCGTTTGGCACCCTGGCGTTCCTCAGGAATGTGCGCATCCGGCTGGGTCTGCCGGGCCAACCTCCGGGACACGTAGTCCCCGCGCACCTGGTGCGCGATGTCGCATTGCCGCCCTTCTGCCGCCGGCGCCCAAACGCGTCAGGACAAGCCTGACGTTGTCAGCGAAGCCCGGGGCGCCTGCCATTCTTCGTCAACATCAGCAGCGTGCCGATAAGGCGCAGGTATTCATCCTGTCCCATTGCGCCCATCGCATAGCTGTCTTCCGTACCGCCGTAGTGGAATGCGCTGAGAATTGAGACCGTCTTGTCATCCTGAGAATCCACACCGCCATCGTTGTCGAAATCCAGTTCCAGGTAGCCGGTTCCGGAACCCAAGTAGTTCTTGAACGACAAGTCCGCGATTGTCAGCGTGTCATTGGCGGCAAAATCGTTCGTTACCGCTATGACAAGCTGTTTGTTCGAGCCGGCGTAGCTGACTGCGCCCACCTTGCCCGCCGCCGTGCCGCCAATTGTCGCCGTCGCGTCCGTCTCGTCCCATGTCATCGCCAGATCATCGGGAATTCGTATCACGATTGGCGTTCCACTCTTTATGCCGGGATTCGTGGGATCATCGTTTACCGTGAGCGTGCTGATGGCCACCGGCGTGTAACCCCTGACAAACGACTGGTTCGCCGCCGAGGCAAGCGTGACCACTGCGCCTCCGAGCCCAATATCGCCTGCCATGGTGTCCATGGAATAGGCGTCACCCGAACCGCCTGTATAGATCGCGGCGTGCGCGCCGGGTCCAACCACTGCGAACAAGGCTACTGCAACTGCCAAGACCAACTCTTCATATCGGCGTTTGTCGGTATCCATCAGCGGTTCCTTTTCTCTTCCATCCATCACATCGAATTACCGGACATTCCGGACAAACATGAACACTGCGCCTTCGTTCGCGCGCAACTTCTGGTCGTCGTTCATCGCACATAACGCATAGCTGTCTTCCAGGCCGCCATGGTGATAGGCCGTCGAGATGGCGATCGTCTTGTTGTCATCGGCATCGGCAAGGCCGTTGTTGTCAAAATCCAGCTCCAGACGGTCTATTCCGGAACCTAAATAGTTCTTGAACGACAGATCCGCGATTGTCAGCGTGTCACTTGCGGCAAAGTCACCGGTCACATTAATTACAAGATGCTTGTTGCCTGACGCATAACTGATTGTCCCGACCTTGCCGGACGCCGTCCCGCCGAAGGTAGGGGTCAAATCCGTCTCATCCCACATCATGGCCAGACCGGCGGGAATCCGCACCACGATCGGCGTTCCGCTCTTGATCCCCGGCGTTGTATCGTCTGTGATCGTAATCGTGCTGACGCCCACCGGCAAATACCCCCTGGGAAACGATTGGTTTGCGGCGGAGGCGAGCGTAACCACCGCGCCACCGAGATTGACATCGCCGGCCATCGCGCCCATGGAATAGGCGTCTCCCGATCCCCCCGTATAGATCGCGGCACGCGCGCTGTGCCCGAGCACCAGCAGAAACCCCACCGCTGCCGCCAATACCGTCATCGTTTGCCTGCGCATCGTCATGCCTCCTGTTCCACCATCGCTACCCCCACGGAGCCGAGCGACCGCCGCGCCACCCGTTATTGTTGTTCCGATCGGTGTTCACGTTGGCGGCGTTGTTGCGGTCCGACACCCGCGCGTTAACGTCGGCATTGTTCCAATTGCCGCCGCGATAGCCGGCTCCGTTTCCACCCGTGTCCCGACCCCGCCGAAGGGGCAATGAGGGCTGTCCGCGGGAGTGCCATCATGGCGTACCAACCGACAGCGCATCGTTATTCTCCCGCCCAAACCGTCGGCAACTTTTCAGCCCCTCCGGATCAGGCAAGACGGACCACGGACCGGGTAACACACCGGGAGATCGGCCGCCGGACCGTAATCCGACCACTGCGAAACTCCCGGCTCAAATATGAACGTATCATTCCCTCGCTTTTCAATTGGCTGTTTTAATCCACCCTCCCAACATTCTGCCAACCTCCAAAAGCCTTCCAGCGCCGAAGTGCCATGCGCTGGTGCTGATATACTTCTCGTCCTTGCAGAGCCGCAAAAGGTATCTCAACTGCTCAACTTGCAGGCTTGCCAGCCGTAGCGCCGCCGCCTTGCCTTCCCGCTCTCCCGTGAGCGCGGCTCCAATCAGACCTCCCTGAATATCCAACGCCGTATTAGCCATTCTCTGTCCCAAAACGAAGCGTTGATCTCGCGGAAACGACCCCACTTTCTTCAACAGCCACCTGTTGAACTCGTACATCTTCTCAATTATGGGCGGTAATTGCAGCTCGCTCATGAGACGGCCTCATCCCCGCAAGGCCATACTGATTGATAATGGGAAACCTATCGTATAGAACTCTCCTGATCCTATACGTGTTTCCATATTCCGCGTGCGCATTGAAACTGCGCGTTGAACACCTGATGGCCCCAAGCAATTCCGCTTTCTCCTCCCGACTGGTTTCGTGACCGGAATACCTGCCTGTGTAGTCGTTCATCCGCCGAATGAACCGGGCCACGCTTGTCCGTTTCAGCTTCCGTCTATTTGGAAACAGCCGGAATCCCAGAAAACCCACACCTGCGGTCACCGGAACGGGACCACCCGTGGGATGCATCTGCAGACCCAACTCCCGCGCAGCAAACTGCCGGAAGACCCTCTCCCATTCGTTCAATGCCGTTTTCTCAATCCCGAAGAGCAACATGTCGTCCATATATCGCAAATAGTACCGAACCTTCAGCGTGTGCTTGGCGTACTGATCGAGTTCGTTGAGATACAGATTGGCGAAGAACTGACTGGTCAGGTTCCCCAGCGGCAACCCCTTCACGCCACATGTCACATCCCGGGCCGCCTCATCCTCTCCAAACAGCGAAAGCTGCCTGTCCCCTTCGGCCATCTTCGAAACCCTTTTCTTCGGATCACCCTTGAAGCCGTTTCGCGCCAGATACACTGTTGAATCGATAATCTGTTCCAGCAATGCCATCACCCGGACATCCGCAATATATCGCCGCA
>Ga0172375_10012976_pt1 | contig 10392 bp, 13 predicted proteins | sample LakKiv1m_FD_114537 | JGI IMG/M metagenome (GOLD analysis project Ga0172375, IMG submission 114537) | Freshwater microbial communities from Kabuno Bay, South-Kivu, Congo - kab_092012_11.1m | ecosystem: Environmental > Aquatic > Freshwater > Lake | place: Democratic Republic of the Congo...
ATAATCTTCGTGAATGGCTAAAGAAAAAGACAAACAATATGAAGGATGAAAGCGGGGATTATGCGGTAGGGATTTACGAATCCGATTTGCAGGAGAAGCTTGATTTTTTAGAAGAAGGAAGGGGTTGATAAAATGAGAAAACAAGAACTTCTGCGAAAAATCAAAAAATTGCGCAAGGATAAGGCAGACTACAACGACGCAATCGGAACAGCGTATATGTCAGGATGGAATGAAGCACTTGAGGAATTGAAAAAAGAGTTGAGAAAATGTTAAAGACTAACAAAATATATCAAGGAGATTGTTTAGAACTAATAAAACAGATAGATGATAATTCAATAGATTTAGTTATTACAAGCCCTCCTTACGAAGATTTTAATGGTGCGGGATATGGTGGTCAAACTAAAGATATTCTATTTTTAAAAATTTATAGTGAATTTTTTGATAAGTTTATGCGAGAAATTTATAGAGTGTTAAAACCAAATGGTCAATTTTATCTTAATCTAAAGAACAAGACATTAAAGACAAAATTATTAACACCACATTGGATTGAATTTACAGAAGGTTTTTCGTTATTTGACTTTAAATCTTTTATCATTTGGAAGTATGCAGGTAGTTTTGATAGCACATTTAAAAGATTCCATAATGATTATGAGATAATATATCATTTATCTAAAGGAGATGATTTAATATTAAATACTGATTTTATTGAAAAAGACGCATTAACATCAATTTGGTATATTCCACATTTTATAAAGAATAGATTACATCCTGTTCAGATGCCAGAAAAGGTTGCAGAAAGAATGATACTTCATTCTTCAAATCCAACACAGATTGTATTGGATATATTTGCAGGAAGTGGAACATCTGCTGTTGTTTGTAAAAGACATAATAGACAATATATTGGATTTGAACTTAATCCAAAATATGTAGAACTTGCAGAAAAAAGACTAAACGAGGTGAAGCCAAATTCCTCCCATGACTAAAGTCATGGGTATCCTTTGGCACGATTTATGAAAGAATACTGCTGTGGTTGTGGAAGATTGATTAAGAAAGGACAAACTGCTGTGAAAAAAGAGGATGGAAAAGTCTATCATGCGGATTGTCTTTGATATATTATGATAATAGAAAACTGAGGTAAAATAGTATATTACGATATTGAAAAGAGGGATTGAAAGATGAAAATTGATTACATATTACAACCTCCAAAAAAATATACATTTGAACAACCAATATTAAAGAAATGGGTTGAAAGCTATTGTAATGGTAGAGTGCTTAATCTTTTTGCTGGAAAAACAAAATTAAATGTTAATGAGTATAGGGTGGATATTGATAAGAACGTTGAAGCTGATTTTTATGGGGATGCTTTTGATTTTATAATGCATACTGATATGAAGTTTGATACAGTCATTTTAGATCCGCCATGGTCTGTTAGGAAAAGTAGGGAGAAATATGGAGGAAGAATTGTTGGAAGTTTTACAAAAATTAAAGACAATTTAAAACGAATTTTAAACCCATGTGGAAGGGTTATATCTGTTGGTTATTCTTCAACTGGTATGAGTAAGAAAAGAGAATTTGAAAAGATTGCGTTATTAATAATTTGTCATAATGGAGACCATGACGATTCTTTTGCTGTAGTGGAGGATTATGAAAAAGATTTGGAAATATTGGTTGAAAAGAGGGATTGAAAGATGAATGAAAACTGGATAAAAATAAAATATGGAATAGCATACGCTTTAAAATTAGAAGAAATGCACGATTTACACACTGAATACGATTTAATCGTGAAAGACGCATATCGGTTAAAAGATTTGCCAAAATCATCATACGTTGTCTTAGATATTGGTGCAAACATAGGCGTATTCTATCAAGCATTAAAGCACAATGAGATAGAAATAGCGCATTATATAGGTATAGAGCCAATTAAAGAAAATATGGAAAAATTACAGAAAAATATCCCAGGAAACTGCACTTTATTGCAGAGGTCAGTAGAAAAAGAAAGCAATCGGCAAGTAAAATTTACTATTGAGTATAGCTCAAGTAGAAAAAATGAAGATGGGTGCGAGATCGTCAGAACAATAGCATTTAATGAAATTTTAGATCAAGCATATAAAAAAAGCAGGGAATTAGAAAGGAAGTTATTAGTCAAGATTGATATAGAGGGAGAAGAAATGGAAATTTTAGACGATATAAATAGAGCTATGTATAATAAGAAAATAGATATTTTATTGATGGAGTTACACCAAAAAACAGAGTTAAAATTCAAGCATGAAAAAATAAGCGGCGGTAAAGAATTATATGTAATAAAAGCCAAAAAATGATGATTCTATGAAACAAGAATTAATTATAATTTTGTTAATCTGTTGTATTTTGTATTTAATTTATAATATTATGTTAATTAAAGAAACAAACTTAAAATTATCTCAATGCGCGGTAAATTGTTCGAAATATTTTACTGGTAAATGCCCAGAGGGTTATACTTCTGTTTGCCAATCAAATTGGTATAATAATAAAATTAATTATTTGATAAATATAACAAATAATGGTGGATTCTATGAATAAAAAAGATTTAATCTTTTTAATAGTTATTCCGTTGGTTTGTTTTTTAATTTTTGGTATGTTGGTAGACAAAGTTAACGATAGCACAGAGTATTTTATCGATCAGTGTGATAGACTTAACGGAACGTATCAGTTGAAAATGTGTAATTATGGTGCATATCATTTTTCAAAAATTTTTGACTGGGATTTATCAGATGAAAATTTTACGCGCGGTTGTGGAGAGCATTGTTATGCTTCTGATGGTTCAGAAATTATTATATATCTTGAAGCATTAACTTGAGTTGTTACTATGGATATACCATTGGATAGATACTTTCAAAAGAGAGATGGGGAGTTCGGGCATAAACCAAGAGAACGCAGGACTATTATTGATCCAGTCAGACCAATCTATTATTCTCAATCGCATGAAAACATCTATAAACAAGGCATGACAATAAAAAACGATATTGCCAGGGCGTTATATTTTTTTATCTATTTAACTGGTTGCAGGATTAATGAAGCTACTGATTTTACACCTAGCAAAATGGCGGTATTGCCAAATGGAATTAAGATTCGAACAAAGACAGAGAAGGCAAGGATAGCTATAAGAAAAACAAGAGAAGTATTTATCCCACTTGGGAAAAACTCTAAATGCCTTGAAAATGAAATGTGGAACGAAGTTAAATCGTATATTCAAAATTTAGATAGCGGGGATTATGCTTTTCGCAAATGGAAAAATATGTCTAACTTCATGGCGAGAAATCACAAATTAGAAACAGACGCTATGATTAAAGAAAATAAAGGATATGTTGAAAGAAGGATAAAAAAGAATATGCACCCACATTATCTAAGGCACTGCCGCGCAACGCACTTAACAGAAATCTATGGGTTCAACGATACTGCACTCTGCCACTTTTTTGGATGGGCGAATCGAAACATGGCGAGCAGATACGCTAAGCTAAGGGATATAGAAAGTTCGTTTAGGGGGAATGTTTAACATGGATCTAAAAATTAAATGCTCTAAGTGTGGTAGATTAATTAAAAAAATAGACACAGATAAGACTTCTTTAACAGAAATAAGGGGAGTTGGCGCACTAATATTATGTAATAAATGTTTTTTTAGTGCTAAAAGGTAGCCTAATTGATCCTTTTTATGCCTTTTTTATTCTAAAAGAGTGTTAGAATTGCTTGGGTGCATTAGGTAAAGTTGGAAACAAACTTTACCAATTCCAACACAATTTTTAATTTTCAGCCACTCATAACCCCTACTCCCTCTAGAACAGCCATATACCGCAGAACATTCTACGTCGTAAAAATCAATTTTTCGCGAAAAGAAGAAAAAAACTATTTGAAATTCTAAAACTCTTTTAGAATTTCCTATACAGTTTTAGAATTTAAACCAAAGATTTATATAGCCTGGAAGGTAAAGTATGTATATGGCAGAACCGCAGTATATCGGATCGATAGGATCGACAAACACGGATTTATCTAAATTTATGTTGGATTCTTCTGACGTAATAGAAGAAATGTGCCTAAGGCTTCAAGGTTACGAGTTAACTCCGTCACCGAAGGGGGATAAACTTATTGCGACACAGATTACCTTCGAAAGAGGGAAAGTATATCCGCGTCAGGCAGTAAGCTGGATGCGAACAGAACTGCGAAGAATAATGAATAAAAACACTTTTCTTTCGAACATATCAGAAGAAGATGAAATGTATAGAGAAGCAAACTCATTCTCAACTAATTTTAAAGAAACGTTATGGGTTAAATGGAAAGATTTAGATATTACCGTCGAACAATTTGTCGAACTTTGCCACATATACGACGATTTTTTAAGCATGGCGATTCGGCGACCTTTGCGTGCTGGGGATAAAGGTTTCTTAAAAGAAACTACGTCAGAAACAACTAGCAAAATACAAGAAATGACACAAACCAAAAAAGATGGTGGTTTGCTTGGGGGTTTAGGCGGTCTATTCGGCGGAAATAGAGCAAGAGAACAATAATTTTAGAGGGATAAAATGAGTGGGATAGAAAATTTAACGTCTGGTTTTAGTGGACTTGGAAGCGTTCTTTTTGAATTGTTAGTATGGGCTTTACTTCTTGGTGTAGTTGCTGGTGCTATATATATCTCTGCGAGAATGGGGTTATTTACAAATAGACCGTATAAAGTTAATGTATATGCACCTAGAATAAACGGCGAAGTAGAGCTTATCAAAGCAAAAGGAAGATTTCTAAAGAATGGAAAATTTGAAATTTGGTATGGAGTTAATCAGACAGATTCAACAGAAGCACCAAAGGAAGAATATTTTAATATTAACAAAGAGATTTCATTCGTTAGAGAGGACAGAGATTCTTATTATCCTACGATTATTTATATTGACAACACGAAAATAATTGCAGAACCTACCAACTCAAACGCCGCAAAAATAGCCGCGTTTCAAGTTATGTATGAACAGGCGCAGAGATTTTCTAAGCCAAATAAATGGGCACAAATGTTAGATAAGATGGCATTTGCGGCGGCGGCAGTTATGCTTTTTGTCGCTATCATTTATGGGCTTGGCGATCTTGGAAAGAAGTTTGAAAGCGTATCAAATTCTCTCAACAACGTAGCCAGTAAGTTTGATAATATAGATAAAATAACATTTAAACAAACTACAACACAGACAGCCGCGCCACAGGAACAACAAAAGAAAAACGATATTTTAGGTATTCCTTTAGGATTTAGTTTGGCGGGTGGTTAAAATAGCAGATGATAACGGTTTTAAACCACAGCCACAATTTGAATCTAACAGGCGTATAAGGAAACCTAAGTCAAACACTAAAGAAAAAACAATCTTCCATATGGGAGTTTTTGATATAGAAGCCGCTGACGACCTAAGAAAATACTGGCATAAATGTTATCTGGATTCGATCCAAAACAGAAGCTCTCTTATCATGTGTTACGAGGTATTGGATAACTACTTTATGGTAATTGAAAACGCGTTAGCTGATGGAATAAAAAAAGACTTAAACGAAAAAATGAACAGATTAGATGAAGATATTTATAACACTGCAATAAATGAACTGGCAGAAGAACAATATGTAGAACTAAGAAGAAAAATAAGAATGGCTATGAAAAAAATGTATGAAGCAAAACAAAATGCTGGGCTTGGAATACCAAAAGAAAGAATGAAAGATGTTGCAGAAAAGCTTGTTGAGGCGTTGAGATGATTACAGACGAACAACTAGACAAGTGGGGAAAACATATTATTCATAAGTTAGAAGCAACTGGAAAAGAAGATGATAGAAATTTTTTAAATATGTTACAAGGGGTAGCAACTAGGCTAAACGAAAATAAAGACGCGGTTATCTGCGTTGGCGGAGAACGAGGGATGGGAAAAACTTCGCTGGCAATAATATCAGCGTTAATACTGCGTCAATACGGAGTAAGTTTCAATTTCTCAAATATTTTCTACGGACAGGATGATATAGAAAAATCTTTAGAAAAAGTAGTAACTAATGAACACTCCTGTTTTATTTTTGACGAAATGATAGACTTTGCGTATTCAAGAGAAGCTATGACGACAGTTAACCGCACAATAGTTAAAATTCTAACTAAGGCAAGAAAATTAAATCACGTATATTTCTTTTGTATACCTCGTTTTAAATCATTAGATAGCAACGTCAGAAATTTTATTGTTCATTACTGGATTGAGGTATATTGGAAGAATGACGCAAAGGCACACGACGAAAAGTTTGCGTATGCGGCTTTATTTTCAAAGGATAAAAACCCTGCAACTTCAGATCCTTGGGGGATTGAAGATATAGCGGCTAAGAAGTATAAGCCAGTAAGAGGATTTCAAGACACGTGGAAAGTAATGAAAAAATTTAGAAGTTATATTTGCGATTTAACTTTTCCTGCTTTGCCGATAGTAATAGAAAAAGAATATGAAGAATTATCTAAATTATCATTAGCTAGCGGAGTGGAAGGCGCATTAGATGTTTTCAAGAATAAAAAATCAGCAGAAGAATTAAAGAATTTAAGAATAAACAAAAATTTACAAAAGTTTAAAGACAACGAAACAGAAGAAACGACAGAAAATGAGAAGATATATAAAGAAGAAACGGCATAAAAGAGCAGATATATATGGCTGCAACTTCCTCCGATAAAAAAAGTTCTTCTGCGGGAACGCAAGGAGAGGGGGGTTCAACATCTAACAGGGGGGCAATAGCCCCCAATAATGCTAGTTTTGTTAAGGTCTATGATCCTGGCGCACCTGGGGGAAGTGTGTTAGTCGAACTAGCACCAGTAAACCCAAAAACAGGCGCAGGAGAATGGATAGGAAAAGCACCTGAATATAAAGTAGGTTTAACCGCAGAGGGAACACGAATCGAATACGTAACAGAACCAAAAAAAGAAGAAAAATTTGTAACAGAACCAAAAAAAGAAGAAAAATTTGTAACAGAAAAGAAAATTGACGCGTTAGCTTCTCCAACACCTACCACAGCAAGCGTTAAAAATCAGCTAATAAGCAGTAAATTAACAAATGTTTATGAAGGTATAACTAAATCTGATTTTAACAAACAAGGGCAAATAGGCTATGTTCTTACCCCCAAAACAGTATCTAAGGATAGAGTTTCTTATTCAATATCAGCAAACCAAACAGGGCAAGTAAAAGTAGAAGGATATAGGGATTGGGAAGCCATAGCTCTAAAACTCAATCAGGAACGTTTTAGAGGTCAGCAAGCCGTCGTTTCCACTGGCGACGATCTTGCCCCCAATCCCGCAATAACAGGAGAGGGAATGTTAACAATACAGAAAATGATTGATGAAGCAAAGAAAAATATAGAAAAAGATAAGGCATATTTTATTCCTTCAAAAACGCTTAAAGGAAAAGAATTAAAACAAGTCTATACAGAGATAAAACAATCTAAAGAAGTTGAACAAGGAATAAGATTAACTAATGTTTATGAAGGGATAACTGGGAAAAAAACTGAAAAAATAAAAACTGGTTCTATATTTGATAGTGAAGCTATATACAAAGGAATAATAAACAATAAAAATGATGAATTTAAAGACTACCCATTTACTATTAAAGTTAGTTCAAAAACCGGTGGATTACCTAATATCCAAGGAAAATATGAACCTTTAACTCCTTTTATAATACAAAAAATGCCAATTGGAAAAGAAAGATTTTTTTGGAAACCAAAAGTTTCTAAATTAGATGTTACCCCAGAAATTAAAAAAACTTCAACTGGAGAACAATATTCATTTAATATACTACCTGAAAATCTGCAAAAAGGACTAACAAATATAGGGTATGGAGATTATTTCTCTCAAAAACAAAGAGATCCATTTTTAAGGTATGGTTCAGTTGGTTCTATACCGTATAAACTGGCAAAAAAAGAGTATGATTATGCACAAAAATTTGAAGGTGGAGATTATATTTCAGTTATCCCACAATTCGGTTTAAGTATTCCGTTGAGTTTTTATAGGGGGGTTTTAACAACAGAAGAAACGATTAAAGAATTTACAAAAGGGGGTTTATCAGGAGTAGGAAAAAGCGGGGTTGGTTCAAAAGTAATAGAAGAATTAGTATTCCCAGCAACAACATTTAGATTTTTTCCAGGTATTACTGGAAAAGTAGAGAGTTTAATACCAAACGTAATAAAAAATCAAGCGTTAAGACAATTTACAGGGTTAACTATTACTGGCGCGGCTTTAAATCCACAAACTTATACTGAACCACAAAAAGGTTTCGCTAGCTCTGCGATAATATCTGCTGGTTTTATGGGAATAAGTAGAGGCGGATTAAAGATAGGAGAATATATAACCCCCCCAAGATTTAAGGGAACAACAGAATTAATTTTAAAACCACAAATAGAAACAACACAAGAAGGAATTTTATTTTCAACTGGAAAAGTTCAGTTTCCTTTTGGTATAGAAAAACCAGTTAATCTAGTCGCAGATGTTAATATTAAAACCGTTTCAACGAAATATCAAATACCTTATATGGAATCTCAAAAACTACTTAATCCGGCAGTAGATTATTTTAGAGCTTCTGCGCCTGCTGAATTAAGACAAGCTAGATATGAGTATGTTTTTGGAAAAAATGAATTTGCTGGTAGATATTTAACTCCTGAAACAACAAAAATAATTATGAATTATAAACCTTTAACTATTGGGAAAGCAATAGAAATGGCAGGAAGTATTCCAACTTATAAGAACTATTTAGGTTTAGAAAAAACATTTTATAGTTTTGGCGGAGAATTAGAATTATATAAACCACTTGGAAAAGTTGGTTTTGTTAAAAAAACATCAGAGTATTATTATTCTGCAAAGGGATTAATTAAACCAAAAGGTAAAAAAATATACAAATTTAAGGCAATAGGTGGGGGCGAATCAGTATCTTATGGAAAAGAATTTAGCGGTATTTTATCAGGTTATCAATCCATAAAAGGGGGGGGTATAGGCGAAAGTTTATCAGTATATACTGGAATTGAAAGAAAAGGATCAATGAGAATAAAGGCAGATTACGCTAAAGAATTTATAGGTCAGTCTTTTTCTCTTAAAACTATTGGTGGTTCAGCTTATCAAAAAGCGTTAAGATTAGAAGCTAAAGACTACGGATTAAGCGCGTTAGAACCAATTAATGTTAAACCTTATGCTAAAACAAAGGCAAGACTAGAATTATTTAATCCAAAAGATGAAATAAAATCATTTAATTTAGAGGATATTTTAGTAGGAAAAAAAGGAAATACTGTAAAAGTAAAAAAATCTTTAAGCGACAACATGAGAGAAACACTTAATAAAATAAGTGGAGTTTCAGAAGTAAATTTTAGAACTGGAATCCTTAACATTAATATAGATACTGGTTATAAATCTGGTGGAATACTAAAAGCATATACAAAACCAAAAATTAATTATTCCCCTAATATAAAAGAAACTGGTTTTGATAAACCTATGTATGGAAGCAAAGAACCAATTTTAATGCCTGGTAATGTTGAACCTATAAAATACACTTCTAGCATGGAAGAAATATTAAATAATCTTGGAATGAAAAGAACTTATAAAACACAAACAAAAACTAATATAAAAATATCTAGTAAAAAAAGTAAAATAGTAAATATTGACGTTGAAGAATTAGCAATAACTTCTTCTAAACCAGGATATATTAAAGAGATCAACGACATGATTTTTTCAACTGAAAAAGCAAGTTTAAGAACATCTAATTTATTTAATTATAACACTTTTATAACTGAAAAAACTCCTTTAAAAAATTTAGAAAAAAATAAAATACGCTATCAAACTAAAGAAAATAAAGATAAAAAAGTTTCTCCTAGTATAGAATTAAAAAATAAATTTATATTAAAACAAAACATAATAAACAGAAATTTAAACGTTCCTACTCCAAATCTAACAACTACCCCGCCAACAACAAAATTAAGAACTACTTTAATAACTCCAACTACAAATATTAGAATACCAAGGATAGATATACCTAATATTAGAACTGGAATAACCATAACAGAAGAACCAAAAGTTCCTAAACCAAAAGTTCCTAATATAATTTTACCTGGAATTTTTTTTCCTTTTCCTGACGTAAAAGAAGGTAAAAAACGTAAGAAAGTATTAAAAGAAAGAAAGACAAAGACTAGATACGTTCCAACTGTCGCTGGTATTATGTCTAGAATACAAGAAAAAAAGATAAAAAGTATCTATTCTGGTTTTGAAATAAGAGGAATAAAGAGGTCTAGATATGGCGTTCTCTGACAGCATTTATTTAATTATAACAGCTTTCGTTTTGATTATAGGAACATTAACTATAAGCTATATCTACGACGCAGTTATGCCTTCTATCTCTGGAGATTTACCAG
>Ga0172375_10012978_pt1 | contig 10391 bp, 9 predicted proteins | sample LakKiv1m_FD_114537 | JGI IMG/M metagenome (GOLD analysis project Ga0172375, IMG submission 114537) | Freshwater microbial communities from Kabuno Bay, South-Kivu, Congo - kab_092012_11.1m | ecosystem: Environmental > Aquatic > Freshwater > Lake | place: Democratic Republic of the Congo...
ATTGGCGAGGGCAGAAAACTGGTGGCGATCAATTTTTTTAAATGGAGCGCATTAAAATTGGCGGCAAAATATTTGAAAAAATTACTTTCAAACGGATCGTCGCAGTTGCAATAAACCACCTTGTCCCGGAATTGGTCTTTGTAATGTTTCAACTCGTTTTCAATATCAACAAGTTGAGTGTAAAACTCGTCTTTCTTTGCCTGACTGGCTTTATGCAAATTTTTATTAGAAGACTTCTTTTCCATACTTTTATTTTTTCACTTTTATCTCTAAAAGTCAAAAACTCCGCGCAATGTACGCGGAGTTTTTATAAAACTCTAAATTTTAATATCTTCTGTTTGATCCGCGACTAAAATTTCCGCGGCTATTAAATCCGCCGTGATGCGAATCAATTGGCGCAGATGATTTTTTTATTTTGGAAAAATCAAAGTCTGTGCCAAGCATGGTCAAATTTATTCTGCCTTGCTCATCAATTTCTTTAACAATCACGGGAACCATATCTCCAATTTCAACTACATCTTCTACTCTGCCTACCCTAAATGGCGCCATTTCTGAAATATGCACCAAACCTTCCTGCTTGGGCAAAACTTCTACAAAAGCGCCAAAGGTCATTAGCCGCGTTACCCTGCCAGTAAATAATTCTCCTGGTTTTACTTCGCGCGTAATATTTTTTACCCATTCAATTGCTTTTTCTGCCGCGTCTGCATTTGGCGAAGTAATAAAAACCAAACCAGAATCTTCAATATCAATTGCTACACCAGTATTGTCAATAATTTCATTAATCATTTTGCCGCCAGGACCGATCACATCGCGAATCTTGTCTGGATTAATTTGCAAAGTATAAATTCTTGGTGCATAAGGAGACATCTCTCTCCTTGGCTCTGCAATAGCGCTCTTCATAACCTCTAAAATTTTTTCTCTCCCAATTTTTGCTCTATCCAAAGTTTCTTTAACAATATTTAAACCAATACCACCTAATTTAATATCTAATTGCAAAGCAGTAATTCCTTTTTTGGTGCCAGCAATTTTAAAATCCATATCACCCGAATGATCCTCAATGCCTTGGATATCAGTTAAAATTCTGTAATTATTTTTATTATTATAATCACTCATCATGCCCATAGCAATACCGGCGACTGGGGCAGTAATTGGCACCCCAGCATCCATTAAAGACAAAGATGAACCGCAAATTGAAGCTTGAGAAGATGAACCGTTAGAAGAAAGCACTTCTGACACCACGCGAATAGTATAAGGAAAATTTTCTTTATCTGGCAAAACTGGTAAGAGCGCTTTTTCTGCAAGCGCGCCATGCCCAATTTCTCTTCTTCCAGGACCTCTCATTGCTCCAATTTCTCCCACAGAAAACGGTGGGAAATTATAATGATGCATATAACGCTTTTTGCCTGATTCTTCCATTGTATCTAATGTTTGTTCATCAGAAGGAGAGCCCAAAGTTACCACTGACAAAACTTGGGTTTCGCCGCGTTGAAACAAACCAGATCCATGAGTGCGCGGCAATACACCAACTTCTGCTGACAATGTTCTGATTTCATCCAAGGCCCGACCGTCAACACGAATACCTTTTTCTAAAACCAACTTTCGCGCATGAATATCTAAAAATTTTTCAATCATTTTAACACCCTGCGCCCGTTCTTCTTTATTTACTTCATTATCTGCTTTTAAAGCTTCGCCAACATATGAATTTAATTTTTCAATATTTTCATGATATTCATTTTTTGATTTTGAAGAAAATATTTCATCAATACGCTCTTCAACCATTTTACCAACCTTTGCTTCTAATTTAGCAACTATTGCTTTTTCTTCATCAGACTCTTCGCTGTTTAATTTTGTCTTTTCCAAACCGACCTGTTGTTTTATCTCTTCTATCAATTCTAAAATCTTTCTCAAATGTTTTTGACCAAACTCAATTGCCAATTGCATTTGCTCTTCAGAAATTTGGTTGGCGCCAGCTTCTAACATTACCACTTCATCTTTTGTGCCCGCAACCACTAAATCCAAAACAGATTTTTTGCGCGCCTCATAAGTCGGATTTAAGACAAATTCAAATTTTTCAGAATTTTCAGAAGATGATATTAAACCAACGCGCACAGCCGCAATTGGTCCATTCCAAGGAATATCAGAAATAGCAAGCGCCACCGAAGCGGCGTTTAAACCCAAAATATCAGCATCATTTTCTGCATCAAATGACAAAATTGTTAAAACAATTTGCACATCATTTCTAATTTCCTCGCTAAAAAGCGGTCTGATTGATCTGTCAACAAGCCTGCCGGATAAAATCGCCTCGTCAGACGCTTTGCCCTCGCGCTTAATAAAACGGGAACCTTTAATTTTTCCAGCTGCATAAAGTTTTTCATCATAATCAACCAAGAGCGGGAAAAAATCAATGCCCTCTTTGGCTGTTTTTGCTATGCAGGCTGTGGCTAATACCACCGTATCTCCATATTGCACACTGCAAGCCGCGTTTGCTTGAAGAGCCAAATGGCCGGTTTCAATAGTCATCTTTTTGCCGCCAATTTCAACGGAAAAAGATCTTTTTTCTTTTTTCATATTTTTTCCTTTTATTCCTGACCATCACACTACAGACACATTTATTGTCTGGATGTCTAATGGCCAGGAAAATAATATTTATCTCGTTTGTCATTCCCGCGTAAGCGGGAATCCCAGCTATCTTGGTTGAATAAAAATCATTAAGATCCCCGCTTTCGCGGGGATGACGACTATGATTCTTTTCTCTCTTCCATTGAATTGTACACCGCCCCCAAAACCCCATTCACAAATTTTCCAGATGAGGCGCCACTAAATGTCTTTGCCATTTCAATGGCTTCATTAATAATAACTTTTCCCGGCACCTCACTCTCGTATAACATTTCATAAATTCCTAAACGCAAAATGTTTCTGTCTAAAGAAGTAATCCGCTCTAACGGCCATTCGGGCGCATATTGCACTATTTTTTCATCAATTTCCGCAATATGCCTTACCACGCCTTTAACCAATCTGGTAATAAATTCGGTATCTTCCAAACCAGCGGCATATTGTTCAATGTTTTCCTTTGTTAATTTATCAAGTTTTTGAGAACGATGATTAAAATCCCACTCATAGAGCGTTTGCATAGCAATGGTTCTTGATAAATGGCGGTTAGACATAAAAATTACTTCTTATTCTTTTCTTTCTTAATTTTTATTTTTAGGACTTCTCTGCCTTTGTAATACCCGCAAACACCACAAATTGTATGCGGTCTAATCATAGTTTTGCATTTAGGACAGACGGTCAAAACTATTTTTTCTAATTTAATCGCGCCGCGGCGGATTCTTTTTGCTGTTTTTGAATGTCTTTTTGCTTGTAAGGCCATAGAATTATTGTTTAATTTTTTATTCTTACTCTTAATTTTAGTTTTTCAACCTTAATTTCTATTCTATCTCATTTCTTCTTTCTTGGCAAGAAACATTTAAAATGTTAAAATTAAATTATGACTAAAAACCATAATAATAAAAATTTAAAAATCCAAAAAAAGATTGCTATTTCTCCAGAAACCAAAAAAGATATTCTTGTGATTCTCGTCTTTGCCCTAGCTTTTTTAAGCCTTTTGGCTTTATTTAATTTAGTAGGCGGGGTCGGCGCTTCTTTAATAGCTTTTTGGCGATTAATATTTGGCTGGGGTTATGTGCTTGGGCCCATGGCGCTTATCATAACTGGATACACAATCATTAATTCAGAAAAATATGAATCAAATTTGACAAAAATCTTAGGACTTTTCCTATCCATTTTATCTTTCTTGGGTATTTTACAATTATTTAATCAGGAAAAAACTTTCACTGCCGCGCAAAACGGAAGTGGCGGCGGCATTTTAGGATACTTGATTGAAAACCCTCTACAAAAAATAGCCAATACAGCCGGGTCCGCTATTATTCTCTCCTCTGTCCTCTTAATTTCACTTTTAATATTCTTTGAAACTTCCATTAAAAATCTGTCTCTCCGCGAACAACTTTCCGGTCTAAATTTCTGGCAAAAAATAACAGAAAAAATTAAACAAAAAAAACAAAGCCGCCAATGGGAAAATATAACAGCGGAAGAAATTGGTTTTGAACAAAAAGAAATACAAAATATCAACAATCAAAATAATGATTTTATCAATCAAGAAAATGAAACCGGACAAAAATTGGTTCATTTAAATAAATCAAAAAAAATCTATCCTAAAATTGATTTGCCATTAGAACTCCTAAACGATAAATCCAATAAGCCAACTTCCGGTGATATTAAAGCCAATCAGGAAATTATTAAAAATACTTTAAAACATTTTGGTGTAGAAGTGGAAATGGGCGAAGTTTCAGTAGGACCAACAGTGACACAATTTACTTTTAAACCAATGGCTGGCGTGAAAGTTTCACAAATCACTACTTTATCCAATGATTTGGCTCTGGCTTTAGCTGCGCACCCGATTAGAATTGAGGCCCCGATTCCTGGCAAGTCTTTGGTTGGCATTGAAGTTCCTAATCAAAAAATCGCGCTTGTGACTTTAAAAGAAATTCTAAATTCAGAAAATTTTAGAAAAAGAAATTCACGGCTTTTTATTGCTCTTGGAAAAGATGTGGCCGGAGAGCCGCGGCTGGCTGATTTAGAAAAGATGCCCCATTTGCTTGTAGCCGGTGCCACTAATTCTGGTAAGACGGTTTGCTTAAATTCAATCATTGTTTCTTTGCTTTATCAAAACCAACCCGATGAACTTAAATTTATTTTAATTGACCCAAAACAAGTAGAGATGACCCAGTACAATAAGGTGCCACATTTAATTTGCCCCGTAATCACTGGTGTTAAAGAAACTATCAATGCACTCCGTTGGACAGTTAAAGAAATGGAAGACAGATTTAAAACTTTATCGCTTGCCGGAAAAAGAAACATTGATGCTTACAATCAAAGTTCCAATGAAAAAATGCCTTATCTAATTATTGTGATTGATGAATTAGCAGACTTAATGTCCATTGCCGCCAATGATATTGAACCAGCAATTATTAGATTAGCGCAAAAAGCAAGAGCTGTTGGCATTCATCTGATTGTGGCAACACAAAGACCGTCTGTTAATGTTATTACTGGCTTAATTAAAGCCAATATCACTTCGCGTGTTGCTTTTTCTGTAGCAGCTGCCACTGATTCAAGAACAATTTTAGATCATTCTGGCGCAGAAAAACTTCTTGGCCGCGGAGACATGCTTTTTATTTCCGCTGATTTATCAAAACCAAAAAGAATTCAAGGTGCTTATCTTTCAGATGAAGAAATAGAGAGGGTTGTTAAATATTTAAAACAAACAGGAGAACCAGAATACAACGAAGCGGTAATACAAAAACAAACATCAATAGAATCAGGTGTGACTGGTTTTAATTTTGATGATAGTGATGATGAATTTTTAGAACAGGCTAAAGACATTATTTTAAAATCAGGCAAAGCATCAGCCTCATATTTGCAACGCCGGTTGAGCATCGGCTACGCAAGAGCGGCAAGAATTTTGGATTTATTAGAAGAAAAAGGAATTGTGGGTCCGGCTATGGGTTCAAAACCGCGCGATGTTTTGGTTGACCGCGAAGATTATGAACAAGATCAAGAATTAAATAAACTTGAAGAGGCACATAATAAACTTGAAGGACAAGAAAAAAATGAAGAAGAAAATTTTGACAAATTTTAAAGGATAAATTATAATACAATCTAAAAAATAATTATCTTTAATATGCCAACTGCTAAAAAAATCCTTAATTATAATGTTATTTTTGAACCGGCCATTGAAGGCGGGTATAATGTTTCTTTTCCCTCTTTTCCAGGCTGTGTAACTTTTGGCAAAAATTTTAAAGAAGCAAAAAAAATGCTAAAGAAGTTTTGGAATTATGGCTAGAAGAGTTGACGGCAAACAAAGAAAAAATTTCTATTAGCAAATGCAGACCAATTATTGATGAAATCCAAGTTTTTGTGCCCTTAAAAGCTAAAATATTTTATGCGCCCAATGTCTGCTAAAAAACTCATTAAAATTCTTTTAGCCAATGGTTTTTGTTTGGTCAGGCAAAAGGAAGCCACCAAATTTATCGCCATAAAAAATCAGGAATAATTGTGCCAGTGCCTTTGCATAATAAAACCACCGCAAGTTTATCCTGGGGTGGTTTTAATTTTCCTTTCATCCGTCTTTAAAAAATACCCCCGCATAAGCGCTAAGCGTAAATGGGAAGGAAAATGCTGGCATTATTAAGCCGTAGTTGCAATTTACGCGGCAACAATGGCCGTGATTTTTTTGTCGCGACCGTTACCGCCAATCGAGGTGAATTTTGCCTTTTTGGTTTTAACCACAAGAGATTCAGTGATAAATATATTTTTAGCTAATTTTAGCTAAAAAATAAAATAAATTGCTTTTAAAAATTTTTTGTGATACAATCAAAACAACTTATGTCTTTTTTTATTAAAAAAATTGACGCGGAAAATAATATTGGCAAAGAATTGGAGTTTGGGCGCTATAAAACAGGATTATCCTTAAAATTAATCAGCAAACATATCAACATTGACGCCAAGTATCTTGAAGCTTTGGAAAAAAACAACTGGTCAAAACTACCAGGAGAAGTTTATGCTAAAAACTTTTTTAAAAAATACTGCGAGTTTTTAAAAGTCAACCCAGAAAAATTTAAAAAAAACATTTCCACCCTGCTACCCTTAAAACAAGATTTTAGTAGTCAAAATTTTCATAAAAAAACATTTTTTAAAGATCTAATTAATTTTCCAAAAATAATTAAAATGACTATAATTATTGTAATTGCCGCCTTGGTTTTATGTTATATTGTTTTACAAATAATCAAAATCACCCGGGCCCCAGAAATCACTCTTTATTATCCAAAAAGTGATTTGGTTGTTAATAATAATTACCTAATAATCAATGGGTTTGTTAATAAGGAGGCGGATGTTAAAATCAACCAAGAAAATATTATTCTTGGACCAAAAAACAATTTTGAACAAAAAATAATCCTAACGCCAGGACTCAATAATATCGTTATTGAAGCTAAAACAAAATATTCCAAACCCAATATTATTGAAAGAAAAATAATTTATGAGCCGTAATCCAGCAACAACATTTTACCTCTTTTATTTTATCATCCCAGGCGGCTTTTTTAGTTGTTATAAGTCGAGGAATCTTTTTTAAGATTCCTCCATTCAATCAGAACGATAAAGAGAAAAAATTAGTGCTGAATTTGACATACCTTAGTTGTTTGATAAGATAATTATAGTTATCCACATATAAATATGCCAAAAGAAGAAACCAAATCACCACAAGATATAAAACAAGAAAACACAGCCACAGCCATTGACCAAATTAAGGAAAAATTTGGCGAGAGCGCTATTATGAAATTTGGCGAAGCTAAAGCAATGCAAGTGGATGCAATTCCTACTGGTTGCTTGTCGTTGGATATTGCGCTTGGAGTTGGCGGTGTGCCAAGAGGAAGAATTATTGAAATTTATGGAGCAGAAGCATCTGGTAAAACAACAATTGCCCAACATATTGCCTCTGAAGTGCAAAAAACCAACGGCACGGTTGCTTTTATTGATGCGGAGCATGCTCTTGATCCGGAGTATGCCAAAAAAATAGGTGTCAACATTAATGAATTGTTATTTTCCCAGCCAGATTCTGGAGAGCAGGCGCTTGATATAGTAGAAACCTTGGTACGCTCAAACAGTGTTGATGTAATAATTATTGACTCTGTGGCAGCTCTTACTCCGCGCGCTGAAATAGAAGGCGAAATGGGCGACACTCATATGGCCTTGCAAGCCAGACTAATGAGTCAGGCTTTGCGCAAACTAACAGCAATTATTTCCAAAACAAAAACCTGTGTAATTTTTATCAATCAAATCAGACAAAAAATCGGGGTATTTTTTGGTAATCCAGAAACAACACCGGGCGGCTTGGCTTTAAAATTTTATTCTTCGGTGAGAATTGAATTAAGGCGAGCAGCCCAAATAAAAATGGGCGAGGAAATTGTGGGTAATCGCGTTAAAGCAAAAATTGTTAAAAACAAAGTAGCGGCTCCATTTAAAACAGCGGAATTTGATATTATGTATAATGAAGGAATTTCTTTAACCGGCGATTTAATTGATCTTGGCAGCCAGTATGGTTTAGTTAAAAAAACCGGCACAACTTTTTTCTATAAAGACATAAAACTTGGAGCTGGCCGCGAAACTGCTAAAAAAATATTAAAAGAAGACAAAAAACTTAGCGCGGAAATCAAAAAAGAAATTTGGCAAAAGGTTAAGGAAAAACAAATGTAATTTTTCATTTCCTCAATTTCTCTATTTATAGTTTGCATTATAGCTCCGCCTGCTCGGGGCTTTTTTTAATAATTTATTTTTATTTTAGTTTGTCTTAGTTTGTTTTAATTGCAAATTTTGTGAATTTAAAAAACAAATCCTCTTAAGGTTTGTTTTTAATTATTATTGAGGTTTTCCTTATTCGCATATTATTCTCGTTTATTCGCATCAATATTCGTGTGTTACACCCTTTCCACATACTCTCCTGATTCCGTGTTCACGCGAATCACTTCGCCTTCGTTAATAAACAAGGGCACATTTATTATCACGCCCGTTTCTATAGTTGCCGGCTTTTTACCACCAGTGGCTGTATCACCTTTGACTCCTGGCGGCGCTTGCATCACCTTTAGGTCAACTTTTGGCGGCAGTTTAATGCTAATTATAGAATCTTCATACAATATCAAATCAACTTCTTGTGTTTCTTTTAATAATTTGACTGCTTCACCAATTAAATCCTTGCTTAAATAAATCTGTTCATAATCTGTATCCATAAAAACATATTTATCTTTTTCTTTATACAAAAAATTAGCTTTTTTGCGACTCATGTCAGCCAATTCTACATTTTCTCCTTGTTTAAAACTATATTCCACCACTGTGCCTGTTTTAATATTTTTCATTTTAGTCTGCATCACTGGTTTTCTTTGCTGCATACGCAAAAATTTTGCCTCTTGCACTAAATAAGGCTCGTTATTAAATTTTAAAACAATTCCCTTTTTAATATCTGTTAGAGTGGACATGGAATTACATTATCGCGCTTTTAATATACTTTCCACAATCGCAAGTTTTTTCTTGTGGAAGTTGATTAATAATTTTAAAAATTAATTCTTTAATTTTTTGATTATTTTCATTAAATACCTTTATCACCTGTTCTAAAGTTACCGGCTTTATGTTTGGATTGCCTTCCAAACCAGCGTCATAATCTGTCACTAATCCAATATTAACATAACACATGCCCAATTCTCTAGCCAAAGCCACTTCTGGATAAGCTGTCATATTAATTATGTGCCAGCCTTGGTTACTAAAAAATCTTGATTCTGCTTGAGTGGAAAATCTTGGCCCTTCAATCACAACCACGGTTCCGTTTTTGTGATGATTTATTTTTTCACTCTCAAAAATTTCATTAACCAATTTCCTTGTCTGCTCGCAATAAGGCAGAGCATTGGTAAAATGCGCCACTTTTTCTGATTTTTGAATACCGTCAATAAATTCTCCATGATAAAAAGTGTCATCTCTTCCTTTTAAACCGCGAGTGCCTGTCCAATTTATATATTGATCACAAACCACAAAATCACCTGGTTTAATTTCTGGCTGCAAACTTCCCACAGCCATTGGAGAAATTATTGTCGTGACCCCAATTTTTTTAAAAGCCCACAAGTTTGCTTTGTATGGAATTTTGTGCGGTGGAAATTTGTGCCCACTTCCATGTCTTGGTAAAAAGGCAACGCTTTTTCCATTTATTTTTCCAATTCTAATTTTATCAGATGGACTACCAAAAGGAGTTTCTACTTCTACCTCCTGCATATTTTCCATTAAATCATAAAAACCGGAGCCGCCGAAAATTCCAATTTCCACTTTTAAATTTTGTTCTTTTTCTTGTGTCATTTTAAAGGGTGTAGCGGCGATAAATCTCGCACACAGATGCATTTTAATTTTATTCCGTATTGTAACTTACCAAATAATTAAAATTATATTTGCCTTTTATTTTTTCTGATCCGCCCAAAAAAGGCAAATCTATTATTACACTTATTCCAACAATTTCTCCGCCCATGTCTTTTGTTAAATCAATTGCAGCCAAAATTGTGCCACCAGTTGCCACTAAATCATCAATTATAATTACTCTTTCTCCTTGTTTAATTGTATCTTTATGCATCTCAACAGTAGAAGACGCATATTCCAAATTATAATCTTTGCTTTTTGTTTTATAAGGCAATTTTCCCTTTTTTCTAACAATAGAAATTCCTGCACCCAATTTATAGGCAACAACTCCTGCTAATAAAAATCCGCGTGCGTCAATACCCACAACTTTATCAATTTTTTTATTTTTA
>Ga0172375_10012979_pt1 | contig 10391 bp, 9 predicted proteins | sample LakKiv1m_FD_114537 | JGI IMG/M metagenome (GOLD analysis project Ga0172375, IMG submission 114537) | Freshwater microbial communities from Kabuno Bay, South-Kivu, Congo - kab_092012_11.1m | ecosystem: Environmental > Aquatic > Freshwater > Lake | place: Democratic Republic of the Congo...
AGAGTTTCTCACTAGGTACGGATGATTTCCGGTTGTCTCGATTTTCTTTCCTGACTCTGTTGTTAGTTCATAAATCTCCTTCCAGCCCATATCAAGAGTCTTTTCTACGGTCTGGTACTCAAATCTACCTGTTTCTTCGTTTAAAGAGAGGACTTTATCTCCAGGAAGAACATCTTTTATCTTTTTTGTTTCTAATTTTAATTCTGAATTCTCTTCCACACACTGTCCCTCAACATGGAGCTTCTGGACAGGGGCAGTCGTCCCGATGCCGACGTTGCCGGTTGTTGCTTTAATTGTGACTGCTGTTCCAAAATTGTTGGAAAAGTTTATATCAGACCAGCCGCCGCTGCCAATTTGTAAATTATTGCTTGAATCAGCAGTTCCTAGCCAATAACCTGTACCGCTTGCCCCTTTGATTTGGTAACCGTATGTATTTCCAACAAGAACACTTCCTCCAGAAATTTCTAACTTTTGCCCCGGCCCCGTCGTCCCGATGCCTACATTTCCCTCAATAATCGCTCCTGAGGTTGGGGCAGCAATGGCTCCATATGTTGCACCAACAGAAAGATTTCCAAGAACGCCGAGCTTAGATAGGGGAGCGGTAGTGCCAATTCCAACATTCCCAGACGTAACTAATGTGTTGCCGCCGGTATCCGGGGTGATGTTGATGTTGCCGCTCGAACCAGCCGGAGTGGATAAAGTTAACGTTTGTGCCTTAATTGTGAAGGTGCCTGAATTTGACTGAAGAGTCGGCGAGGCGGCGGCAATTAGCAAAGTTCCGCTGCTGTCGATGTAAGGAATGTTACTCGTTGCTGTTCCCGGCGGCAGGCCCTGAAGAGTTTCCGCATTAATCGCATAGCCGACGTTGGCAATCTGCTGGCGCGGTGTCATCTCAGTGTCAGCTCCGACCGTAATTCCCATATAGATGTTGGCATTTTCCGTAAAAATACCTGAGTCAACCTCAGCGCCGCAGACCGTCTGCGGCGGAGTAGGAGAATAACCACTTCCACCAACAAGAACATTCATAATCCCGTCCTGATCAGGAGTTAAGGAACAAGCTCCGGCCGTGTATAAAGCAGTGCCGCCGGTTGAGACGTTGTAAAGTTTAAAAGTTACATTTGTGGCAGTAGTTATTGGATTTCCCAAAGAGTCAGTTAACCGGCCTTGAAAAGAAAGCATCCGGCCAGCCCTTGTTGGCGCCGTCGGATAGGCCATTGACAAACTGGTTTTTTTGAAAAATTGATTATAGATTCCGGCGCCGAGAGTAGCGGTGAAGAGTAGGATAATAAGGAAAGCAATATAGTATTGAAGTGGGAAGTGGGAAGTGGGAAGTGGGTTAGGAAGTTGGAATTTAGGAGTTGGAATTTTTCTATCTTCCATTTTCAAACTTCTTAACTCGCTTCTAAACCTATCTTCTATTTTCTTAATCTCTTTTTCCTCAACGATCCCTTTCTTTTTCGCCCAATCTAAAAATTTTTTAACTGACTTAAGTTTCCTTTCTATAACTTCAGCACTTTCTTCGCGCCAGTGGAGTTTATCAAAATAACCATCCCACACCGACTCGGTGAAATTTAGATGGTCAGCTGGCTTCAAATCATGGTATTTTTTATTGATTTTTACCATTTAATTATTTAGGCGGAAATATATTTTCGGTCAAAAAGGTAAAATCCAGAGGAACGGTTGGTTGGATAGAACTTTAGCTCTCTACCGTTTCTTGACAGTCTATCAACCGTTACCGGATCACACCACTCTTTAAGGCTTTGCCAAGCCTTATAAATTAAGTAAAAAGTTAAAAGTGAAAAGTGAAAAATTAGTTTTTTCATAAAGACAAAAACTCTCGAACATCGTCGAGATAACTGTTAATAGTTTGCGGATCAATGTTTTCTTTTTCTAGATCCTCTTTAAATTGCTGCAGAATATTAACACCCTGAGGGTGTCTTACATTTGCGATTTTCTTGGCCGGATTTTCCTTCATCCAACCCTGTGAGATACAGAACGAGCAGAATTTGCGGATCGTTGACAGTCGTCGGTTAACGGTTTTATGAGGCAGGTTGTTTTCAATAAGATAGGACTTATATTCTTCTATTAAAGCGTGATTAATTGCTCCATCTTCAATTTTTAATTTTTCATTTTTAACTTTTAACTTTAATATTAACCACCCAGCAAAATGTCTAAAGTCCGAAAGGTAGTTTTTTAGAGAAACCGGAGAAATTTTCTCCGCAAGAAGAAAATTTTTAAATTCAGGCTCTAGATTATAAAGATTATACCCTTTCTCCATATAATTTTATAATAAAACAATAATAATAACGTTGTCAAGAGGTATTTTGCATATATTATGATATGGTTTTAATATTTTAATGGAATAATCCTATATTAAAATTTAATTGAATTGAATATAATTACCGCATTTTTTATTTGCTTACTTCAATATATCTTAATATATCAATAAACCTATAATAATATTGTTAACAAAAATGAAGATTTTTATCAGATTTTAATGATTTTTATTAGAAAGGTATCAAATGACGTAGTTTAATACTATTAATTTTCAATTTCTAATTTCCAATTTTTAATTAGTTTCTAATTCTAATATCTAATTTTTAAACATTTAAAATTTAAAATTATTAGCCATCTATCACTCATTATCCTTTTCTGCTATTTTCTTCTTTTAAAATCATAGAAAGTGGTTAAGCTCTAAAACTAGATATAGTGTAAGGGTTGTTTTTTAAGCTCTACCCATAGTATTTAAATCGTCTTTTTCTTGACTTTAGTAAGACTAGTCTTTATCATTATTCTTATGAAGAAACTGATTCCTTTTTTTCTAATCACCTTAGTGGTTCTTTTAGGATTTGTTTTATTTTTTGGTCTCTATGAAGTGAGATTTTTTTCCGGCCGGGCATCGGTTTCCCAAGCCTCGTTTTCCATAGACAACTCCTATATTTTTACAACACCTTTGACCGCCAAGGCCGGCGGAGAGGAGAAGATAAGGCTAACGGTCATCCTTTTAAACAATCAAGGCCTGGGAGTGGCGGGAAAACAGGTTTTTGTCAGCCCGGACTCAGCTCTAAACATTCAGACGATTCAAGGACTGTCTGATAACTTCGGCAAAGCCTACTTTGACATTTCCTCAGATAAAGCAGGAGAGTACTATCTTGAGATAAAAGCAGACGATAAAGCCCTGAATCAGAAGGCGCACCTGAGTTTTGATTAATATGATTTACACGGATAAAAATAAGCTGATTTTCGCGGATACTACTTATAAAATAAGAAAAGCAATATTTGATGTTTATAACGAATTGGGCTTTGGGCACAAGGAAATAATTTATCAGAAGGCTATGGCTGAAGCATTTAAGGAAATGAAAATACCTTATAAAAAAGAAGAAAGTCTTAATGTGAGATATAGAGATGAAGTAGTTGGTAGTTATCGACCTGATTTTATTATCGATGACAAGGTTATATTAGAGCTTAAATCTGTAGAATTTATGCCAAAGTCTTACGAAACCCAGTTAATCCACTACCTGAAAACTACTGGTTTTATGGTGGGTTTATTGGTTAATTTTGGTAGTCCGAGATTAATTATTAGACGTCTCGTCTGGACAAGGCCTTTGACGTAAGATAATCCGCGTTAATCCGCTTTTTCATCAGCGGAAATCTATTTCTTAACACAATGGCTTGATTATGCTGTTTCAACAGAATGAAAGCGAGGTAGAAGATTTCCGCGGCGATTGTTAATTCCAGCCATCTAACCTTCAAGATATTAAAAATGAAAAGGAAGAAGCGGATAATAATCATCCACCAAGGATAGATCTGGAAGTTAAGGTTGACGCTTTCTGGTGAGATCCCTTGATCATAACTCACCTGGGCAAACAGACGAAATTTGTCAGTTGAGCTTGAAGGAAGGGAAAAGGAAAAGTTGCCTTTTGAGTCGGTTTTGGCTGAAAGTTGGGGGAAAGCAGCGGCTTCAACAGGTGAGATAATACGCGAAAAAACACGAAAAGGAACACGAAAAAACACGAAAGGTTCGCGTAGTTTCGCGTTCAGTTTCGCGTTGTTTCGTGTATTGGTAAATACTGACAGCTCAACCTGACTATTGGGTACACTCTGTCCGCTCAAAACCACCTGATCATCAACATAGTAAACATTCTTATCCAAAGAAACCGTCGGCGGAAGCAAAACCGGGCCAATAGTGACGTCGTATTTGACCGGAAAAGGCGGCAGGCAGACTGAAGCAGACAGTCGGCCAAGTTGGTCTTTGGCGCTCAAGCAAGCCTCACGGGGTGAGTAGGGCGAGAAGCGATTTTTAAATTCAAAATAACCTTTTTTATCGCTCGTTGTCTCGTCATAGATGCCCTGGCCGTTAAAGGTCACTTCGGCTTGAGGCGAGGTATAGCCGAAAAGGTTAAACTGATACTCGCCGATGGAGACGCTGTTTTCCACTCCTTGCTCTTGACTAGTAATTCCCGCCACTGAGCCTGGCTGAAAGTTTTTAGAGTAAAGAGAGACGAGTTGAAGAGGAATAATTACTAGTAAAGTAAAGAAAGTAATAAGATAACGGCGTGTCATAAGATGAGTATAGCAGTTATAAAATTAGAAGGTGGGTTTAGAAGCGGGAATCTATCTTCATTCTTCCATCTTCCTAACTCGCTTCAAAACCTAACCTCTAATTTCCAATCTCACCTCTTCTTCCTCAGTTGTTCCTTCAGCTTCTCAATCTCTTCTTTCTCCTTCTTAATCTCCTCCTCAAGCGTCTCTTCTTTGACCACGAGGTTCTTGTAAGCGCTTTTCCCAAGAAGAATAATAATGATTAAAGCCAGTAAGCTGACGGTGGCCACTCGCCAGGGAAAGACCCAGACATAAAGGTCGCTCGTTAATGCCTGGCCACCTTGGCCGTATGAGGCTAAAAGACTGACTTTATAACGGCCAGCCAGCCATTTTTTTCCTAGTTCATTAGTAAAAGACCGCGAGGCATCAGGGAAGATATTAGTAGTTGCCAGTTTTTGCTGATCAACTAGGCCGCCAAACATATTAGTTAGACTAACTACTCCTTGCGGCGTGATGTGATAGTCGCCGCGGTTTAAGATCTCCGTTTCCACCTTAATCGGTCCGTATTCAAAGAAAGAAGGAGCAAAAAATCTTGACACAAAAGCTTTTTCGCTTATAGGACCAGCCACTCTAAGATAAACTAATCCGGCAATTCTTGTCCCAACGGCCGTTCCTGCTTCTTCATTACTGCCAACGGGTTGGGGCAGGCTACCAGCCGGTTCAAAATAAATCGCCACATAGCGTCCGCCTGGATGGACATCAGCCGGCACATTAATATCAGCTTGGATCGTCACCTTATCATTGGCCGCAATGGTAATTCGGTCATAAGAAAGATTAAACCAGGTGGCGGCGCTGTACTTTGGATTGGACTGAAGAGGATTGTCAATAATCACCGGTGTTCCTTCTTTATCAGTTACTAGAAAATCAGCCGCTTTTAAGATGCCGGAAACTGGAGCGTCGCCCGTGTTATAGAACTTGATATTAACAGCAGTTTTTTCACCAGGAGTGATATCCAGTTGTTGTCGAGCCGGCGCGACGATAAGCGGCAGGATTGCTTGAGCGTTAGCTTTGCCTAAAGTCAAAAGTAAAAAGGCAAAAGTCAAAAATGAAAGTAAAAAGGCAAAAGTATTAAAACTTTTTAATTTTAACTTGAACTTTTGACTTCTAACTTTTGAATTTTGAATTTTCATAAGGATTAAAAAGTCGGCACCGCCGTATATTTAATCTTATTGTAATAATATCCGGCTGGTTGGGTGCCTGGGATGGCAATTCGGTAACAGACATAGGCTGATGAGCCAGAGACCGGGCCGGAATTAGTCATGATTTCCGCATTGGTGTCTGAGCGTAACTCTGAAGCTTCCTGATCAGCCGGAGTCTTAGCGGAAAATGTCCGGGCTGATTCGTTATACAAAAACTTAGCATCGGTGCCTGATTGATTGGCAAGAGAGTAACCAAAACCTACATAGGTAGCCATATCTGTCCAGTCAGCTGAGGTTGTATGAGAGCAGGCACTAGCTCCACACAGCGTATCGCGGATACAGGTTCCGCTGCTAAAAGTGTACTCACCAGCAGAAGGAGTAGCACCAGTACAGGTATTGCCGTTTCTTCCCATCTGGTCGTTTTCTTCAATATATACCTTATAACCTGAAAGGGCATTCGTTGAAACGGTCAGCTGTTGTTCGGTGTTATGAGTGGCCGCCGCGTAAGTCGAGGGGACAGTTCCCCAAGGAATTGAGTAGGCGGTCGTATCAGGAGTAGAAGAAGTTCTGGTGATTCCGCAATAGCTACCTGTGTCAGCGGTGACACCGGCAACAGTTAATGATAAAGACTCATCAACTGTGGCCGAGACAAAGACACCTTCAATCGGTACCACCTTAACATCGCTTTGGTCTAAGGTTTGGTCTGAGCCATCGCGAGTCTTAATGTTAATTTCATAAGCATCTCCTTGACCTTGGGTGTGACTGAGATAAGGAGCGGGATTAATGACGTTGGTAATTGTTACCGTAATCGCTGACGAAGCGGCACAGGCGGCTGTCTGGCGGTCAATTCTTATCGTATGGTTGGTTGAACCATTGCCGCAGGTGACTGTTTCGGTTGTGTTCCAATTGCCATCAGTACAGCCGGTAACCGAGACATCAGAAGGTGAGTCATCATAGACATGTTTCAGATCAAATCCGTTAGTAGCAATGGTGCTGGCAGTATCAGGAAATCCATCACAGGTTTTTCCCGAACTTTGAATCGCCGGAATAGTAACTAAAATATCACCATTTGAAGGAATTTCATTAACGGTGGTAAAAGCGATTGTTAGAGTGCCCGACTGGGTGGCAATCACATAGTCATTGGCACCCAGGGCCGTCGCTCCTAAGGCTGGGGTAAAGTTAAAGTTGGTCGAGTCAACGATATTGGAGACAGTGTAGGTGGCTTGACTATAACAACCATCTAGATCTCCTCCGGCAAAACAGACGGTATCTTTTTGAAAAAGATGATTAGTATCGTTATCAGCATTGGCAGATGAGTCAATGGTGACGTTTGATGATGAGCCAGCTCCGGTGGCCACGCCAGCCCGGTAAGAAAGTCGGGAATTACTCATCGTCGCCGAGGCTGAAGTTAAATTAGCTGATGTTACTGGTGCTGCTAATTTTGTTAAGAAAAGATAACTGAATTGGGAAGAGATAAAGATAAATAAAACAATTTTTCGTAGCATATTATTATTATAGTATATTTTAACAATTGTCAAGGGATAGTTTTATTTCAATGAAAATTTAAAATTTCAAATTGAAAATTATTTATGTTCCCCTTGACATTAAAAAATCCGTCTGTTAAAGTGTTAATTATATGGGAATTAAAGAAAGACGGACGAAGATTTTACTTTCGATTTTTTTACTTGGAGACGTTAACTTTTCTTCTGTAAATTTAGATGAAAAAGTGCAAAAGATTTTTGATCTAACATTAAATCAAAAAACCCGAGGGACCATTTCAGGTTTAATTAAAGAGAAAACAATTGAGAAAGGAAAGGAAGAAAATAGTTATCAACTAACAGAAAAAGGTTTTTCCGAGCTTTGTTTGGAGTTTCCTTTTTTCCGGTTTTTAAAAGAAAAATGGGATGGCAAATGGCGAGTAATCTCTTATGAGATTCCCGAGAAAAAACGAGAAATTCGCGACCGTCTGCGTCGCGAAATGCAAGGTTGGGGACTAGGACCTTGGCATCGGTCTTTTTGGTTAACGCCTCATCCGATTATCACCACCCTAAAAACCCTAACCTCCCAAAAAGAAGAAGAGCGCTACATCCAAGCTTTCCAAGCCGATCATGTTTTTGGTGACCGTGAGATATTAATCGAAAAGGTCTGGCTAAAGACCAATCTTGATAAGCTTTATCGAGGACTTTTTAAGAAATGGCATGATATTTTATCTTCTCAAGCGGAAAAAATTGATAAGTTTAAGAAAGTCGTTTCTGAATACATTAGCTTACTTCGCCAGGATCCAGGCCTACCAAAAGAGCTAATCGGCGAGACCTGGATTGGATTTGAGGGCTGGAATATTTTTAAGGAAATTAAATCTATTCTTTTAAGTTAAAAACAATGTCTCCATCCTCATCCGTCCGTTTGATTTTTACTTTATAGGCTTCTAATAACTCCAACACCTTTTTTGCTGGATGTCCGTAAGGGTTATTTTTACCAACGCTTATCACTCCAATATCAGGGTCTGCTAATTGGAGAAATTTTTTAGTCAGACCGTTTTTTGAGCCATGATGAGGAATTTTTAGAATATTGGTTTTTATGTCATTGCGAGGAGGAGACGTAGTCGACGACGAAGCAATCTCGTTTAGCACCTTTGGTGAAGCATCGCCGGTAAATAAAGCCCTGAATTCGCCTTCTTGAAAGAGAAAGACCAAAGAATAATCATTATCCTCATAGGATTTAAAGTCAGCAGGCGGCCAATAAAATGAAATCGTAGGGGTTTTGCGTGCAAAACCCCTACGAAATGTAATTATGTCGCCTTGTATTTTATATTCAACAACGATATTTTTTTTGACAATTTTATTAATTAATTGTTGATATGATTTTGTAGTGAAAGATGTTTTTACCGTCATGAATCTATCCAATTTATAACGTTCGACAATATATGGAAATCCTCCGTAATGATCATTATTAGGATGGCTTAAAATTCCTAATTCAATTTTCCTGTCCCAAAACGGCATGTATTTACCCAGACAGCTTAGGACCTTTCGGTCAGGCCCGGCATCGACCAAAACATCAACCTGATTTTTTATCCGGATATAAGCAGCGTCGCCTTGACCGACGTCGCAAAAGACGATTTTTGTGCGTCGGTCGTTTATTTGGAAAATTGTTATTAAAAAGATTATCGTAAGGCTAAAAAAAATCGCAAGGATTATGTTCTTTTTTGTTACCGGCGAAGGGTTCATTAAAATTGCAAAAATACAAATGGTAATCTTGCTAATGTTTCCACCACCCAGACCATATAGGTCAACATTCCATGGCAGACATAAGCCGGAATTAATCCCAAAAAATAATTAATCTTTCCCAAAATCGCTGTTAAAAAACCAAAGACGGTCAAAGGAGCGATCAGTTCGGCGATTAAGAGATTAGATAGGGGAGCGATTAAAGAAATCTGTTTAAAATAGAAAAAAATAATCGGGACAGTAAAAATTTGGGCGGCTAAGGAAGTTTTCATCTCTCGCCAAAGTTCGTTTCTTGACGAAGTTTGTCCAAAAAAAATGATCCCTAAGGTCGCTCCATAAGATAACCAGAGAGAAACACTGGTTAACCATTTCGGCCAAAAAATTACCACAAAGATTAGTGATAAAAATAGACTGTATAAGGCGTAATTTTTTCGACCAGTTAATATTGCTACGAGCGTGATGATGCCCATAAAGCCAGCTCTGACCACCGGGGCTTGAGGACCAACAAAGATAATGAACAAAATTATTGTTAGTATTGTTAGCAAGATTGAGGCTCGTTTGCTAAAAAATTTGGTTAAATTAGCGATTATCGCGGCCAAAAGGGTAATATTCATACCAGAAAGAACAACAATGTGTAAAAGGCCGACTATTTTCAAGTGTTCGTAAAAAATACGACTAGTTTTCAAAGGAACGCCGAAAATGATTCCGTTGAGCAATGAGGCTTGGGGTTCAGGTAAATAAGAATTAATTACTGAGGTAAAAATAGAAGGATTAGGCATATGATTATAACCATTTAGTTAACAGTTATTAATCCTTTAATCTTCTCAAACACACTCTTATTAATTACTTTTTTATTCAATAGTTCATCGATTGATTGATACGGTCGATTTTCGATAATCTTTTGGCTGGTCACCTGGCCAACTCCAGGCAGAGTGTCGAGTTCGTCAATGGCAGCGGAGTTAATATTAATTAAATCCGTTGTAGTTGTAGGGGCGTGATTTATCACTGAAAAATAACCGTTTTTTATTTCCCAAACAGAGGGAACGTAAATCTTTTCCTGGTCGGAAACAATTCTCGCCAGATTAAAGTTCCTGGCAAAGAAGTCTTTATCAGCGTCGTCGGATAAGTTACCAGCGATTTTTATCGCATCGTTAAGCCTTGAACCAGAAGCAAGTTGATAGAGGCCGGGTTTGTTGACCGCTCCAGCAATGTCAAGATAGATCTTTGCTTGCCCGCCGAAGTCTTGACGAAGGCGGGTTGAGGAAATGTCAATATCTTCCTCATTATTTTGACTATTTTTTAGATAAAGTGCCAAAGAAACTATGGCAATAATTAAAGCGAGAGAAATAAGAACTATTTCAATAAGATATTTTCGACACCTTTTAATAATTGGAGCAAAGGACTTAATAAAACTATTCATATACTTTAT
>Ga0172375_10012980_pt1 | contig 10390 bp, 8 predicted proteins | sample LakKiv1m_FD_114537 | JGI IMG/M metagenome (GOLD analysis project Ga0172375, IMG submission 114537) | Freshwater microbial communities from Kabuno Bay, South-Kivu, Congo - kab_092012_11.1m | ecosystem: Environmental > Aquatic > Freshwater > Lake | place: Democratic Republic of the Congo...
ATACCAGAAGGCGTCGAAGACCCAGGGCCGCGCGCGCGGGGAGACGAGGAGTCACGGGCGACAGAACGGGGCCGAACACGTTTCCCTGCGGAGGTCCGCCGTATGTACCATCCGCCTGCCGCACACGCGACTGAGGTTCGGCCCCGCAATCTATTCATAGCACAAGTGGTCACTCCGCGAAACCCCCAACGGGGCGTAGATCTACACCGTGTGGCCGGGGTTGACAGTATCTGCCATGGTAACTACTCTGGTAGAGTACAATAAATGGTCGCAGTCCCGTGGGGTAGTAAGGAAGTCGATGGAAGACCTTCTCGCCAATCTGCAGAAACTCGGATTCTCTCAGTATGAAGCGCGGGCCTACGTGTCCCTGCTGCGGAACCCTGAGGTCACGGCCTACGAGCTATCTCGCCATTCGGGCATCCCTCCGTCGAAGATCTATGAAGTCGTAGAGCGCCTGTTGTCGAAGGAGCTGGTCACTACGCTTGGCTTGAGCGGTCGCCCTAAGTACGTGGCCTTGGATCCCGCCCAGGCTGTGGAGCGCTATCGGCGCTCGTACGATCAGGTGCTGGATTCGCTGGAATCTCAACTGGAGAACCTGTACGCGGGTGACAAGGGCAGCGATGCCTACGTTTGGAACCTGGTTGACCGCGAGGACATCGAGACCAAGGCACAGCAGCTGGTGATGTCTGCGCGGAGCGAGATCCTGGTGGCGGTGTGGGCGTCGGAGCTCTCGGCGTTGGAACCGCATCTGGCAACGGCGTATGCGCGGGGAGTGTCTGTCGCTATCTGCCTGTATGGCGAGGGAGATCCGGGGTTCGGGGTGGTGTATCACCACGTCACCGATCCGGTCGTTCTGCATGATCAGGGCGCGCGCCGGATGGTTCTTGTCGCCGATCGGAGTGAGGCCCTCATCGCCTACTATCCCGAGGTGGGTGAGGTGACGGCTGTGTGGAGTGCCAGCCGGGGTTTCGTGCAGATGGCCTACGACTACATCCGGCACGACATATGGGTCGTCAAACTCGTCCGGCGCTTCGAGGCTCCTATCAACGAGGCCTATGGCCCGACGCGCGACCGGATGCGGGATATTTTTCATCCGGAGGTCCCTGAAGTGCGGGTACTCCGTGCGGCGGGCGGTGACGCCGAGCGGTGATCGCCGGTCATGTGAACAGCGAACGGAAGGTAACTACATAATGATCGAGTTCCTCGAAGGCAACGACGCCGTCGTGCGGGCCTCCGTCGACGCGGGCTGCCGCTTCTTCGCCGGCTATCCCATCACCCCGGCCACCTCTATCCTGACCGGCATGATGCGGGCTCTGCCCGACGTGGGCGGCGTGGCAGTGCAGGCCGAGGACGAGATCGCCTCCATCGGCATGTGCATAGGGGCGGCCATGACCGGCATGAAGGCGATGACGGCCACCTCCGGCCCGGGGCTCAGCCTTTACTCGGAGAACATCGGCTTGGCTATCATGGGGGAGACTCCCCTGGTGATCGTTGACGTGCAGCGCGAGGGCCCCGCCACCGGCTCGGCCACCAAGGGCGCCGATGGCGACATCCAGTTCCTGCGCTGGGGCACATCGGGCGGTCTGCCGGTGATCGTGCTGGCCCCCGAGAACGTGCTCGAGTGCTACACGCTCACGATCCAGGCGTTCAACCTGGCCGAACGGTTCCGCAGCCCGGTGTTCCTGGCCACTCAGAAGGAAGTCGGGCTGACCCGCGAGCGGTTGGATATCGACGAGGCCCGCGCACTGGCCCCGGCCGTGCTCGCCCGCCCGGTCGCCGCCCCCGACGCCGCTTATGTGCCCCACGCGTTCTCGGTGCCCGACGAGGTGACCCCGATGTCCCCCATCGGCGGCCCGCATCTGGTGCGCTACACCACGAGCATGCACGACGAGCGGGCGCTGCTCACCAAAGACACAGGCACCATCTCGCGCATGCTCGACCACTTCACGCGCAAGATCACCGACCACGCCGATGAGATCGCCCTCTACGAGCACGATCCCGCCGATGGTGCGGATACTCTGGTGGTCGCGTATGGAGTCACGGGCCGCGCCGCACGCGAGGCCGTCGCCCGCGCGCGGGCGACCGGCCGTAAGGTCTCGCTGCTGGTGCTCAAGACCCTCTTCCCGGTGCCTGAGGCGGCCATCACCGCCGCCATGGCCGGCGTGCGTCGGGTTGTGGTGCCCGAGACCAACTTGGGTCAGTACGTGGTCGAAGTGCGCCGCCTGGCCGGCGACCGCGAAGTCGTGGCCGTCAACAAGATGAACACCGATCTGCTCTCCCCGGGAGAGATCGTGCGTGAGGGAGGGCTTCTGTGAGCACCGATACCGTCGAGACCTGCGGCGGGGAGAGTTGCACGCCGTCATATCTGCTCCAGGAGACTATGCCCTACCCCTTCTGCCCCGGCTGCGGTCACATCAAGATCGCCGGTTTCATCGACCAGGGGTTGCAGGCCCTGGGTCTGCCCCCTGAGCGGGTGGTGGTCGTCACCGACATCGGCTGCGTGGGCCTCACCGACAAGCACTTCGGCACCAATGCCTTCCACGGCCTGCACGGCCGCTCCATCACCTACGCCAGCGGCATCAAGCTGGCCGACCCCGACCTCAAGGTGGTCGTGATCATGGGCGACGGCGGCACGGGAATCGGCGGCGGGCATCTGCTGGCCGCGGCGCGGCGCAATATCGGCCTGACGGTCATCGTGGCCAACAACTTCAACTATGGCATGACCGGAGGGCAGCACTCGGCGACCACGCCGACCGGCGCCATCACCTCCACCACCTTCAAGGGCAACCTGGAGATGCCCCTGGACCTCATGGGTACCCTCCTGCCCACCAAACCCGGATTCCTGGCCCGCACCAGTGTCTTCGCCGACGACGCGGTGCAGTTGGTCACGCAGGCCATCGCCTCTGACGGGTTCAGCCTCATCGACATCTGGGACCTCTGCGTGGCCTACTACGCCGGTCAGAACCCGATCTCGCGCGACAGCATCGGTCAGATGATGGAAGACCTACAGATGCCCGCCGGTATCCATCACCAGGGCACGCGGCCCGAGTTTGCGCGGGCGTGGCGGGAGCTCTATCACCCTGACGAGGTGGCCGACGAGGAGGGCATGTGTCTGTTGCCCCCGGAGAAGGGGTTGGCGCCGGTCGCCACCGCGGATCTCAAGAAGCGAGTGGGCATCCTCATCGCGGGCTCGGCCGGGCAGAAGATCCGTTCGATCGCGACGCTGTTGGGGGCCGGCGCGATCCTTTCGGGGCTCCATGCCACTCAGAAGGATGACTACCCCATCACCGTGCGCACCGGTCACTCGGCGGCGGAAGTGATCGTGTCGCCGGAGCCCATCGTCTACACGGGTATCGAAGTGCCCGACGTCGTGCTGATCCTCTCGGTGGATGGGCTCATACATGTGAAGAAGCAGCTGCATACGTATCCGCCGGAGACCCGCGTCTATATCGACTCCGCGCTTGGCGAGATTGATACTCCGGCCCGGGTCGTCCGTTTGCCTCTGGCCGAGGCGGCCAAGACGGTGCACCGTCTGGCGATCGGCGCGGTGGGTCTGGGCGCCATCCTGACTGCCGAGGGTTTCTATCCGCGCGAGGCATTCGAGACGGCCGCCCGCCGCCTGCAGAAGGCCAAAGTGGCCGACACCAACATCGCTGGGTTCGCCGCGGGGGTCGGCTTGGGAGGCCGCTGAGAATCGGAGCCTTGGCCCCCAGGACACACCGGACGGCGCGATACGGCGTCCTCGGTCGCGCACGTAGTGCTGCAACGAGTGCTCCGTGCATCCTTGTCTTACGCCTGCCCAGCGCGCCCTGATGGCGAAGCGTCACTTCTCAGCAGTCTGCGTAGGAATCTAGGTTGGGAATCTTCTTCGCCGTGCTCTCGGCCCTTGGCTACGGCGCCAGTATGTTCTTTACGCAGATGGGGCTCAAGGCGGGAAAGACCCCGGTCATGCGGGGGATGATGGTCGGTCTCCTGACGGCCAACGTCGTACTCTGGTCCGCTCTCGTCGGGTCGCTCCTCTTCCGCCCGGTGACATTCGCGTGGAACGGGGTGGTCTTCTTTGTCGCGGCAGGGCTTATGGCGCCTCTTCTCGGGCGCACGGCCAATTTCATGTCGATCCAGCGTCTCGGGGCCTCACGTGGCGGGTCGCTTGTACTGAGCGAGAACCTCTTCGCGGGGCCATTGGCGCTTCTGCTCTTCGGACAAACGCTCTCGCCGATGACGGTGATCGGCATCGTCGTCATCGTGGTGGGCATGATCCTCTTCATCAACGAGATTCGCCGGACGGTGCCCGTCCCCGTTCCTGTGGAGGGAGAGTGTTCCTCGGTGGAAGCGGAGCGCGCCCCAGGGGAGGAGGCATACGCTCCGGCGGGCGCTCGAGGTGCTTCGCCAGGCCTCTCGCGGACGGGAGCCGGGGTCGCGCTGGGATTGGCCGCCGGGCTGTTCTTCGCGTCGGCCAACCTATTTCGGCAGGCGGGGGTCGATGCGATCCCTTCCGCGCTCCTGGGATCGGCCATCGGTACGGCCGCGGCGCTACTTGTGACGGGCCTCGCGGTCGTCCGTGCGCGACAGGTGCGCACGTGTCTTCAGATGAGTCGTCACGACGCCTTCCATTTTGCGGCTTCGGGGCTCACGTCGAGCGTCGGCATGTTGGCGATCTTCTGGGCGCTCGACAGCGGCAGCACCGTGGCTGCGGCGACGGCCATCAAGAACACCGCGCCGCTCTTCACGTTCCTGCTGGCCGCTCTCTTCCTCTCTCAAGTCGAGCGGATAACCGCTCGACTTGGAGTGCTGATCGCGGTCGTGGTGGCAGGGGCCGTACTCACCACTCTGGGGCGGCTGGCTTAACGGGCCGCTGTACCGCTGTACACGTTCTCCAGCCCGGCGTCCGCCACGCGCCGCCGGATAACCGCAACGTCGGTGGTGTAGAGTCCCTTTTCCTGCATGCGCTTGAAGTAGGTGGCCCCCGAGAATGTGAACTTGGGTGAGAGGTCGTCACCCTTCAGCAACTCGCCCGCCGCCGCGATGATGTCGCCGGTCGCCAGGGAGGTGGGCAGTACCAGGAGTTCCCGGCCCGCGGCCCTGCGGGTGGCGTTGTGCCCCGCCAGTGAGCCGGTCAGCAGCGCCTCGGTGTGACCCACCAAGGGCCCTGTCTTCTCGCCACCACAGAAGAGGTTGTCAAGGCCCTCGACCTGCAGCGCGTCACTGTGCGGTGACATCGCCAGGTAGCGGATGGAGTTGCCCACGCCGCCTGAGTATGGATCTTCAAAGCGGGCCTTCTCCAGGCCGGGGATGGTCCGCAGTTGGTCGAGCGGGAAATAGGGGGTCATGAGCTTCACATGGCCGGTGTCAAGAAGTATGACATTGTCCGCGAATGCGGGCAGCGCGTATTGCTGACAGGCCTTCGTGCCCAGCTGCTTCATCTTGGCGCCTCTCATCGCTTCAGGCAGTGGCACCACCGCCGCCCCCGTCGCCTTGAGTTGGGCCTGGATCGTGGGCGACACGGAATCGAAGTGCAGTTTGCATGATCCGCTCATGACACCGACGGCCCCATCTTGTTTGGTGGCACGCCGCTCGGCGATGCCGGCCTTGTCGGCCACGCTCACCCGGCCCCCGAACGTCGGGCAGCGCATGACGCACATGGCGCACCCATTACCGAACTTGGTGCAGTTGCTCTGAGGACCGAAGGAGCCCGTCGTCTCTACGAACACATCGCCTTCTACCTGTTCGTCATCGTCCAGCACGACCGCGGCCAGAGCGTCTCCGCTCTTCACGATATTCTTGACGCGGGCCATGGTGCGCACGGTCACGCCCTTGTTCAGCAGCAGCTGCTTGATCGCTGGTTCAATGATGGAGACATCGTAAAGGTCGGCATGCTCGTGACCGGGGAAGGTGACGTTATGGTGACGTAGGTTGGCCCCGATCACCTGCCAGAGATCGCCCATGCCCATGGCGATGTGTTCCTCCGCGGCTGTGAAGCGACCGTTGTTGCGCATAATGCCGCCTACCAGTCCGGTGCCAAGGATCATGTCGGTGCGCTCCAGGACGACGACGTCCGCGCCCTGCATGCGGGCCGCCAGAGCCGCTCCCGTTCCCGCCCATCCCCCGCCTATGATCACTACCCGCGCCATGACCGTCCCCTTCCTCGTACGTTTCCGTGCGCCCGCCGGAACTGTGCCTCGCGCGCGCTGTCGCACCAAGCTACGAAGCGTTGTTCCGAAGCGACTTCTTTACCCGCCAGTTGTGCACCTGTGGTAGATCCTTCTCTTCCGACTCCGAAGGCACGTCGATCAGCGTCGGTCTGCCTGAAGCGATGGCCGCTTCGAGCGCACCCTCCAGGTCGGCCGCCCGCTCCACGCGCAGACTCTGCATGCCGAATGCCCGGGCGACGGCGGCGTGGTCGATCGTGGAGAAGTCTACGCCGAAATACTCGCCGCTGCCCTGGATGCTCTGTATGGCCTTGATCCATCCGAAACACGAGTTGTTGAAGTTGACGATGACCACCGGCAGGTTCAGCCGGGCCAAGGTCTCGAGTTCGCCCGCCGACATGGCGAAGCTGCCGTCTCCCGAGAGGCCGACGACGATCTTGCCTGGGCGGGCGAACGCGGCCCCGATGGTCGCGGGGATGGCATAGCCCAGACCGCCGTAGGCGCGGGGGATGATCACCTGTCGCCCCGAACGGTTGACGTCGTAGTAGGCGCAGGTGTACGGAGTGGGGGTGCCGGCGTCGGCCACGACCACGGCGTCATCCGGCAGCACGCGGCTCAGCGCCGCCATGATGCGGTGGGGTTTCAGCGGCATCTGGTCGGAGGCCGTCTTCTCGGCGGCCCCCGCCCACCAGAGGGCACGCAGCCGGGCGATCTCTTCCGCTACTTCCGGGCGTACGATGGGCGCCAACGGCCTGGTCAGCGCCACCAAGTCGGCCAGGATCAGCTGCGCGTCTCCCACGAGACCCACCGCGGTCTGGTAGTTGTTGCCGATGAGTTGCGGGTCGATATCGAGATGGATGACGACGGGCGCGCGCCGCGGATCGGGCAGGGTCCACCGTATGGTGGTGACCGAGCCGGCCTTGCAGCCGATGTAGAAGATCAGGTCCGCACCGGCCACGAACTCGTTGGCGTATTCCCTATACCCGTTGTCGCCCACTATTCCGATGGCCAGAGGATGGTTCTCGGCTATGGCTCCTTTGCCCGTGATCGTGGTGCCCACGGGGATGGAGAGGAGTTCGGCGAGCTGTACCAGTTGCTCACTCGCCCGGGCGTTGGTCACCCCACCTCCGGCCACGATGACCGGCCGTTCGGCGTTCGTCAACAGCTGGATGGCCCTCTCGAGTTCCGGCCGCTCCGCCCGCTGGCGATACGACGGGTATGCCGTACAGGTGGGATCGCCGTAGAGATCGGCCTCGTCTCGCGGCACCTCTGCGTTCAGGACCTCCTGAGGAAAAGCAATGTGAACGGCTCCCGGGCGCCCCGTGGTTGCCACGCGGAAGGCGCGGCGCATGGTGCCGGGTATCTTGTCGTACCGCTTGATGAAGTGACTCCACTTGGTGATGCTCTGATAGAGCACGTGGTGATCGAGTTCGGTGATGGTGCCCTTGCCTTCCGACGCCAGGTCGATGCCCGATGTGAGCGCGATGATGGGCACAGACGAGGCATTGGCTTCGGCTACCCCTGGGACCGCGTAGAGGGCGCCTGCGCCGGAGGGGCACTCGCACACTCCGGGCTTGAACGTCAGCCGCGCGTATGCGTCGGCGGCGAACGACGCCGAGCGCTCGTCGCGGCAGAGGATGTGCGTGATCTCGTCGCGATGGTCTGAGAGCGATTGGTACAACCGGACGCTGGTGTCGCCGGATACGCCGAAGATATGCCTCACGTCGTATCGGAGCAGCATCTCCACGATGACGTCGCTGCCGCGCACTGATCCCCCCCTAACACAGGACGACCGTTACCACTGCGGTAGTGGTCTCTACTGTAGTAGTGAGTAACCATACTCGCCGACCCGTACGCCGTCAAGCGACGTGTCGGGGATGTTCGGCGGGAGGCCGCGGTGGGGTAAGATGATTCGAAGCCAATGTCGGCCGGATGACCGAAGTGGATTGGTCTTGCGCGTTAGTAACTACCATGGTAGGGTTCACCTCTGTAGTGGTTATGTGCCGCTCCAGGGGGTGTGGGGATGGAATACGTGGCTACCAGATGACGCATCGCCCGTCTCCGCAGTCCGTTTCTTGTCTGAGTTTCTTGTCTGACAGGAGGCTGAGTTGATTCGATACATCCTGTTTCGTTTGCTCAATGCGGCCATCATCGTCATCGTCGTCTTCGTTCTCGTTTTTCTCCTGACCCATTGGGTGGCTAATCCCGTCGACCAGCTGCTCCCGTTGTCGGCAACGCAGTCTGAACGCGATGCCATGGCGGAGAAGCTCGGCACCGACCAGCCGATCTTGGTTCAGCTATACGACTACGTCGCCGCCGCCCTTCACGGCGACTTGGGCACATCGTGGGATCAAGATCGCCCGGCCATAGATATCGTGCTCGAGCGGCTTCCCACCACGATGCAGCTGGTGGCGGCTGCGTTCGGCATCGCCATGGTGTTTGGATTGCTCTTCGGAGTCCTGGCCTCGTTGTGGCCTCGAAGTTTCTTCGACAAGTTGGTCTCGACCTCGTCGCTGGTGGGCATCTGTCTGCCCAACTTCTGGGTGGGTCTGATCTTGATGATCGTCTTCGCGGTGAAGCTGGGTTGGTTTCCCACGTCGGGGGTGGGTACCTGGAAGAACCTCGTCTTGCCCGCGGTAACACTCGCCCTCCTACCCCTGGGACGCATCGTTGAGATCGTGCGGTCGGCGATGCTCGACCAGATGCGCGAGCAATACGTGGTAACGGCCCGTGCGAAAGGCGTGTCGGAGTGGCTGGTCGTCGCCAAGCACGCCCTGAAGAACACGGGCGTCACCACCGTCACCATGGGTGGGTGGGAACTGGGCCGCATGATCGCCGGTTACACCGTGGTGGTCGAAGTGGTGTTCGCGTGGCCCGGCATGGGACACCTCGTCTTCGAGTCCATCAAGCAGGGAGACTTCGCGCTGGTGCAGGCGCTGGCGCTGGTCATCGCCGTCCTCATCGGCCTACTCAATCTCTTGGTGGACTTGTCGTATCCACTGTTCGACCCCCGTATCAAGTACGGGTCGTGAGGGAGCAGACGTGGACAAGATGACTGCCATGGGCGGCCAGGCCGCGCTGGGGGGGTACGCGATCCGGCAGACGCGTCGTGCGGGAGTATTCCGGTTCCTCAGGCACCTCGTCCACGACCGGCTGGTCCTGGTCGCGTCCATCTTTTTCTTGCTCGTCGTCTTGGCCGCCGTGTTGGCCCCGCTCGTCGCGCCCGGCTACAACCAGGGTGAACTGAGCCAGCGGCTTCTTCCCCCTGTGTGGGCCGACGGAGGCTCCAGCGCGCACTTGTTCGGTACCGACGAGCAGGGCCGGGATGTGCTCGAGCGCATGATGTGGGGCGGTCAGGTCAGCCTCCGGGTGGGGTTCATCGTAACCATCGTGGCGGGGGCTATAGGCATCGCCCTCGGGCTGATCGCCGGTCTTCTCGGTGGGGCTGCGGACTCCCTGATCATGCGGGCGGTGGACGTCATGTTCTCGATGCCCGGCCTGCTGATAGCTTTGGTGTTCGTCTTGGTCCTCGGCCCCGGCGAACGCAACCTGATCATCGCTCTCGCCATCAACGCGTGGATGGTGTTCACGCGACTCGTGAGGGGACTTGTGCTTGCGATGCGCGACGGTCCGATGGTGGAAGCCGCCAACGCTGTGGGCGTTCCCCAGTCCCGGATCATGTGGCGCCACGTCCTGCCCAACATCCTCGGCCTCGTGGTTACGATCTCGATTCTCGAGGTCGCGCGCATCATGCTCGCCGAAGCCGTGATGAGCTTCCTGGGCTACGGTATTCAGCCACCGGCGGTATCCTGGGGCTCGATGATCGGATCGGGACGGAACTACGTCAGCAACGACCCCTGGCTGGTGATTCTTCCGGGGCTCGCGCTTGCGTTGACCGTCCTAGCCTTGAATGTGATCGCCAACTGGCTGCGCACGGAGATGGACCCACTGCAGCAGAAGTTCGATACGAAACTGGAGTCGACCAGCGACCTGGAGTTCGACGCGGATGATGTCGGGCTGCAGATGCTCGACAATTCGCCGGCGTAGGAGGGATACAGCGACTTGACGACTACGCCCCAGACGATGCAGACAGTCCAGGCGCACCCTCCGACCGAGGATCAGGTGCTGCTGTCGATACGGCACCTCAGAACGTATTTTCGCTCGGATAAGGGCACGGTGAAGGCGGTCGACAACGTGAGTTACCGCGTCGACAAGGGCGAGATCCTTGCCATTGTGGGTGA
>Ga0172375_10012981_pt1 | contig 10389 bp, 9 predicted proteins | sample LakKiv1m_FD_114537 | JGI IMG/M metagenome (GOLD analysis project Ga0172375, IMG submission 114537) | Freshwater microbial communities from Kabuno Bay, South-Kivu, Congo - kab_092012_11.1m | ecosystem: Environmental > Aquatic > Freshwater > Lake | place: Democratic Republic of the Congo...
ATCAATGAATATTTTTACGGCGAGGGAATTACCTTAGTCGAATGGGCCGACCGGATTCGGCCGCTGCTGCCGGAAACGACTTTATTTGTCAATCTGCGGCAGAATTTCGAACACGATACGATCCGTTATATCGAAATCGATGGCTTGCCGGAAATTCTTGCTCCGATCGCCAAGCTGCAAACTGTAAACTGGAAACTATGAACTCTATCCCCAAACTAATCCTCGGTATCGAAACCGCCACGCTCAACTGCAGCGTCGGACTGGTGCGTGGTGATGTCATTCTCGGACAAAAGAACCTGACCGACCGCGCCGTGCATTCCGAGAAACTGATCGGTCTGATTGATGATCTGATCCGGCCGCGCACCGAATTTCCTGGGATTGAAGCCATCGCGATCAGCATCGGCCCGGGATCGTATACCGGCCTGCGAATCGGACTGGCGACTGCCAAAGGATTGACCTTTATCGGTCAGCAACCGCTTTTACCGGTTCCAACCCTGACTATCCTGGAAGCCGTAGCGCGTCGTGAAACGACCGAAAAGGCGGTGTTTTTTATTAAATCGCATCGCGACCTGGTTTACTATACGGTTGCCGGAAAAAACGAACCTCTGTTTCTGAAACGGCCGGTTGCCCACGAACCGATCGAAACGGTGGCGCGCCTTTATCCGGATCATTTGTTGATCGGAGATAATGCTTTCGACGGGCAGTTTGGCGAACGGCTGCGAATCTGTTTCCCGGCGGGTGATGCCGCCGCCCAAATCGCCGCCCGCTGTTATGACGAGTTGCAGGCGTTCAGCCGCTCCGATCTCGAGCCGGATTATTATTCCAATCTGGAGGCGAAGACTTGGCCGTTGCAGTAGAAGCCCAAATTCGCCGGGCTGACGAAGCGGATCTAACGGCGGTTCTGGTCATCGAGGAAAAATCCTTCGAGGATGCCTGGACTGAAGATTATTTCCGACACGAATTATTCAATCCGATCAGCCGCTTTTTGGTGCTCGAAAAAGAGCGCCAAATTATTGGATACATCATCTTTTGGCTCGTCGCCGATGAATCCCATATCGCCAATATTGCCGTTCATCCTGAATTTAGAAGTGCCGGTTTGGGCGAAAAATTGTTAAATTTCGCTTTTGAAATGGCGCAACGCAACGGAGCTAAGACGATTACACTGGAAGTCAATGAGCACAACGCGGCTGCCCGTCGGTTATATGAAAAATTAAAGTTCGAATTGGCCGGCCGCCGCCCACACTACTATGATAATAAGGACGATGCCCTGATATTAACCCGCCCGCTCTGATGAGGTAAACATGGCTGAATGGTTTCAAAGAACAAAAAAAGGTCTGCTCGGAGCCGAGAAAAAGGTCATCCCGGACGGACTCTGGGTGAAATGCCCGACCTGCAATGAGTATCTCTATAAGCGGGAACTCGATAAAAATTACTCGGTCTGTACTCATTGCCACTATCATTTTCGCATTCCGTGCGAGGCCTATATCAAGATTTTGATCGGCAACGACTATGAAGAATTCAACCAGGACCTGCAGTCGGTCGATCCGTTGAAATTCAAGGATTCCAAGAAATATACCGATCGCTTGAAACAGGCTATGACCCAAACCGGATCGAACGAAGCCGTCCGAACCGTAACCGGTTTGATCGACGGACTGCCGGTGGTATTAGGCGTGATGGATTTTAATTTCATTGGCGGCAGTATGGGCTCGGTGGTCGGCGAAAAAATTGCCCGCGCTATCGATAAAGCCCGCGAAATGCACGTACCATTAATAATCATTTCGCAATCCGGCGGGGCGCGCATGCAGGAAGGCATTTTTTCCCTGATGCAGATGGCCAAGACCAGCGCTAAACTGACTCGTTTTCACGAAGACAGCGGACTGTTTATCTCGATCCTGACCGATCCGACCTCGGGTGGCACCACCGCCAGTTTTGCCATGCTCGGCGATCTGATCATTTCCGAACCGGGCGCCTTTATCGGATTTGCCGGTCCGCGCGTCATCAAGCAAACCATCGGACATGAACTGCCGGAAGGTTTTCAGCATGCCGAATTGCTGCTGGAAAAGGGCTTCATCGATATCATTTCACCGCGTTCCGAGTTGAAACAATTAATCAGTAAAATTTTACATTTTTTCCATGAACAACCCTAAACCCTATATTCTGGTTACCAATGACGACGGAATTGCCGCGCCGGGAATTAATTACCTGGCAACTGCTCTGCAAAAAATCGGCGAGGTCGTCGTCGTGGCTCCGGACAGTGAAAAAAGCGCCGTCGGACACGCTATCACGCTCTCCGATCCGATTCGTGTTACCGATTACAATAAGAACGGATTGTGGCGCGGCTACGCCGTTTCCGGGACTCCAGCTGATTGCGTTAAGATCGCCATCGGTGCCATTCTGGAACGCCGCCCGGACATCGTCGTTTCCGGCATCAATCTCGGCTCGAATGCCGGCATTAATGTAATTTATTCCGGAACGGTTTCAGCGGCCACGGAAGGCACAATCCTGGGCATTCCCTCGCTTGCCGTCTCGCTGACAACCTATACCGAACCGATCTTTGAACCAGCGGCAGAATTTGCGGTCAAAATGGCCCTGATCGTCTTGGAAAAAGGTCTGCCGGAACGAACGCTTCTGAACATCAATGTGCCAAACGTGCCGTCCGGGGAAATCCGCGGGGTCCGCATTACCCGCCAGGGCATGGCCAATTTTGCCGAACTTTTCGACCGGCGCGTCGATCCGCGCAACCGGGTTTATTACTGGATGGACGGTAAGAAAGCCGAACTCGCCGAGGGCGACGATGTCGACGATGTCGTGATTCGCGAGAACCTGATCTCGATTACGCCCATCAAATACGATTTAACCAATTATGAATTTATTCCGGAATTGAAACGCTGGATACCGGAGAATGATACCTTATGAGTTCTGTCAGTAAAGTCTGGATCATCGATTTTGGTTCGCAGTATACCCAATTAATTGCCCGTCGGGTGCGCGAGTTGTCAGTCTATTCGGAAATCGTTCCGCCGACCGTAACCGCTCGTGACGCCGTTGAAAAAAAGGTCGACGCCGTGATCCTTTCCGGCGGTCCGGCCAGCGTCTATGCGGAGGCAGCTCCCCAACTTTCGGCGGACTTCTTCGATCTGGAAATTCCGATGCTGGGCATCTGCTACGGTCTGCAGCTGATTGCGCGGTATTTTGGCGCGCGCGTGCATTCCGATAATCACCGTGAGTACGGCCCGGCCCGCATCGATATTAAAATGCCGCATGTTTTGTTCGATGCCGTCACGCCGCAGACCCAGGTCTGGATGAGTCATGGCGATCACGTCGATTCATTGCCAAAAGGTTTTAAGATCGCCGCTCTGTCGACCAATGGCGCGCCGGCCGCGCTGGTTCATACCGGGCGTTGCATCATGGGTCTGCAGTTCCACCCGGAAGTCGAACACACCCCGGAAGGCAGTAAAATCCTGACCAATTTCCTGTTTAAAATCGCCAACCTGCGACCGGATTGGACGCCGGGACAATTCATCGGGCAAACCATTGCCGAAATTCGCCGACAGACCGGCAACGAGCAGGTTCTGATGGCCCTGAGCGGCGGCGTCGATTCGTCCGTCATGGGGGTGCTCATCGATCGGGCGATTGACAAACGCTGCATCCCGGTTTTTATCAATAACGGACTACTGCGGCAGACCGAACAGCTCCAGGTCGTCCGCCAGTTGAAAGACCAGATGGGGTTGCCGATCCGCAGTTACAATTTTTCGCGCCAGTTTCTGGGCGCTTTGAAAGGCGTCACCGACCCGGAGCGCAAGCGTAAAATCATCGGCCGTCAGTTCATCAAAGCCTTTGAGGAAATCGCGGCCAAATATCCTGCGGTGAAATTCCTGGCGCAGGGTACGCTTTATCCGGATGTGATCGAGAGCCGCTCGGTCAACGGACCGTCGCAGGTCATTAAAAGCCATCACAACGTCGGCGGTCTGCCGAAGCGCATGAACCTTAAGCTGATCGAACCGTTCAACCGTCTCTTCAAGGATGAAGTGCGTAAAATCGGCCGCGAGCTCGGCATTCCCGAACCAATTCTGCAACGCCACCCGTTTCCCGGTCCCGGTCTGGGAGTCCGCATCATCGGTGAAATTACACCACGCCGTTTGGATTTATTGCGCCGCGCCGACGCCATTTACATCGAAGAATTACACAACAGTGGCTGGTACGAGAAAGTCTGGCAGGCCTTTGCCGTTTTAATTCCGGTTAAAACCGTCGGTGTAATGGGTGACCAGCGTACTTATGAAAATGTACTGGCGCTGCGTTCCGTCAACAGCAGTGACGGCATGACCGCCGACTGGTCGCGTCTGCCGGACGACCTGCTCAGCCGCGTTTCCAACCGGATCGTCAATGAAGTCCGCGGTCTTAACCGGGTCGTATACGATGTCACTTCCAAACCGCCCGCCACAATCGAATGGGAATAAACCCGTAAAAATATGAGAGCAATGAGTCAACTATCCAAATCAATTATTATTCTGATTGCAGTTTTATTGGTTTTCCAGTTAAGCTGCCCGGCCGCGCAACCGGCGAATAAAATGCACAACTTACTCGATGAGGGCGTGGCCTGTTTCAATGCCGAAAAATACTGGGACGCGCAGAAAATTTTTGAAAATATCAACGCCTCCGCCCCGGCTGATAATCCGCTGCTGACAACTTCGGCTATGCTGCTGGTTAAAACGAACTACCGGCTCGGGGAAGTCCGGAAGAGCGAGACACTCGCGCGCGCCTTTCTGACTGCTTATCCCAATTCAAGGTACATTGGGGAGGTAAAGATAACTCTGGCCGAAGTGTTTTTATCACAGGGCCGCTACCCGGAAGCGCTGGGTGTTTATCTTGATTTACTGAAAACTTGTACCGATCCGGCGCTGCTGGGCATCTGTGAAGATAATCTCGATAAACTCAGCGACTTTTATCTCGAATCCGGTGAAATTATCGCCTTGCGGCAAGCCGCTGCCGGGGAATTTGAGAAACAGTATTTGACGATTAAACTGGCCGAAAAATATCATGCGGAAGGCGCCGGTAAACAGGCTCTCGAAGAACTGCGTCAACTGCCGGCCCGACTCATTAACAATTACCTGCGGGATCAATTGCAGGCCGCCGAATCACAAATTAAAAAAAACCCAACTTCCCGGACGTACATCGGCGTGATCCTGCCGCTGACCGGGGCAAATGCTCCGACCGGTCAGAAAGTTCTGAACGGGGTAAAGTATGCGATCGCCAATTATCGTAAAAATTCTTCGGTTGATATTGCGGCGCTGGTTTTGGATAACCGGGGCGATGCTGTTCAAAGTCTCAAACATGCCGAATTCCTGGCGAAGAATCCCAAAGTACTGGCGATCTTTGGCCCACTTCTCACCGAGAACGCCACCCTGGTCGCAACAGTGGCAAATCAGTACCATATTCCGATGATTACCCCGACGGCTTCCGGTTCGCAGCTGGCATCTCTTGGGCCGTATATCTTTCAGGCCAATGTTGATTACGAGAATCTCGGACGTTTTCTGGGTATGTACAGTGTTAAAGTCGGTGGTGTCAAAACCGTGGCGTCCCTCTCTCCGGCAGACGAATTCGGGAAGGAGTTTACAGATGCTTATTGCCGGACAATCGATGAATACGGCGGCCAGGTGGTCTCACAGCAATGGTATCATGGCGAGCCATCCGATTTGAAACTTCAGATCAACACCATGCGCCTGAAAGTCATCGATCAGTTTATCGCGCATTTCGACGAGAAGTTCAATCTGGCCCGGAATCAGCTGATTGAAATGGCCCAGTCCGATCCGCGCTTTCGCAACGATACCCTGCGGATTGCAGTCGGTGACCAGCAATGTATAATTTTCAAACCTGATACGACTTACCGGCTTTCCCTGCAAGAGACCCTGATAATGACCGGCCTGATGAAGAGGACGGATTTTGAAATTCCCAAACGAGATACGGTGACCTTTCCACAAGGATTGGTGGATGGTTTTTTAATACCGGCCCGAGCGAACGATGCCAGCCTGATCGTTCCGCAACTGACTTATTATGACATACATGGAAATCTTTACGGCAGTGCCAACTGGAATGATCCCGAACTTTTTCAAAAAAACCGGGACATTCTGCGCAACCTGCGTTTTATCTCGGATTATTATATCGACACCGAATCCCGAAGTTATCGTCAGATGGCTGCCGATTATACCAAAATATTTCGCAGTGAACCGGGACGGTTGGAGTGGTATGGGTATGATACGATGAACGCGATTTTGTCGGTGTTGAACGCCGGGATTGGCACGCGCGAATCAATTCGGAGCGGTCTCAACGAAATGCCGGTGTACCGGGGCATTTGCCGCAATATTTCTTTTAAAGGTAACCGCCCGCGGGTGAATTCCTGCGCCTTTATCTTAAGTTTTGAGCGCGACCGGATCCGACCGGTGGCGGTTATCGAGAACGGCGTCATTATAGGAGACCAGGTCGTTCGATGATGTTTCCGCTGACAATTTCCAAAGGCATCGAAGTTATTCAGTCGCCGCAATTATCCGCCTGCCCGGGACTGATTCATGCTTTCAGCACCCGCAATGGCGGCGTCAGTCACGGGCCTTTCCGTTCGCTGAATCTGGCGATCGCCGAAGGCGATAGCCTGAAAAATATTCTGATGAACCGGAAAAGATTCTGCAATACTCTGAACTTTGCGCCCTCTGACATTGCCCAGGCGGAACAGGTTCACGGCCATCAGGTCGCTATTGTCGAAGTTAGCGGCCCGAATCAGGCCTGCGACGCCCTGATTACCAACCGTCCTCATATTTTCCTGAGCGTGAAGACTGCCGACTGTGCGTCGGTACTGCTCTACGATCCGGTTCGCCAGGTCGTGGCGGCGGTCCATGCCGGCTGGCGCGGCACCGTGAAAGGAATTGTCGCCAATACTGTAGCGGTCATGCGAAATCATTTCAATTCCGATCCGGCCGAAATCATCGCAGCGATCGGCCCGGCTCTGCATGCCTGTTGCTATGAGGTTAAAAACGATGTCGCGGATCAGTTTGCCGGTGATGAAATTGTCCGCCGGGATGGTCGGATGTATCTGGATTTGATAGCGGCCGTGCGCAACCGTCTGCTGTCGGCCGGGTTGCAGCCGGGAAAAATCGAAGAAAGCGGCTACTGCACCGTCTGCCAGACGGATAAATTTTATTCATATCGCCGGGATAGCGCTCTGACCGGCCGCATGCTGGCGGTAATCGGTTTAAATAATCGTAATAATGGTTCGAGGTAAACGATGAATATAAAAGATAAACTCCAGCAGGATATGATCGCGGCCATGAAAGCTAAAGACGAAGACCGTCTGCGGATTATCCGGCTGCTGCGCGGGAATGTTCGCAAAGCCGAAATCGATTCGCGCCGGGATTTTAGTGACGAGGACGTGATTGGCATACTGATGAGCGCTGCCAAGCAACACCAGGATTCCATTCAGGCTTATTCAAAAGGCGGACGCGCCGACTTAGTTGCCCAGGAAGAAGCCGAGTTAGCCGTCATCCGCGAATATCTGCCGCAGGCCATGCCGACCGCCGAGCTGGAAGCCGTCGTCGCAGATGTGATTCGCGAAACCGGCGCGACAACCATCAAAGACCTTGGCAAAGTCATGGGAGCCGTCATGGCCAAAGTCAAAGGCCGGGCCGACGGAGCCCAGGTTCAGGCCATTGTGCGCAGCAAACTGTCTTAGTTAAAATATCATCATTGTGAGCGGATTGAATGTTTGATTTGATTGTAGTAGCGGTAATTGGCGTCTTTATGTATTTCGGACTGCGGAACGGATTGGTCAAGGCCGCCATCAAGTTGATCGGATTTACACTGGCAGCCTGGGCGGCTTCGCAGTACTACGCCGCGGGCGGTAAATTGATCGCCCGCCTGTTCGATATTTCGGAAGGCGTGCAGGCTGTCGTCGGCTTTGTATTCGTTTTCGTCGCCTTTTTTTTATTTTTCGAATTGATCGGCTCGATGTTGAAAAGCCTCATGCGCAAACTGAAATTAGTTTGGGTCGACCGCGCCGGCGGCGTCTTGTTCGGCTTCCTGGAGGGGGTCGTTCTGATGTCAGTTGTGGTCTGGATTATCAATGTTTACCCCGAACTTGGTTTCGTCAACCGTCTGCAGAAATCATCTACCTCATTCCAGTTGCTCAGCCGGTTCGAGCATAAAGCCGTCCGCATCGGTCGTATGGCTCCCAAACTCGATGAACTTGGCCGGAACCTGCGCAAAGCCGTTTATCTGCCGGAAACCCCGGCCGCCGAGGCCGACAGCTCCGGTCTGACGCCGGTTATCAGCATTCCCTGATCGGATTAATTAATGGCCGAACCTGTCAATCCACCCAACGACAAACTTGGCTTAAACCGGATCGTTGAATTAATCCAGGCGCAGACTATGTCATCGGCCGGTCAAGCTCTGGCTGGCGAAATTCATCCGCTGACCGACCTTTCGGTCATCCGTCTGATCCAAAACCGGATTGCGGCCATTCAGACGATTTTGGCGGACGGCGAGGTTCTGCCGCTGAGCGAATTTGAAGATTTTCGTACGGAGCTGGTTCGCTGCCGTATTGCCGGAACGTTTCTCCTGCTGGAGACGCTGATCCGGATCAATCAATTGCTGGAAATCATCGGGCAGCAACGTCGCTTTTTTCGTATTCAACGCCTAAAGTTAAAATCTCTGGAACAGCTTTTTAATGATCTCGAACCACTTCCCAATGTTCATAAAATTATCGAGGCGATCGTCGCTCCTGATGGCACGATTCGCGACAACGCCAGCCCGGAGCTGAATCGCATCCGCCATGAAATCCGCGCCAGTCAGCGCCGCCTCAACCATGAAATCATACGTCTGATGGATTTTGCGCGCGGCCAGCAGTGGCTGCATGAAGATCAACCAACCATTCGCGACGGACGCCTGGTCCTGCCTTTGCGGGCTGAGTCCAAACGCAAGGTCAACGGCATTATTCACGGGCAGTCGACCACCGGCGCAACCGTCTATATCGAGCCGCTCGAAGTAGTCGAAATCAACAATGCCCTCAAGGAACTCGAGCAGGCCGAGAAGGAAGAAATCGAGCACATCCTGCGCCAGACGACTGACCGCATCCGGCCGGATTTTCCTCAATTGCAGAAGAATATTCAAATTCTGGGCGAACTCGACCGCCTGAATGCCTGTGCGCGGTTCGGGCTGAAATTCAAATGCACGGTACCGATCATCAATGAACACGGCGGCAATTTTCGCTTACGCCGGGCGCGCCATCCGCTCCTGGCCTTACATAAAGAGGTCGTGCCGCTGGATTTTGAACCGGCAGTACGGGCAGTCATCATCTCCGGGCCGAATGCCGGCGGTAAGACCGTCGCCATGAAGACGGTTGGTTTATTATCGCAAATGGCGATGTGCGGTCTGCCGATCCCCGCCGAAGAAGAGAGCCGCCTGCCGCTGATTACCAGGTTTTTGGTTGACATCGGCGATCAGCAGTCCATCGAAAACGATCTTTCGACCTTTTCCTCGCATGTCAACAACCTGAAGAATTTTCTGGAAACTGCCGACAAACTTACGCTGATTTTGATTGATGAACTCGGTACCGGCACCGAGCCGACTGAAGGGGCGGCGCTCGGGCAGGCCGTGCTCACGGAATTAATTACCGCCGGAAGTCTGATAATCGTCACGACGCATCATAACGCCCTGAAAGAATTTGCCCAAAAACAACCGGGCGCCGTCAATGCCGCCATGGAATTTGATACTGCGACCCTGGCGCCTACTTATCGTCTTCAAATCGGTCTGCCTGGCAGCAGTTATGCCTTTGAAATCTCCGACCGGCTGGGTCTACCGGAAGCTATTGTGGAGAACGCCCGGCAAATTGTCGGCGAAGAGTCAATCCGCCTGACCAATCTGCTGCGCGAAGTCGAGCAACTGCGTTCGGAAGTCGATCGCGATCGTAAGACCATTGCCCAGAACAAGAAAACCCTCGATAAATTGGTCGGCGAATACGAATCAAAACTGGCGACTCTGCGCGAAAAAGCCGAGCATGCCGACGCTGACCTGGCCCTCAAACTCGAAGAGACCGTGGCCGAATCGCGCCGCCGTATTGAAAGCGCCGTCAAGACAATCCGCGAAAAAGCCGCCGAACCGGAAACTATCCGCCAGGCGCAGCAAACTATCGCCAATATCCAGGAAGATGTCCGGAAAATAAAAACCCGCCAGAAGAAGACCGTTCCGGTCGGGCGGGCAGAGTGGCAGGTCGGCGATGCTGTCAAGATCGATGGCGTCAGCGAGCCGGGCGAGATCATCAAGGTTGGCGCCCAGAACGCCCGCTTTGGGATCGTTGTCGGCGGTAAAACGCTCTGGGTCAGCCGGGACGCCCTGCAACCTTTTAAAAAA
>Ga0172375_10012982_pt1 | contig 10389 bp, 13 predicted proteins | sample LakKiv1m_FD_114537 | JGI IMG/M metagenome (GOLD analysis project Ga0172375, IMG submission 114537) | Freshwater microbial communities from Kabuno Bay, South-Kivu, Congo - kab_092012_11.1m | ecosystem: Environmental > Aquatic > Freshwater > Lake | place: Democratic Republic of the Congo...
ATTTTCCGGAATAAGTTCTCCTTGCTTTAATTGTAAGTTAAGATTGCCTAAAACTTGTTCTCCAGATATATAACTATTTTGCAAATCAAGTGTAACTTTTCCTGTAAGATTATTGCTTAAAATTGTGGAGTAACCGACGATAAATGCAATAACTAAGATAGCTCCAATTATTAAAAAAAGTTTTGTATTTTTATTTGTTTCTTCTTTTCCTAAACCCAAATATCTTTTTTTTACTTGTCCATCTTTACCCCTATAAGATTCATAAATATATGGCCCAAATGTTTTTCCGCCCTTTTTTATATATTTCTTATAAGTCATGTGAAGTAACTTGTTTTAGCTCTCTTTTTTAATAGAAATTATAACAAAAAATACTATTTAAACCTTTATATGATAAAAAGCCATTTTCATAGAACAAAAAGGAGAGTTACTCCACAAAGATATATTAGTTTTTTCCCCAAGATCTAAGTCTTTCTCCCTTCAAGTGACTATCCAATATTTCTATTTCCTCATAAATTCCATCAATTAAATCATAGCTTTTAGCTTCTTCTAATGTAACCCAATTAAAAACAGTCATATCTTTTGAAAGTTTAACTTCTCCAGAATCATAATCTGCATATAAACTTATTACTAAAGTAGGGATTCCATCTGGGCGAATAAATGTTAAACTAGTTAGGTACTTTGTATCCTTTATACTAAGTCCTGTTTCTTCAAAAACCTCTCTTTTAGCAAGTGTTTCTAAAACATTATACCATTGGCCTGCACAAGTATCAGGTTTTTTGTTGATGTAATCTTTAGTTTCTAATTTTCCACCAGGTACAAAAAATCTTGCTCTTCCAAAAATAAAGTGTTGTAATAAAATTATCTGAAGAGCGAAATTTTTTCAATCAGCTCTTTTTGTTATCAGGTATTTTCCATCTTTAACAATTATAACTGTTGCGACAACATAATGTGCTTTGCTTGGATTCAATTCTACCATAAACTTAGATAATCTAAATCTTAATAAATGTTTATATGTTTGATTATATATTGGGCTTATAGTATAATGGTTATTATTCTCGGTTTAGAATAAAGGATGTCAACAGAATTGTTCTTCATACAATTTCTTTCTTAATAACTCTCTATTAACTTTTTCTTTCCCAAAATTTCCTAATTTAGAAAAGTTTCTCATAAACCAGCTTACCTTCTCTGGTTCACCAGCTAAAGAACCTGCAAATCTTCTTATTTCTTTAGAAGCATTACTATTTGATTTATGTATATTGTGTGGTTTGTAATAAAAAGTTGACTCAGAGAAAGTCTTATCATCCATAACTCTTGCAACAACAGGTATTTCTAAATGCTTTTCTACTTCATCTAATGTAAGCTCAAATCTGGGGTTTCTTATTCTATTAATAATTATTCCCTCAACAGGTGTTTTTCTCATTATTGCCATTTTAGCTGCTCTTGCACTTGTTACAAGTGTTGTAATATCCGGGGTTGTAACAACAAAAACTTTATCAGAAGCAGCAATAACAGGTAACATTTCTTGAATATTTGGGGAAGAATCAATAATTATAAAATCATATTTATCTTTTATTTTTTCAACAGCTTCTTTTAATTTTAAAAAATAAACAGGATCTTTATATTCTAAAGCAGCAGGAATAAAATCAAATCCATATGATTCATAAGTAATATTCCCTATATTTTTTAGTTTTCCAGATAGTAAATCATGTAATGTGTAATCTGTTTTAAGACCCAGATTTAAAGCAATATTAGGCGCAGAAAAGTTTCCATCAATTAAAAGAACTTTCTTACCATAATCATTTGCAAGAGAGCTAGCTGTTTCTAAAGCTAACATGGTCTTACCAACTCCCCCCTTAACAGAAACAAAACTTATTATCATCTCCAATGTTGTCGAACGCAGTGAGACTGGCTCGCTTAAATTTACTACTCAAAACTAGTTTATAAATGTTATTTAAGTAGACCGAATTATCACAAAACCCCCTTCACTTCTTTATCCATAAACTCGAATTTGCTTTCATCTAAAAAACTTTTGCTTTCAAGTTCTTTTTTTAATTTAATCTTTAGTTCTTGTTCAATAACAACCTTGTCATCTAGATTCCAGTTCTTATAAAAAATAAGTTTTTCAGCCTCTTTTATTAATATCTCTGCATCCTTAGCATACTTTTGAGCATATAATTCTTTACCATTTACTATGCTCCCTATTTTATGTCTTAATGCTATTGCTAATATATTCGTTATTTCGTTAATTAATCTATTTTTATTCATAGTTTATCTCTAATAAGTTTAATCTGCTTTTTTATTTCATTTCTAACAACTTCTATTTGTTTCTGATTAATGAATTTATTAGATTTTAGAATAAAGTATAATTCTTCTCCTAAAGAAGAAGTTAACTCTTTTAATATCCTCAAAGGATCCTCTTCCTCTTTATCTAAAAATACTCTTATTGTAATAAGCCTTCTTAATACGTCATAAAAGACTTTGCTCTCAACATTTATTTTAAGTAAATCTTCTGGCATCATTAATAAAAACTCTATGTGGTTCTTGTCAATCTCTAGTTCTTGAACATAATCTACTTTCTTATTTGAAATAGAGTAATATAACATACTTCTTGTCAAGGGATCTACTTTTACTAATTCATTCAATCTGCTTTGATTTATAGAAATAATATGGAACTTTAGCTGAATCTTTTCCAGTATATAATTATAAACTTTAGTTTCAATTTCTTTATCAGATACAATTAAAATGTCAATATCATTATATTCTTTCTGTGTTAAAAAAGAGCCAAAAATAAATGCTTGTTTTACATCCTTAATCTTTGATAGATAAGAAAATATCTTTTTTATTAATTCTTCTTTAAATTCTCCTAATTTTTTGGTGTTTTTAGAATAAAATAATTTATTTTGCTTGCTTAATAATTTAACTTCTACAATATCCCCTACTTCAAACACTTCTTTCATATTTTGAGGGACATAAATCTGATTAAATCTTGTTCCCTTAGATACCCTATGTTCAAACTTTTCTTCCATATACGTATTAAGTACGTACTATATTTAAATCTATTTATTCTGATGAATTTATACCAAATAATATAATTATTCTTTAACCCTATCTCGTTCACCTCAATAACTATTTTTAACAAACTTATTCTTTATTGAGCTGAACTCGAGTTTCCACTTTCTTTCCTAACTTAAGAACACTTTCACCATCAATAACTTTTCTCATAATTTCTTTTAAATCTGCTATTTTTACCCTAACTTGCTCGGTTGTATCTCTGTCTCTAATTGTGCAGGATTTATCTTTTTCTGATTGTTCATCAACAGTAATACATAAGGGTGTTCCGATTTCATCATTTCTTGAATATCTTCTGCCAATTGACCCAGAAGTGTCATAAGCAATATTCCATTCTTTTCTTAGATCTTTAACAATTTCTTCGCACATTTTTTCATATTTATTATCTTTAATTATTGGAAAAACTGCTGCTTTTATAGGTGATAGTTTTGCAGGTATTTTTAAGACAACGTTTTGTCTCTTTTCATCAAAGTGATAAGCTTTAGTTAATATTGCTAAGAATACTCTTTCTATGCCAAATGTGGGTTCTATAACTTTTGGGATAATTTTATTTTTATATTTCTCATCAAATGTTGCCATCTTTTCTTTACTCTCTTTTTCATGTTGAGTTAAATCATACTGTCCTCTATTTGCATTTCCAGCAACTTCTTTACTTCCAAAAGAATATTCATAATCAATATCAAATGTTGCACTAGAGTAATGAGATAACTCATCTTTTCTATGTTCTCTTATTTTTATTTCCATAAGTCCAAGAGAATGAAACCATAATATCTGCTCTGCTAACCAATAAGCATGCCATTCTTCCATCTTCTTTTCTTTTAGCATTTTTCCAATTGTTGTTTCTTTTAGTGTTTCCTTTCCAGCAACTTGCGTTTCTGCATCCAACAATCTTAATTTTAGATTCAAATGTTTATCTTCTAATAAATCACATTTCTTTTCTTCTGGATTTATAAAAAACTCAAATTCTGCTATATGAAATTCTCTACATCTAAATAAAAAGTCTCTGGGAGCAATTTCATTTCTAAAACATCTTCCAAATTGAGCAATACCAAAAGGTAATTGTTTTCTTGAAGTTTGTTGAACAAGTTTAAAGTCTAAAAACATACCTTGTGCTGTTTCTCCTCTTAAATAGGCATCTACTGCGTCTAATGCCCCAACTCTTGTTTTAAACATTAAAGAGAATTCTCCTTTTACTTCATACGTCCCATTACATTTTTCACATTTAACTCTACCTACTTCAGACTTATCTATTTTCGTAGAGATTTTGCATTTAGGACAATAAACTGCAACATCATTAAAATTTTGAATATGTCCACTTGCTTTCCAGGTTCTTGGGTGAGAGATTATACTACATTCTATTCCCAACATATTATTCTTTTGATGTATAAAGTAGTTCCACCAGTCTTTCTTAATGTTATTAAATAACTCAATTCCTAATGGTCCAAAATCCCAAAATCCTGAAAATCCGCCATAAATCTCACTTGATTTAAAGATAAATCCTTCTCGTTTACAAAAATTAGCAAGTTCTTCTATTGTAATCTTTGTTTCTTTTTTAGTTTCACTCATAATTATTATATCTTTCTCTAATTTATAAAGGTTTTCAGAAACAGAAATTAATAAACCAAAAGACTTTAAAACAAACCTTAACACTTATTTTTATGCCCGCGTAGCTCAGCCTGGATAGAGCACCAGCCTTCTAAGTTGGGGGTCGCAGGTTCAAATCCTGTCGTGGGCGTTTCCCATTTAAATTGGGATGCAGGCATAGCCAAGCAGTAAGGCAAGAGGCTGCAACCCTCTTATGCGCAGGTGCAATTCCTGCTGCCTGCTTTCTGGAATTGCACAATCCCTTAAAAAAGTTTTTCTCTAGTAATAAAAAGACAGTATACTCCAGAGTAAAACTTTTTCTGCCTGCCTATAATAACATTAAAAAAGGTGTTTTTCTTATCTTAATCATGGAAAAAATAAAACTTACATTTCTAGGAACAGGTTGCGCAATCCCAACTAAAAGAAGAAATCATCAAGCAACATTCCTACAATACAAAGAAGAAAACATACTTATTGATTGTGGAGAAGGTACTCAAAGACAATTAAGAATAGCTGAAATAAATCCTTGTTCAATTACGAGAATTTTAATTACTCATTGGCACGGAGACCATACACTTGGACTAGCAGGATTATTACAAACATTAGCATTAAATGGTTATAATAAAACCTTAAAGATTTATGGTCCTAAAGGCACAAAAGAATTTATTAACATATATCTAAGTTTATTTGTAAATCAGGGCCAAATTAAGATAGAAATTCATGAAATTGATTCACATGTAATAATAAATGAAGAAGAATTTTTAATTGAAACTAAAGAAATGAGACATAATGCATTATGTTTTGCTTATTCATTTATATTAAAAGAAAAATTAAGATTAGACAAAAATAAATTAAAGAAATTACGAATACCTAATGGTCCTTTAATTGGGGAATTAAAACAAGGAAAAACAATAACATTTAATAAAAAAAAGATAAATGGAAAATCTCTTTTATATAAAGAAGAAATGAGAAAATTAACAATTATTCCAGATACTTCTATGAATACAAATAGTATAGAAATCGCTAAAAATTCTGATTTATTAATTTCTGAGTCAACATTTTCTGAAAAAGAAGAAGAAAATGCAACAGCTACATTTCATTTAACATCAAAGCAGGCAGCTACAATTGCAAAAAAATCAAATTCAAAAAAACTAGTTTTAACTCATTTTTCTCAAAGATTTGAAAAAGATCCTTCAATTTTATTAAAGGAAGCAAGAACTGTTTTTAAGAACACTATTCTTGCCGAAGATTTTATGAAGTTTGAGTTGTAAACTTAAAAACATAAGGCACATCTTCTGTCCCATTTTTATCTAAATCTTGTAATTGATGATATACTAACATTGAAAAAGGTAATGCATTATCTACTAACCCAAAGTAAGGTTGATAATCAGATTGGTCTACTAAATTTGTAGGTAAGCCTGTAGGATCTATGATAAGAATATCTTCATTTCTCTTAAGTTTTGAGGTAAGACAAAAATGTTCCCTTAGAAATCTCTTTAATTTTACATCATTAAAACATGATATCCCTCTTTCTGCCATAATTTCATTAGCCATAGAATCTAATCCTAAGATATCCCTGCAACGTCTTGGAACCCATAATGCCTTTGATCTTTCATAAAGCTGAAAAACTAATTGATTAAAACTATCAGCTTCTTGCTCATTCATTCCATTTAAATTAATAAATCTTCTAAAGTATTCAAAATTTTTCATATTTATAACCAAATAAATTGATTTTTAAATTTATAGTTCACACTATCTTTAAGTATAAAGAACTAAGCACCGTGCGAAATTAAATTTCGGTAACGCTTAATTTTTTGCTGCTGAGGAAGGAGATATAAAAATAATAGTGTCGCCTCTTAAAAAAACTAAGCCATAGTTTCTTGATTGTTCGCCATTTTCAACTTCTTTAGCGTTGTCTAATACAACGTTAATATGTATGTCAAAGGCAAGCAATTTTCCAACCATCTGCTTGTTATTTTTTAGTTGCACTAAAATCTCCTTTCCTTTAGATGCGTTTAAAACATCCAAAGGTCTATCGATTCCGTTTACCATAATTCTTTCTATATTAGAAGCTTTTTAAAGTTAATTATTGTTGACTAAAAACAGCATTAGAAAGATATTTAAACCAACTTTTTTTATCAACTTTATGAAACAAGGAAGAAAAGTTAGTGGTGGCAAATATCATGCTAATAGAAAGACTAAAAAGTTTGAAAGAAGAAATCAATCAAGAGTTGTAAAATTAGCTCCTGCAAAAGTAAAAAAATTAAGAACTTTAGGTGGAAATATAAAACTTGTTTGCTTATCAAATGAATATGCTAATGTAACAAAAAATGGAAAATCAAAAAAAGTAAAAATAAAGAATATTATCGAAACTCATGCAAACAGATTCTTTGCAAGACAAAATGTTATTGTTAAAGGTGCTATAATTGAAACAGAAATTGGGAACGCAAAAGTAACAAATAGGCCAAGTCAAGAAGGTGTTGTTCAAGCGATATTTGTTGAGAAGAAATAATAGAATTCTATATTTATAAGAATACAAATGCTTTTAAAGATACAAAAATATACAAATTTATGGTAGATAAAAATCAAAAAATAAAGATGGGTATAATTTCTGGAGCTTCTCATGCAATAAGGTATAAAGAAGCTAATCCTCGCGCAACAGAAGACGATGTAGTGAGATATATTTATTCTAATATTAATCAAATTTTATCAAAAATAGATCAAGGAATTTGATTTCTGTCTTCGATAAAAACCGAAAAGCTTTTAAATACGAAAGATTTAAAAATCTTACGTTTGAAAGATGAGTTATGTAAAAAGATGTCCTGAGTGTAATAGTTCTAATCTAGTTTATGATGAATCTCGTGGAGAAGTTACTTGTGCTGATTGTGGACTTTTAGTAGAAGAAAGCATGGTTGACACAACACATGAACTAAGACAATTTGATAAATCAGAAAAGAAGTCAAGGGGCGGAGCGCCAATGTCTTTACAGAAGTTTGATAAAGGTCTAACAACAAATGTCGGAGAAATTTCAGATATTTATAAGTTAGATTCTGGACAACAGACAAGAAAATATTTAAGATTAAAAAAATGGCAAGAAAGAGTTTCTACTTCTATTGAAAGAAATCTAAGATTAGCAATGTCTGAATTAAGAAGAGTTTCTTCTTTCTTAGATCTTCCAAACGTTGTTAAAGATGAAGCAGCAAGAGTATATAATTTTGTATTACAAAGAGGATTAATACGTGGTAGATCAATGGAATCTGTTATAGCTGCCTGTATTTATGCTGCCTGCAGATCTTACAACATCCCGAGAACATTAGACGAAATCTCTGCTGCAAGTGAAGTAGAAAGAAAAGAAATAGGAAGAACTTATAGATTTATAATAAGAAAAATAGGAATAAAAGTAACACCTTCTTCTCCCAAAGATTACATCTCAAGATTCGCAAGTGTTTTACATTTATCTCCAAAAACTCAAAATGAAGCACTAAAAATATTAAAGAAAGCAGAAATAACAGAACTAACCTCTGGAAGAGGTCCAGCAGGAATTGCTGCAGCTGCTTTATACGTCGCTGCTTTATTAAATGATGAAAAGAAAACACAAAGAGAAGTCGCTGATGTTGCAGGTATAACAGAAGTCACTATAAGAAATAGGTATAAAGAATTATTAGATAAGTTAGAACTAGAAGAAAAGATAAAAGTAAAAGAAGCAGAGAAAAAATCAGAAAAGAACAAAGAAAAGATAAAAGATTAATTTAGATTTTCTTACCTTTTGGATAGTTTAATATATACCTAATTTTATTTTTACCTTCTTCTGTTTCAGCTAGTCTTTTATAAAAATTGTTTGCTTTGGTTACTTGTGCATCCAAAAATAGTTTCATATGTTTTTTCCATTCATTAGGGTGCTCTTTAACATATTTAGCCCATCTTTCTATTTTTTCATCATGAGATCTATCTTTCATTTTTTCATTCTCAATCTTTTTATTTCTAATTTTATCCTTGTTATTTCATTTTCATCAGCTTCAGGATAAACTTTTCTTAAATGATCTGCATCACTTAAATCTTTAGGAGATTTTAACAATTCTTCTTTAAATGCAATATTACATTCAATTGAAGAAAAATATAAATTAGTCCCAGTCAAAGGATATTTTTTTCTTTTCTTAATCTGATATTCATCAAGTTCGTCTTTAGCAAACTTAAGTTCCATTTCAGGTAAAAACTCTCCTTTACTTACATATCTCAAACTAATTCCCTCATCTAAATAATCAAATGCTTTTTCTGGGCTTTCTGTTTGTATGCATTCAAAACCAGAGTTTATTAAATCATTATGTAATAAAACAAACCTGGTCCTATCTAATCTCTCAATTATCATATCAATATCATCTGTTCCTCTTGCTCTTCCATGAGAAATAGCCACAAATCCAGAAACAACAATATATTTACAATACTTCTCAACTATCTCTGCAAAATCTTCTGTAAATCTATCTAAGATATTTCTATCATCTACTTTTCTCTCTATCTTCTCTCTAACAATATCTCTCACATTTCTCATTTTAATTACACTCTAAAGGACTATTTAACTTTTATTATAATGAGGGAAAAGTTTTCATTCTTTAGAAATGAGATATTCTATAAAAAGAGCGAAAACTTTTGAGAGAAGATTTTGCTCGCAATTTGCATCTCACATGAATAAAAAGATTGTGGCTCAAAGCGAATTGCTCTGTTCGCTTTCTGCTCTCTGCTTATTTATTTATATGTTTGTGCAAAGCCAAAAAGTTCAACTCCTGATTTTTGTTGAGTTAAATAGTATTCAAATCATCTCTCAGATTATCTAAGATAATCTAATGAGGGAGAGAAGATTTGAACTCCTGAAGGCACTAAGCCATCAGCTTCTAAGGCTGACCCATTTGACCGCTTTGGTACTCCCTCGTGTTATAATATCATTTATTGTTTAGGGTTTTTAAGGTTTTATGCTGTCGCATCGTTAGAAGTCTTTATAAAATTCTCTCCATCAAATTGGTAACTAGTCTTTAGTTCATCTGAAATTTTCAAAAGCAGAGTATTCCCGGCAAAATCTCTAGAAGGATAACTAAAAGCTATATTTTTATTAACAATAGATCCTACTCTTTCATTATTATAATAAATATTATATCCCCTGCCTTGAGGGGTTATAGTTAATTTAGTATCTTGCTCGGTCGTCCCATCAGAATAAGTAATATATCTTCCAACAAGATAAAACCCTTCTGCTTTTATTTGTGGTTTTTCAGTAGTGGGATTATTAGTCACGGGAGCATTGATATCTGTTGATTTAATCGTAACTGTCTTAACTAAAGCAAAATATTTTTCATATAAAACTTCTATAACTATTTGATATAATCTAGATTTAAGCATTAAAGACTTTGCAACTAATGCAGGTGTTGGTGCAGAAGCTGCATCCTGAGTTAAAACAGCACTTCCTCCAAAATTAGTTAGTTGTTTTTCGTAATCTCCTATTTTGCCTTGTATAACGCTAACTATCTGATTAGTATTCTGACCATTCAATGCTTTATCTAATTCTGCTTTAAAATTACCTTCTAATTGTTGTTTTATATCACTAATATCCCTTCCAACTTGTTCTTCTGTTAAACCACCAACTAAAGCATCTTGTTGAGCTATCATTTTTTCAACATCAGCTATACTCATATTTTCTATTGCCTGAACAATTTTAATATCATTCTTAACACTTTCTTTATCTAACCAACA
>Ga0172375_10012985_pt1 | contig 10386 bp, 10 predicted proteins | sample LakKiv1m_FD_114537 | JGI IMG/M metagenome (GOLD analysis project Ga0172375, IMG submission 114537) | Freshwater microbial communities from Kabuno Bay, South-Kivu, Congo - kab_092012_11.1m | ecosystem: Environmental > Aquatic > Freshwater > Lake | place: Democratic Republic of the Congo...
AATCGTAAAAGACCTCAGATCCGCCGCTTCTCTTTCAAAGCTCGTCCTTCTCGCCCCCGACCCTGACAGGGAAGGAGAGGCCATCGCCTGGCATCTTTCACATCTGATAGACGGCAAGGCAAAGGTTAAAAGGATTGAGTTCCACGAGATAACAAAAGATGCCGTCGTTAACGCTGTTAAGCATCCGAGGACGATCGACCTGCACCGCGTCGACGCCCAGCAGGCCCGCCGCATACTTGACCGCCTGGTCGGTTACAAATTGAGCCCGCTCCTCTGGAAAAAAGTGCAGAAGGGCCTCAGTGCCGGCCGGGTCCAGTCGGTGGCGGTACGCCTTATCTGCGAAAGGGAATCCCTTGTCCTGAGGTTTGTCCCCGAGGAATACTGGAAGATAACCGCTGAACTTGCAAAGAAGTCAAAAGAGACCTTAAGCGCCCTTCTTTTCTCAAAGGGCGAGAACCAGCTCAGCATAAAGAACGGTGTCCAGTCCGATGCGGTCATAAAAGAACTTGCCGGACAGGACTTTTCGGTGAAAGAGGTGCGGAAGAAAGAACAGAAAAGGAACCCCTACCCTCCGTTCATCACGAGCACACTGCAGCAGGATGCCTCGCGCAAGCTTGGTTATCCCGCAAGAAAAACGATGTCCATCGCGCAAAAGCTTTATGAAGGCATTAACCTGAAGGACGGAAGCCACGTCGGCCTTATCACATATATGAGGACCGACTCCACAAGGATCTCAGATATCGCTGTTTCCGAGGTCAGAAAATACATTCAGGATAATTTTGGACAGGACCATCTGCCAAAGATCCCGAGGGTATATAAGACCAAAAAAAGCGCTCAGGATGCGCATGAAGCGATCAGGCCGACCTCCGTGCTCAGAACGCCCGACAAAGTAAGGGCAAGCCTTGCCCCCGAACAGTTCAAGCTTTATGAACTTATCTGGAAGCGGTTCGTTGCCTGCCAGATGGAATCAGCATTACTTGACATGACCTCTGTTGATATAGCGGTAAAGGATTACATCTTCAGGGCGACCGGAAGCGTAATTAAGTTTGACGGTTTTCTGAAACTTTATGAGGAAAGCAGGGACGAGGAGGAAGAAAAAGGCGGTATCCTTCCTGAGCTTAAGGAGGGAGAGCATCTTGACCTTATAAAGCTGACCCCTTCCCAGCATTTCACTCAACCCCCTCCAAGGTATACCGAAGCGTCACTTGTGAAGGAGCTCGAGGAAAAAGGGATCGGCCGGCCGAGCACTTATGCGCCCATAATCTCGACGATAATCGACCGCGGATATGTTGTCAGGGACGGAAAAGCCCTCAAGCCGACCGAGCTCGGCATAATAACGAACGGTCTTCTGGTCAAGCATTTCCCCGTGATACTCGACCTCAAGTTCACCGCCCATATGGAGGACGAGCTTGATGATATCGCCGAAGGCAAGATGAAGCTGAACGATACCCTTGAAGAATTTTACGACCCTTTCAAGACCTCCCTTGAAAAGGCCGAAAAAGAGATGGCAAAGGTGAAGCTTGAGGAAAAGACGGACGAAATCTGTGAAAAGTGCGGAAAGCCGATGGTGGTCCGGCAGAGCAGGTACGGCGCGTTCCTTGCCTGCACGGGGTTTCCGAAATGCAAGAACACAAAGGACCTTCCCAAAAAAGGAGAGGCTCCTGTCCCTGCTGACCAGAAATGTCCAAAATGCGGGGCTCCGATGGAAGTAAAAAGAAGCCGCTTCGGCACTTTCCTTGCCTGCACAAAATACCCGAAATGCAAAACGACCGTTTCGATCCAGAAAAAAACAGGCGTAAAGTGTCCTGAAAAGGACTGCGGAGGCGAGATGGTCGAGAGGCGCTCAAAAAAAGGCAGGATATTCTTCTCGTGCAATAAATATCCCAAATGCAAGTTCGCCGTTTGGTACAAACCCCTGCAGGAGAACTGCCCGACCTGCGGCGCGTTCCTTGTTGAAAAACGCCTGAAAAGCGGCATTACCCACGAATGTTCAAAGAAATGCGGGTACTCCATAGAGGTCTAGGATGAAAACCGTCAAAGCCCCGAGCGAACTCACAAAACTTTCCAGGACTTTCCGAAAGAAAGGACTTTCGATCGGTTTTGTCCCTACAATGGGAGCCCTTCACAAAGGCCATCTCAGCCTGGTGGAAGAAGCAAAAAAAAGAGCCGACATCGTAATTGTAAGCATCTTCGTGAACCCGATACAGTTCGGCCCGAAAGAGGATTTTAAAAAATATCCCAGGAACATCAGGAAAGACGCCGCTCTTCTTAAAAAAGCGGGGGTCGATATCCTGTTCCATCCGGAAGCCTCGCACATCTACCCTAAAGGCTTTGATTCTTATGTAGAAATAAAACAACTCGGCAACAAGCTTTGCGGAGCGTCCAGGCCCGGGCATTTTAAAGGCGTTGCAACAGTTGTCAAAAGGCTTTTTGACATCGTAAAACCGCACCTTGCCTTTTTCGGCGAAAAAGACTTCCAGCAGCAGATGGTGATCAAAAAGATGGTAAATGACCTGGGGCTCGACGTCAAGGTCTTGACGGTCCCTACAGTGCGCGAAAAGGACGGCCTTGCCATGAGCTCGAGGAACGCGTACCTGTCAAAAGCCGAGAGGAAAGAAGCCGTTGCGCTTTACAGATCACTTCAACTCGCGAAGAAACTCATAAAAGAAGGCGTTCGGGACCCGAAAAAGGTTATCACGGAGATGAAAGATCTAATTAATAAGAGCGGTTCGTTCAAAATTGACTATATCTCCCTTGTTGATCCGGGAACACTTAAAGACGTAAAGACCATTAAAAGAAAAACCCTGATCGCAGTTGCAGCACATCTGGGGAAAACGAGGCTGATAGACAACATCTTAGTTGCTCCTCTCAAGTGACATAAGCGCTTGCACCGAGCTTGTCGAGGTGTTGAAAAATCCCACAGTTAAGGGACATCAGGGCCGCCAGGGTCGTCCGGGTCGTCAGCCAGTCAAGATTTAATTTCTAATATACTCAACAACACATAAAGCCTTTTTTCTTGTATTTATGCAAAAAATATTATTATTTCTCTGATGACCCTGTTGATCCTGATGCCCCTGAAGACCCTTAGCTTGGCATCAAAATTGCTCATAACCTCCATGAAAGGAGATCAATGGAAAAGAACGGCTTCACCCTTATCGAGCTCCTGATCACTATCGCTATTATAGCCGTTGTGATGCAGATCTCCTTTGCCTCTCTGTCGGTGCTTTCAAGAAGTGTTTACCTTAACAGCTCCGCGTCCCAGCTTGAAGGAGACCTTTACCTGGCAAAGCAAAAAGCCGTGTCGACCGGTGATCTTTGCCGGCTTTCATGCTTTTCCGGAGAATATAAAGTTGAAGCGCTTGACGCCAAATCCGGCCTGTTCTATCAGATAAAAAGGAATGTCCTTGGAAAAGGGCTGAACTTCAAAAGCGGCCTCACTTTTCTGTTCTCTTCAAACGGCTTTCCCGTGCCGGGTTATTTTGGCACAGCCGCCATTCAAGACGGTTCTGGAAAAATAAAGAAAGTCGTCGTGTCCTCTGTAGGAAGAATAAGGATCGAATGAAAAAAGAGAGCCGCGGGTTCACTTTGATCGAGATAGTTGTTGCCTGCGCGGTATCCGTCTTATTTCTCTCCTCTTTTCTGGTCCTGTTCAGGGCCATGGCAAAAGCCCACAATAATATCCTGGCCAAAGATATTGGCGTCCTGTCAGCACAGAATACAATGGAAAGCCTGAAGAGCATCCCCTTCGCATCGCTTGAGAGTTCTTCCGGGATCGTGGTGTCTGATCTCTCCCCTGATTTGAAGACAATAAAAATAACATCCGGAAAGATCGAGCTCTATTCTATAAGGTCCAAATACTGATGAAGAAGGGATTTACTCTTATCGAACTGATAGTTGCCGTTTCATTATCGGTCATCGTCATGGCCTCATTGTTCAGCTTTCTGTTCGCTCTGTTGAAGTGGCGCGATATGTCGACGGGAAAACTAAGGGGGCTGAATACAGTTAGGTCCGCCATGCAAACGATGTCCCGTGAGATAAAAGCCTCAAAAGGCATCAGCCCCGTTTCAGACAAAGACAGAATAATTATTATATTTGATACCTATACTATCTCGTTCGACCTGAACGCAGGCAAGATAAGAAGGATAAAAGGCGGCTCTACTCAGTACCTGACCCCCGACTCCTCCGTAAGTTCGCTTCTTTTTTCCTATCAGGACCCGGAACGTGCATCCTTTTCGATAAGACCTGATATGGCCGGCCAATTACTTTCCGGCGAGGCATTTTCAAGAAATGGAACCTGACAATAAAGGCTTTGTTCTGCTGGCCGCTATCCTGCTGATCTTTGTCATCCTGCTTATCGGATCAACAAGCGCAAAACTGCTGATCAGCGTTATATATATAACAAATGGTTCATTATATGAGGCCAAAACGTTCTATCTGTCCGAGGCCGGCATAGAAACAGCAAAGTCCCGTCTTGCCTTTGATGAGGCCTGGTCAACGGACAGCGCCCATAGCGCGGACGATAAAAAATGGCTTATCAGTGCGGCAAAGGGAGAGGTATATTTATTCGGGGACGGCGGCTTTAAGGTCGTAAAAGAAAAGAATAAACCTATCGTCTATTCTGTCGGATTTGCTGGGCCGGATATCATGAAGAGCCGCTACTATTCTTTTCAGAAGATGGAATATGAATTGCCGTTCAAACAGAAAAAATGGGAAGAACTCTAGACATTGAACCTGAAACTCAATATATCCCCGTCCTCGACGATATAATCCCTGCCTTTGAGATGGAACCTGCCTGTTTCTTTAAGCTTTGCTTCAGACCCGGCCGCGATCAGGTCATCGTATCTCATCAGCTCCGCCCTGACAAACCCTTTGGCTATGTCGGAGTGGATCGCGCCTCCGGCCTCAGGAGCGCTTGAGCCCTGCCTTACCGGCCAGGAGCGGACCTCGTCCTCCCCCACCGTGAAGAAAGTCATCAGCCCGAGGCCTCTGAAGACCATGCGCGTCATTTTTTCGACAGCGGGTTCCTCTATGCCCAGTTCTTTCATGAACTCCAGTTTTTCTTCGTCGCTCAGCTGGCCTATCTGCTCCTCCAGTTCCGCGCAAAGGAACACCGGTTCAATCCCGTAATGCTCTTTCATCATCTTTTCCGCTACAGCGTCCGGCTTTTCCCCTTCCGGCATATTTATGGCCGCTATTATCGGCTTTAACGTCAGGAATTGATAGGTTTTCATGAGCCTTGATTCTTCGTCGTTCACTTCAGCCAGCGTAAGCCGCTTTCCTTCATCAAGGAGCTTTTTGCATCTGAGCATGAGATTCTTTTCTTTTTCCCTTGCTTCTCCAAATTTCTTTTTTTGCTCTTTTTCCAGGGTTTCAAGCCTTTTCTCGACCAGTACCATATCAAATATCACGAGGTCGGAAATGAAAGAGTCGACATCCTCTTTTACTGAAGCCGTTTTCTGCACCCAACAGATCTCGTCCGCGTTCTTCAGCTCGCCGAAAATAAGTGTTTTGGCGGGCCCCTGCAGGTTGAAATCCGGGAGCAGGCTGTATTCAATCTTCGCGTAAGCGGTCTTTTTGGGATTGTACATATTTATAAGCGCCGTCATGCGCGGATCTTTGACCTCGCAGATGCCTTTTTGGACCTCAAGCGGCTTTTGGTTTATCGTATCAAGAGGGATCTTTGTAAGGACGCTGAACAGCTGCTGCTGTCCGGAAAAAGGAAGGCCCGTGATGACGATTTTCATGTTTTTATTGTAGCATTATTTAAGAGCGTGGAATGAAAATGCTAACTGCCTTTATTCCGCAGGTGCCATCAAATAGCTTTCTATACCATAAATAGATGCGGTACATACTCCCAAAGCTTTAATTGAACCGACCTTTCCTGTGTCCGATACAACGGGGATCACTCTTGCCCCTGGCAGGAGCCAGCTTTCTTTCATTTCTTCGCTCGGATAAAGGACAGTTGCCGGAATATCAAGCGCCTGCGCGGCATGCGCAGTTCCGGTATCGGTGGACAGAATATAGGAACATCTATTTACGAACGCGGCAAGGTCCCCGAACTCTTTGTTCAATACTCCCGTGATCAAGTCAATATTTCCGGTCGTTTCCAGGGCCTTCTTGAACCTTGAAAACTCTGTCTGTTGTTCTTCCGTATAATTGACTAAGACCCTTATATTCCGATCATAGAATTCCCAATATTTTACCAGAAAAACAGCCAGAAATTCGGAAAGTCTTTGTACCGGCCAATGGCTGTATGTCTGCTTGCCCTGAAGGTTCAGCCCCAGCACGAAATCATTTTTCTGGATTTGTTCTCCTTTAAAATCCCAGTACATTTTTAGCCTGTGCTGATCAGCAAACCATATTTCCGGTCTTGCATTATCATGTTTTATCGACAGGGGCTCAAGGTACTTCAAGAACAGATTACCTTGATATTCTCCCGGAGAAACATATGATCTTTTTCGATACGGCGCAATATCATGGGTGAATTTTATTTCGTCCGGAAGTTCTCCCGGTTCTTTGTGCATCCTTGCCGCGAGCTGAATATTGCTGCCTATCCTGTACTGAGGCCTGATCCCTTCATGAAACAGGTCTAGATAAGCTTCTTCATGCTGTTCGATATCTATGCACAGGTCAAATTGCGCTGCTCTTAATACAGAAAATGTCCTTTCATCGTTGATGCTGAAAGCATGTATCCCGTAAGGATTATCTTTATAGAATGAAACCCCACTGCTGTCGGTCAGAATGCAGAGATTCGCGTTAGGCAGTCCCTGCCGCAGTCCGCGCATGAGAGGAGTACCCATCATTCTATACCCCAAAGCCATGGCATTATGGATAACAAGTATCCTTGCAGGCCTATTTTCAGGCAGTTTAATGGGATTTATCGCCATACACCCCTCTAGATATATATCGTATTATTAAGGTTTGAATTTCAAGAAATGGGGCTGATCTCGAAGATATTTGAGATGGTTTGCGGGGTTAAAGCCGTCTCTGCCGGGCCGTCGCCGGCAAGGCTGCCGTTCTTGAGCAGGATGGTCCTGGTGCAGTATTTCCTTGCGAGCCCGATATCATGAAAGACCGCTATCACGGTCTTATTTTTTAACCCTTTTAACAGCTCCATTATCTCTATCTGATATTTGATGTCAAGATGGGCTGTCGGCTCGTCCAGAAGAAGTATTTTGGAGCCCTGCGCAAGGCTCCTGGCAATTATGACCCTTTGATATTCCCCGCCGCTCAGCTCTGACACATCCCTGTCCTTAAGCTCAAGAAGACGGGCCTGTATCATGGCTTCTTTAACGGCATCAAAATCTGCCTGTTTATACGTGGAGAACGCGTCGACATGAGGCATCCGGCCCATTGAAATGATCTCTTCAACGGTAAAACCCGCAGGCGGCTCCGATATTTGCGGAACATATGAAATGTTCTTTGCAATCTCTTTTCTGTTCATCAGTCCGATATTTTTTCCCGATAGAAGTATCCGGCCCTTTGACAAAGGGACCGTATTGATCAAAGCTCTCAGCAAAGTCGTCTTGCCGGAGCCGTTGGGACCGAGGACACCTACGAACTCCCCTTCCGAAACAGAAAAAGAAATGTCATTCAGGACCTTCTTCTGTCCGTATCCGCATGAGATATTCTTTGCTTCCAACATGTCTGCTTCCCCTAGCCCCTGGTCCCTGGACCCCGGCCCCTTAAAAGATAAATAAAGAACGGCGCTCCGAGCACCGCAGTTATTATTCCGACGGGTATTTCGGAAGGGACCATTATCACTCTTGAAATCACATCCGCGAGAACTAAAAGGACCGCTCCCGCAAGCGCGCTGGCAGGAATAAGATAAGTGTTGTTCGCCCCGACAATAAGCCTCATAATATGAGGGACGATCAGGCCCACGAACCCTATCATCCCGCAAAGGGACACAGCCACTCCTGTCATCAGCGACGCAGTTATCAAAAGTATGTTCCTTGACCGAACAACATCCACTCCCAGAGAAAGGGCTTCTTCATCCCCCAGGGCAAGGGCGTTCAGGTCCTTTGAATATACCAGCGAAATAAATATCCCCGCAAGCGCGCTGTAAAGCGCGAGCTGGACAGATGTCCAGCCTGCGCCCGCAAAGCTCCCGAGTATCCAGAAAAATATCGGTTGGAGCCTGTCGGATGAGATGACCATAAATGAGAGCACCGCGGACAAAAGCGAAGAGATCGCGACTCCCGCAAGGATCAACGTCTGGGGTCTTGCCTCCCCTCCGATCTTGGAAATATTATAAATAATAAGTACGCTTGCCACCGCCCCCAGAAAAGCAAAGGCCGAAACAAAGTACATGGGCAAAAGAAGTATTATCGCGGCAGCCGCCGCAACGCTGCCTCCCGCGGATATCCCCAGGATATACGGATCGCAGAGCGGATTTTTTAAAGAGGACTGGAGCACAGCGCCCGAGACCGCCAGCATGGCGCCGACCAGCGCAGCAAGCAGCGCTCGGGGAAGTCTCAGCTGCCACACAATAAAAGCGAACGCCTCATTAAGGTCTAACGGGTTTATCCTGACTGCCCCGAACAAGACCCCCAGCACGATCGAGGCAAAAAGGACCAGCGCAAGTGCGGCCATCCATAAAAAGTACTTTGTCTTCATTTTGCTTCCTGATGCCGGATAAAACCGGAAATAAGGTCAAGCGCCGTGATAAGCCGCGGCGACGGCCGGGTTATGATGTCCGAATCGATCAGAAGTATTTTATTCTCTTTTACCGCCTTGAGCAGTTTCCAGGCGTTCCTGTCCTTCAGCTTTTTTATATCGTCCTTGGATTTTCCCGCGATGACCAGATAGTCGGGATCTTCTTCGATCAGCGTCTCCAGGCTCATAATGGGATATTTCCCCTTCATTCCGGATGCAATATTTTTGCCTCCTGCCGCCGTTATTAGGTTGTCTATAAAGGTCCCCTTGCCGGCCGTAATGAGAGGATCGTCCCAAAGAACGACAAAGACTTTGGGCCTGGCGGCCGCCCTTTTAAGCAGAGAGACCCTGCGCATATCATCGCTTATCTTCTTTGCGAGCGCTTCTGCCTCTTTTTGAGAACCGGTTATTTTCCCGATCAGACGGATAGAGCTGATCAGCCCATTAAGGTCCCTGGGATTTATTACAAAAACGGGCAGCTGAAAGCACCTCAGCCTTTCAATATCGTTCATTTGCGCGTCCCCGAGCATCAGGACAAGGTCGGGGTTGAGGGCTATTATTTTTTCGGCATTAAGGTTTGCTCCGCCGATCTTTTGTATCTTTTTCGCGGCCGGCGGATAGTTGCACTGCGATGTGACCCCTACGATCCTGTCCCCCAGCCCCAGAGCGAACAGTATCTCGGTATTGCTGGGTACCGTCGAAATGATCCTTACAGGCCGGTGCATCGAGGTGAAAGTGAAGCCTGTATTCTTTTTGACCTCTTTATTCCCGCAGCCATAAATGACGAAAAGAACGGCGATTAATATTGAGATCTTTTTAAACATCTAGAATTTAGGGTAATCGGGCTTTGCTTCGGAATCGATAAGGCCCATCGCGATAAGGTCCTGGATACCTTTGAGTATCCTTCTGGGCTTGTTCTCTCCTTCGGGCAGGGAGACCACCCCGGCATCGGTCATTTCGTCCATCAGCCTTGCCGCCCTGTTGTAGCCGATCCTCATTCGCCGCTGGAGGTGCGATGTGGAGGCCTGGCCGCTCTCGATCAATATGCGCGCCGCTTCCGCAAAAAGCTCGTCGCGCGCAGAACTTTCCTTCTGATCGCCTTTTTTATCGCCGTTGAACTTCAGGTTCAGTATCTCCTCGGAATATTCCGGAGAGGCCTGTTCTCTCACAAAACCCACGATGCGCTCGATCTCGTCGTCGCCCACGTGCGAGCCCTGCACCCTGGTCGGCTTCATCGCGCCGATCGGGGAATAGAGCATGTCGCCGCGGCCGAGAAGCTTTTCCGCGCCGCTCATATCTAGTATGACGCGGGAATCGATCTGCGTTGCGACCGCAAAAGAGATCCTTGACGGTATGTTTGCCTTGATGAGGCCGGTAATGACGTCAACCGACGGCCTCTGTGTCGCAAGCACAAGATGTATGCCCGTAGCGCGCGCCATCTGCGCGATGCGGCAGATCGTGGTCTCAACTTCCGCGGCCGCGGCCATCATCAGATCGGCCAGCTCGTCGATTATGACAACTATGTAAGGAAGCCGCTCCGGCACGAATTCGTCCTCTTTTCCGCTCTCCTCGTATTTGTCGACCTTCCTGTTGAAGCCCTCTATGTTCCTCACTCCTGCAGAAAAGAACTCTTTGTACCTTCTCTCCATTTCTCTGACCACCCAGTCCTTCAGCGTTACCGCGGCTTTCCTGGGATCCGTCACAACCGGCGCCATGAGGTGAGGGATG
>Ga0172375_10012986_pt1 | contig 10386 bp, 15 predicted proteins | sample LakKiv1m_FD_114537 | JGI IMG/M metagenome (GOLD analysis project Ga0172375, IMG submission 114537) | Freshwater microbial communities from Kabuno Bay, South-Kivu, Congo - kab_092012_11.1m | ecosystem: Environmental > Aquatic > Freshwater > Lake | place: Democratic Republic of the Congo...
GTTAAGGGTATTCTCTGCTCGAATACGGACAGAGTATGCTTAAAGAAATTTTAAGAAATCTTCTTCGGCTATCTTCGCTTGTTCAATTATTGATTTTAAAGTTCCTATAGCCAATCGATTGTGCATAGGAACGACAGTACCTATCTTTTTTCCAGATTCAAACTCTTTCTTTAGTATAACATGACTCCCCCTTTGTCTTATCGCCTTAAATCCAAATTTATTACAAAGAATTTTTACGCACTCTTTTCCAGAAATTTTTCTAAGCTGTGGCATTTGCTACTTGAAATGTTGTAAATAAAGCCCTTATCTTATTCTTTAAAGGAAATTCTTCTAAATACAGTTCTGTAGCTTCTCTTAAATTATCGACAGCTTCCTCTATTGTTAAACCCTGACTTACTGTTCCAACTTCGGGACATTTTGCTACATATGTGTCTTCTTCCTTTGTTATTAAAGCTGTAAAATTTTCCATATCTCTTAGAATATATCGAAGTTTTTAAGTTTTTGCTTTTCAGAATTTTTCACCGATACCTTACCAAAATTATCAATGGTATTCTCGCCATGTGTGCTCGCATTTGACGCAGCGGAAAAAGCGAGTTTCAGCTTCATCAGCTGCTCGAGTTTGCGCGCTCCAGAAATAAGCTTCTTTATGCCCACATTTAGGGCAAACTTCTGATGTAACAGGCATAACATTTGTGTCTTTCTTTTTTACTGCAATAGGGCCTTCTTTATCCTTTAATTTTTCAGTGCTCTCTATTTTTATCTTGCCTTTAGCAACATAATTGCATTTCATGCATCCAAAATTTTTTCTCTTTTCTATAAGAACACTTCCGCATTTAGGACAAAATTCCATAATGTGTTTTGTTCTTATGAGTTTTTAAACTTTTGCTTATAAAAAATGTACTCAAAATAAAATAAAAAAATAAAAACAAGGGTCGTTAACCCTTGCCGCAGCCACAGGCTGTTCCGCTAGAAACAGCACTGCATGAAGAAAGACCGCAGTTATTGTCTGCTGTACATTTTCCAGCACACGAACCGCATCCTTCTTGCTTTATACTGCTGTTATTATCTGCAGGGCTTTTTACAAGCGCACTCACGCAAATTGCTCCTGCAATTAAGACAGCAATCATTATTGATGCTATTAACCATGTTTTCATTTTATCACCTCCGTTTGTTTATTTTGTTTTATGGATTTTTTGTTTTCCATAACTTTATTTTCCAGAAATGGCTTTTAAGGTTTAGCTTGAAACTAGTTTCACCTAAAGGTTTTTAAGCTGCTAAAGCGCCGAATTTATATGAAGAACAAAAATGTTGGATGGTTAGTTATAGGAATTTCTTTATTTATAGGAATTGTAATCTGGATTTTTAATTCTGGAATAACTAGTGTTCTTAATGCAACTTGTGATATGGGTTCAACTTGCAGCATGTATAAAACACTCTCTCTTCAAACATGGATAAGCATTGCTATTACTCTTGTTGTTTTTTGCATTGGCTTATTCTTAGTTTTATCAAAGGAAAATGAAAGAATTGTTGTTAAAAAGATAAAATCAACAGCAAGTTTAAATCCAAAAGAATTTGATAAGAAACATCTTAAAAACCTTGATGCTGATGAGAAGGAAATTATGAATCTTATTCTTAAAAATAAGGGCAGCATGTTTCAATCACGGCTTGCTGATGAAACTGGCTTAGGAAAAGTAAAAGTTACTCGAGTACTTGATGCTCTTGAAGGGCAAGGGCTTATTGAAAGAAAAAGAAGAAGAATGACTAATATAGTTATTCTTAGAAGAGATTAAAAAATCTTTTTGAAGAGTTCTACGAAGAATAGTTTTGCCCAACCAAGATAAGGTATTCTTGCCACTGCTATTCCTAATACTTGGTCGTCTTTTATTCTTGTTTCATCTGTCTTGTAAGCATTATTGCTTTGTTGAAGCTGTTTCTCATTATGGTCGCCTTTTGTCTGATAAGAAAGCCCGCCTTCATTTACTAAGACTAGACGGTGGATAATTGGATTTGGAGCAAGAGATTCTTTATTTGGCCTGAATAAAATAACGTCGCCTATTTTTGGGGCTCGCTTTTTCATTATAATAAGAATGTCTCCTTTCTTGAATCCATTTTTGAATTTGTAATTTTGGAACTCTACGGAAGTTATGTTTGTGTTTTGTTCATACCACGCGCCGCAAGTTTTCCAATAATCTTCAGAATTCAATGATTTTGATTGATTAAATCTCGAACCGCAGAGAGCATAATCTACGCTCCAGGCTAAACAAGTATTGCTCGCAGCATCAAAATTTATGCAGTCTTGCAGTGCTGTATGGTCCATGCTTGATGATTCAACTATTGCAAGAGGCATTGATGAGCCAAAAATAAATGCGAGAGTTGGAAAGAAAATTAATTTTATGAAGATGTAAACAAGCACAAGAAAGACAAGGTAACTCCAGATAGACTCAGAATGCCATAACCAATTCCAATATTTTTTAATTTGATTTTCCTCTTTTTCCATATAAAGAATAACGCGTGGCTGTTTTTAAGGGTTTTGATGGTTTTGATTAACTCGCTTGACTTACTACTTCTTCAAGCGGAGTTGCGGGACTTAGAATTATGGGGTCTGCAAGCCAAACTCTCTTTCCTTCATTATTTAATCTTATTGTTGCCTGTTTTATCAAAGTTCTTAAAACATCTTCGCAACAGCCAATAGACAATTCTGTTGAATGATAGTTTTGCGGTTCTTTGTGTGGGAAGATGTAGAGTGTGTAAAATCCTTGGCTCTCTTGTATTAATCCTGAAACTAAAACTGCTCTGTTTTTTGAAGCAGTTGTTAATTCTTTAAATTTTTCTAATAATTCGTTAAACGACTCGTAAACTTTTTCTTCTTGTTCTGTTCTGTAGCCCTGTCTCTCGATAAATTTAGGATTGATTTTTCTTTGGCGTTTTACTACATGATAAAAATATCTTGGGTTTGGCATGAAAATTTTATACGTGCTAAGCTTTTTAAACTCTTCTGCAATAAATTTTCTATGGATCCATTTACAGAAAGAGAGATTGTTGATGCTGTTAAATCGATAGCCTCCTCACTAAAAGAAATGCGTGGAGAACTTAAAGAGATTAAAGAAGCTCTCGAAGATTTATCTTTGCAATATGAACTTGCAGCTGAAGGTGGCGAAGACGAAGAAGACGAAGAAGAGGAAGAAGATGCGGCTGCTAATTTAGAAGGTGAAGAAGAATTAGTAGAAGAGCTTGAAGAAGAACTTGATGAAGTTTTAGACAAATCAGGATTAGGAAAACGCAAAGCTGTCGACGAAGAAGAGGTAGAGGATGCTGAAGAAGACGCTGGCGATAGTTTTTAATTGAATTTTAATTAATATTCTGCATTATAGAAATGTTTATAAAGTGTATATTGTATGTGTATACAGAAGGTATACACCTTACCTCCTTTCCAAGCTATGTCGTACGGCATAGCTTAAATTTATTGAATAAACAAAAACGAGAAACAAACAAAAAATATGACAGACATTTTTGACAATCAAATTTTATGCAAGAAATGCGAGAAAGCTATGAAACCAGTATTGATTTCTAAAAACGGATTTAATCTTAGAGCTATTAAATGCGAGAAATGCGGCGAGATAGTTGTTCATCCTGCCGATAAAGCAGAATATGAGAATTTTGTTAGATTAAAGCAAAAAGAGTTTGAGGTTAAAATGAGGATGGTTGGAAATAGTTATGCTATCTCTATCCCTAGAGAAATTGTTGATTTTATGAAAGAAAGTGAGAATATGATTAATAATATGGTAAAATTATCTTTTCAAGAAGCAGGAAGATTAAATGTTATGTTTAATATGCCGGAACAGAAAGAAAATTCAGGAAATTCACGAGTTGTTAAAGCGCGAGAAATTCGAGTAATTAGAAATAACAAACCTGTCTTGCACACAAAACAATTTTATGATTCTGCTCATCCTGAAAGAAGCCAGAATAAAATATTTAGGGCAACTAAACAAGAAGAAATAGAAGAAGAGGACGATTTATAAGATTGAATTAAATTAAAGATATTGGAAATAAAAGTCCATTTCTCTTTTAGAAAAAGAGACATAGACGCATAGAGAAAACTAAGATAGAAGACATAGGCGCATAGAAGAAACAAAAAAGCTCCTGAAAATCTGCATTTAAATTGCAGTTACATTTTCAAAAAATCCAAAATAACTAATAATAAACAAAAACAAACAATAAAATGGTAGAAAACAAAGAAATGCTTAAACCTCAGAAATTAAGAGTAGCTGAAGCTCTTCAAGATGATGTGTATAAGGGAATTGCGCGAGTTGATACAGAAATTATGCGACATCTTGGAATAAATCGAGGAGATGTTATTTTAATAAAGGGTGAAAGGGAGACTGTTGCTATTGCTGATAGGGCTTATCCTGCTGATGTTGGTGAAGGAACAATAAGAATAGATGGAATTTTAAGAAGAAATGCTAAAACCGGTGTTGGCGAAATGGTATCTATTAAAAAAGCAGATATTAAAGAAGCTAAAAAAGTTTTAATTGCGCCTTCACAGAAAGAATTAATGATTCGAGCAGATCCTGATGCGCTTAGATCAGGATTACTTGGAAGAGCTGTTGTTAAGGGGGACTTGTTAGTTATAGGCGGTTCTAAAAGAAGAAGTGAAATCATGGGAGAGAATATTGATATGGATGATCTCTTTGGAGATATAGAAAAAATGTTTGGCGGAGTGCTTGGCGGAGGATTCGGCACTATTGGTTTTGGCGGAATACAAAAGATAAAATTTATTGTAGCTAATACTAATCCAAATCAGCCAGTTGTTATAACAGAAAATACAGAACTTCAACTTTCAAGCAAAGCGATTGAAGTTTCTGATGAAAGCAAAGCGCCAGATGTTACTTATGAAGATATTGGCGGATTATCAGAAGAAGTTAAGAAGATTAGAGAGATGGTTGAACTTCCACTTAAACATCCCGAGATTTTTGAAAGACTTGGAATAGATCCTCCAAAAGGAGTTTTACTTCATGGACCTCCTGGAACAGGAAAAACCTTACTTGCAAAAGCTGTTGCAGCTGAAACAGAGGCGAATTTTATTTTACTTAATGGGCCAGAATGCATGAGCAAGTTTTATGGTGAGAGTGAAAAAAGAATAAGAGAAATATTTGAAGAAGCTGAAAAGAATGCGCCAAGTATTATTTTTATAGATGAAATTGATGCTATTGCTCCTAAAAGAGAAGATGTTCAAGGAGAAGTTGAGCGAAGAGTTGTTAGCCAGTTGCTTACAATGATGGACGGACTTCAATCTAGAGGAAAAGTCGTTGTTATTGGGGCGACAAATCGTCCGAACTCAATTGATCCTGCATTAAGACGACCTGGAAGGTTTGATAGAGAAGTTGAGATAAGTGTTCCAGATAAAGCAGGAAGACTTTCAATTCTTAAAATCCATACGAGAAATATGCCTTTAGACAAAACTGTTGATTTGGATAAACTTGCTGCTGTAACTCATGGTTTTGTTGGAGCAGATATAAATGCGCTTGCAAAAGAAGCTGCGATGTCTGTTCTTAGAAAAGTTATTCCAAAAATGCAGCTTAAAGAAGAGCAAGAAATCCCCGAAGAAATTTTAAAAGAACTTAAAATTTCTGATAAAGATTTTGAAGATGCATTAAAATCTGTTCGTCCTTCAGCTATGAGAGAAGTTTTAGTTGAAACACCTAATGTTGGCTGGAAAGATATTGGCGGCCTAGAAAAAATTAAGCAAGAACTTAAAGAAGCTGTTGAATGGCCTTTGAAATTCCCTGATTCTTTTACAAGAATTGGAATAAGACCGCCACGAGGATTATTACTTTATGGTCCTCCTGGAACAGGAAAAACCTTACTGGTTAAAGCTGTTGCTAAAGAAAGCGAGGCTAACTTTATTCAAGTTAAAGGTCCAAGTTTGTTAAGCATGTGGGTTGGTGAAAGTGAAAAAGGAGTAAGAAAAATATTTGAGAGGGCCCGCCAAGTTGCACCTTGCATTGTTTTCTTTGATGAAATGGATGCATTAGCAGGAAGAAGGGGCTCTGATCCTGGCTCAAAAGTTACAGAAAGAGTTTTGAATCAATTGCTTGCAGAAATGGATGGAATTGAAGAAACAAGCGATATAGTTGTTATAGGCGCAACAAATAGACCTGATATGCTTGACCCTGCAATATTGCGTCCTGGCAGATTTGATAGAGTTCTTCTTGTAGAAGCGCCCGATAAAGAATCAAGATTAGAAATTTTGAAAATTCACACAAAAAATATACCTCTTGCAAAAGATGTGGATATAGCCGAACTTGCAGAAAAAACAGATGGTTTTGTTGGAGCAGATATTGAATCATTAGCCAGAGAAGCAGCTATGCTTGCTTTGAGAAAAGATATTAACTCAAAAATTGTTTCAAAGAAAAACTTTGAAGAGGCTCTTGAAAAATCAAGACCAAGCGTAACTAAGAAGGATATTGAACAATACAAGCGAATGGAGCAAAATTATCTTAAATCAGCAAGAGCTGCTCTTGAAAAAAGCGCGAACTATTTGGGATAAAAATATTTTTTCTTTATTCAGTAATCACTTCAACTTTGCCATCGTGAATTATAAAACTATGCTCGGCTTGGCTGACTGGAGAATGGTTTTTTTCAACTAATTGCGCATATTCCTCGATTATTCCTGCGCGTTTTAGATTTGAAATTGCAAAAAGAATCCTGCTGCCGAATTTTCTTTCAAGTTCGCGTTGTGAAAAAGGAAGGGTCTTTTTTTCTTCAACAATAAATGCAAAAACTTCTCTTGAAAATTGGTCTCTTACCTGACCATCACCTGAAAGATGATAAATTCCTGAGCCTGCGCCATCATAAATTATTCCGCTTCCTGTTGTTGCAAAAGGTTCTATAGCAAAAGCCCCTTCGCCGATGGTTTTAAGATTATTATTTTCATAATTTGGGATTGTAAGGCCCGAATGAATATCAAATTTTCCTAAACCATGTCCAGAAAGATTTCTGACAGGAGCAAAACCTTGTTTTTCTATTACATTTTGAATCTCTTTTCCTATTTCACTTAGAACTGCATTTTCTTTTTTTGCCTTGACATAATCTAATGCTGCTTTAAGCGCGTGTTCAGAAGCTTCAATGAGTTTTTTATATTTTTTATCAGGAGTTAAGTCCATACTAAATGCAGAATCAGCAATATAACCTTTTATGTGAATTCCTAAGTCTACTTTCAAAAGTCCGCTTGCTGGAGTTTCATCGCGAGGTGTTGGGGTATAGTGTGCTGCTACTTCATCAATGCTTAAATTTACCGGAAAAGCAAGTTCTCCGCCAAGATCAAGAATCTTTGCTTCTATTTTATTTGCAATTTCAAGAAGAGGCAGTCCTGGTTTGATTAGGGCTTTTGCAAATTCTCTCGTTTTCTTAAGAATTTCGCCTGCTTTTTTATAAGCTTCTGCGTTCATATCAGAATCTTGTTTATCTTCTGAATCCTGCTTTACTCTACTTGTCTCTTTAGCCTTTAGTTTTTCTTGAGAAGTATTTGATTTTGCCTGTGCATTTTTCCCTATTTTCGATGTTGTTACGCCACTATAATCTTTTTCTGTCATATTCTTATGAAAACCTAGGTTTTCCTGAGAAGACACTTTCCTTAATTGGATAAAGTGTTATCTCATTTAATTGTAATACTATACAGAAATAGGGGTTTTTAAATCTATAAAAATTCTGTCCATTCTGGGATTGCTGTGTTCATTCTTAATGCTGCTTGCTTTGTCGCATTTTCTCTGGTAATTCTTTCCAAATGAATTTCGCGAGTCCATTGAATCTCGCTGTTTTCTGGTTTTGCTAATTCTTGCCTGCAATAGTCCATACTTTTATTGCCTGCAAAAAATAAACAAAGCGCATAATACCAACGATTTAGTTTTGCTTTGAAAACATCGCCTTTTGAGAAGATGTGAAAATGATAAGGATGATTATAGCTATACTGAGAATGAATATCTAAAGCACCCCCCATATTATATCTAATACTTGAGAGTTTATAAGGATTACCTTAGCCTTCTCTCTTTAGGCACATAGTTCATCAGTCTTTCTTGAGTGAGCTTTCCTGAACCGATGAAATCGTTTTTGTGCTTGATTACTTTAAAGCCGTGTTTTTCTTTTTTGTCTTCAAAGAAATGTTTTTTATCTTTATCGCTTAATAAAATGTCATGTCCTTTAAGGAATTCTTTTGCTTGTTCATCGCTTAATTCTATTATGTTTTTTGTTATTTGGTCTTTAAGAAGATGAATCGCGTCTAGTGATAATCTTATTCCTTCATCATATTCATGAAATAAATATAAGCCCATAATTTCCACTCTAATTGATTGGTCTATTTTTGCAATTTCCTCTATTGAAGAATCTCCGCTATATCCTCTTATTTTTTCTTTGCCAAAACGGATTAACAAATAGGGAAGCTTGGTTATTCCATAATACTCCAATCGTTCCATTATTTTTTTCTTTTCTGAGCTGTATATGAATTCCATGTTCTTATGATTTAAAATTATTTATTTTTTGGAAATTTGAATGCGATTTTTATGCAGGGAGTCAGAAGTTTTGCTTAACTACTGAGCTCTTGATGTTTTAAACTCGCCAGTTTTATTTCCAATAAACTTTATTTTTCATCCTCCTTTATTTTATCGCTGAGCTTTTTTATTTTTGCTATGAAAAATCCTTCTGTGTTGTTATCTTGAGGATAAATTCTAACACAATTTTTAATTTGTTTGTCGAATTTCTTGTCTTGCCAGCTTTCTAAACCTGGTCGCGTTCTAAGTTCCTTAGGGAAATTGATTGGTTCTACTTTTATATCAAAATTGTTTATTAGATGCTGAATGACCTCTTCATTTTCCTCAGGAGCATGAGTGCATGTGCTGTAAACTAATTCTCCGCCTTCTTTTAAAATTTTTATTGCGTGGCTTGCAAGAAGTTTTTGCTGAGATGAGAATTTTCTTATCATTTTTTCATTCCACATTATAAAAGTTTCAGGTGTGCTCCTTAGTGTTCCTTCTCCTGAACATGTGGTATCAACAAGTATTTTATCAAAGCTAAGGTCTTGCTCAATAATTTTTTTACAAAACAAAACTCCGTCTTTGCAAGTTATGATTGCGTCTGAAACTCCGCAGCGTTCAAGATTTGCAGCGAGCACCATCATTCTTCCAAGACTGCTGTCGTTTGCAAAAAGAATTCCTTTATTGTTCATCATTGCTGCTGCTTGAGTTGTTTTGCTTCCCGGTGATGCGCAAATATCTAAGAAACTATCTTTTTCTGTTGGAGCAAGAGCGAGAAGCGGAAGCATACTTGAAATTTCCTGAACATAATAATATCCTAGAATGTGTTCTATTGCTCTGCCTATTTCGCCTGGGCCTAATTGATTTTCAATAATCATTATTTCTGGATTGCTCTTGAATGGCTGGCTAATTTTCCAGTTATGCTCTTTTTCAAGCCTTTTTTTAAGTTCTGTTGGCTGGATTTTTATTGTGTTGCATCTGATTGAGTTTTGTGGTCGAGTATGCGCGATTTGCCAGAAAGCTTTTTTATCGTCACTTGAGCTTCCGCTAAGCTCAAGAACCTGATTCATTCTTTGCTCGAATTCTGGTTTTGGGTTATATTTGTAGGTTTTATCTTCTTTATGTTCCATCTATATTCCTAATACTTAATGCTTTTAAATTGTATTGCTGGAATATGTTTATGTTAAAACAGGTGCATCTTTATATGCTTGAAATTGGAAAAAAGCATCTTCCTGAACTTTATGAGTCTTATGACGGCTATTCTAGTTTTTCATTGACTGAACCTGGTTCGCGAGGTTTGCGAAATTTAGCAAGCTGGCTTGAATCTATTGTTCATGTTCATTTAGATAGGGACTGTCGTCAATTATCAGTTCATAATTATGGCCCTGAATATTTAAGAGATTTTTTTAAAACTAAGCCCCTTACCGCAGCTCAGAAAAAAGAGTTTGAAAGATATTTAGCTAAGGCATTTAAGATTGATTGGGTTGAAGAACCTAAAACAGTTTAGTCTGCTTATTTCCGTCCGCGACTTCTTTGATGCTGATATTGAAAACTTGAAAAATGTTTTCTACTGCAGGCAGGATTTGATGCTCCAAGTAGTATTTTATGTTGTATTCGCCTTTTTCATCCATGAGTTTGACTTTCTCGCGGACGAGGGCTTTCTTTTCTCTTGTTTCTGCTATAAAATATTCTAAGGTCATGCCAATAGCTAGTGGGATTCCTGCTTCTTTCATTTTTTGAGCTGCAATAACATGAGGTGTAATTGATTTATACTCGCTAAGGGGTTTTTTGAGTTGAGTTCTAACTCGAACTTGTTCTCTTGAAACTTTTCTTTCTTTGAGGTCTTTTATTGTTTTTTTAA
>Ga0172375_10012987_pt1 | contig 10383 bp, 12 predicted proteins | sample LakKiv1m_FD_114537 | JGI IMG/M metagenome (GOLD analysis project Ga0172375, IMG submission 114537) | Freshwater microbial communities from Kabuno Bay, South-Kivu, Congo - kab_092012_11.1m | ecosystem: Environmental > Aquatic > Freshwater > Lake | place: Democratic Republic of the Congo...
GTGCTCTTGGGTTATGCCCATAATGTCAATGAATTAATGTCCGCCTCCGACGTAATTATTACCAAACCCGGCGGTATCACTACCTCCGAGGCGCTCTGTAAAAAATTGCCCATCATTATCCTGAAACCCATCCCCGGACAAGAGGCAAATAACGCCGCCTTTTTAAGCGCTAAAGGCGCCGCCATCAGGCTTGATTTTCCGGAAGACATAAATTTGGTAATAGATGACTTGACCGCTAACCCAAAAAAACTGGATGCCTTGAAGCAGTCCTGTGCCCATATCGGCAGGCCCAATGCCAGCGTAGATATCGCTAACCTGCTGCTTAAATTATGTAATGTTTAGTTATTTCCTGTACCGCATAGGGCAGTTTATCGCCTTGAGCGTCCCGCTAAAAATGGCATACGGGATAGCGGTTTTTTTTAGCGACTTGCATTATTTATTTGCCGACAAAGACCGCCGTAACGTAAAAGCAAACCTGAAAGCAATATTTCCCGGAAAGTCCGGCCGTCATATCCGCGTGATACGGCTGCGTATGACCAGGAATTTCGCGAAATACCTGGCGGATTTCTTCCGTTTTGAAAAAATCAATAAAGAATATATAAAAAAATATGTCCGCTTGGAAAATATACATTATTTAGACGAGGCGCTTAGTAAAGGCAGAGGCGCAATTGCCCTTACCGCCCACCTTGGCAACTGGGAGTTGGGGGGAGTGGTGATTTCGCTTTTGGGTTATCCGTTTTATGCGGTTGCCCGGCCGCATAAAAATAAAAAGGTGGATGACTTTTTCAATTTTCAGCGGGGAAGAAAGGGCCTGAAAGTCATACCCTTAGGAAAAGCGGTGCGCGCCTGCCTTAATCTTTTAAAGGAAAATAAGATTGTGGCGTTGGCAGGAGACAGGGATTTTACGCAGGACGGGGTAGTGATGGATTTTTTCGGGTTACCCACATACCTGCCTGTGGGGGCGGCGGCATTCGCCTTGAAGACCGGCGCGCAGATAGTGCCGGGGTTTATGCTTAGGAACAAAGACGATACCTTTACCCTGACGATGGAAAAACCGATTGAATTTTCTCCCAGCCAAGATAGGGAGAAGGACCTGATAGCGTTAACCAAAGAGTGCAAGGAAGTCATTGAAGGGTATATCCGTAAATACCCTGACCAGTGGTATATGTTTAAGAAATTCTGGATCGATGAGCCGCTATGAAGACCTGTGTAATTATCCCCACATATAATGAATCTTCGGCGATAAAGGGACTGGTGGAAAAAATCCGCGGCCTCGGCTTAAAGACGGTTGTCATAGATGACGGCTCGCAGGATAACACCGCCGAGATCGCCTGCCGCAGCGGCGCGGTAGTTTTGGAAAACAGAAACAATCAGGGCAAGGGCGCGTCACTCAGGAAAGGCTTTAGTTTCGCGTTGGAAGAGGGATTTGATGCCGTAGTAACTATGGACGGCGACGGCCAACACCTGCCGGATGACATCCCGTTCTTCCTGCGTTTGGCAGAGGCCTCCGGCACCGCTGTGTTCGTCGGCAACAGAATATCCAAAACGCGGAATATGCCCATAACCCGTTTATTTACCAACAGGTTTATGTCGTGGTTAATCTCCATTATCTGCGGACAAAAGATACCGGATACGCAGTGCGGCTTTCGCCTGCTCAAAAAAGAGGTTTTAAAAAAATTAGAATTGCGTACCTCTAAATACGAAACCGAATCCGAAATTTTGATAAAGGCCGCGCGCGCAGGCTTTAAAATTGAATCCGTGCCCATTAAAACGGTTTATTCCGGAGAAAAGAGCAGTATCCATCCCGTAATAGATACCTTCCGGTTTTTTAAATTTTTGCTCAGGGAGTTATGGACTGCAAAGAGCTAAAAGGAGAAAATGCTTGATTTAGTCGTGGGGTGGTTAAATGGCCTGCCTAAGGAGTATGTAGTGATGATTGTCAGTGCCCTGCCGGTCGCAGAATTAAGGGGAGGCATACCCTTGGCGTTATCTTTCGGTATGCCGTTGCACAAGGCATTCTGGCTTTCGGTATTAGGCAATGTTAGTTTTATTATTCCGGCATTATTTTTGTTTGAACCGGTTACGCGCAGATTGCGCAGGTTTAAAATCTGGGCGCGATTTTTTGATTGGGTCTTTGAGCGCACCAAGAAAAAGGCGGATACTATCCAAAAATATGAGGCATTAGGATTAGCAATTTTTGTAGCCATACCCCTGCCGATGACCGGCGCATGGAGCGGGGTGATTGCGGCTTCATTATTTAAGATCAAGTTCAGGTATGCTTTTATCGCCATAACCGCGGGAGTGCTCTGCGCTGGAGTGATTGTTTCTGCTTTATGCGGATTGGGCATGCTTAGTTGGAGGGCAATGGCACATTGATACATATATATACAGGTAAAGGAAAGGGTAAGACTACCGCCGCATTGGGGTTGGCGCTGCGCGCCGCAGGCGCCGGCAAGAAAGTCTACATCTGCCAGTTCCTTAAAGGCAGGTATACTTGCGAACTGGCGGCGCTAAAAAAAATTAAAAATATAAAAGTGGGAAGGTTTGGCAGCGGATGTTTCATAAAAGGCGCGCCCGCAGAGAAAGATATCACATTGGCCAGGCGCGGCCTGCGGGAAGTTAAAAAAGCACTTGCCTGTAAGGATTGCGATATGATTATTCTGGATGAGATTAACGCCGCAGTTAATCTCGGATTGATAAAATTAAAAGAGCTGATTATTCTTATCAAAAAAATCCCCGGGAAAACCGAAATCATCCTTACCGGCCGCGACGCCCCGCCGGAACTCATCAAAATCGCAGACTTAGTCAGCGACATAAAGGACGTTAAGCATTATTTAAATAAAGGTGTGCAGGCGAGGAGGGGAATTGAGTTTTAAATAATTTTCTTGACAAGTTTTTCTGCTTGTTATATCATAACCATTGACAATTAATTATACGGGTTTTGGGGAAGGCTGTGAGAGTCAGCCACGGTCCCGCCGCTGTAAACCCCGCCTTTTAGGAGAAAAGGCGCTCTTTCAGCAGTAAGCCACTGTTCCGAAATAATTTTCGGGATGGGAAGGCCGCTCGAAAGAACGGGGTAAGTCAGAAGACCTGCCTGTATAAAAGAGTTCCTCGCGGATAAGGGCTATAGTAAAAATTAGGGTGCAACCCTTGGCGAATATGCGTCAAGGGTTTTATTTTTTATGAAGAGAATAATTTGCGTTGTGGTGATTTTATTTTTTTTGGCGGTGCCGCCCTGCATATGTAGGGACAGAACATTGTTCTGTCCCTACGCCGCAACATTAAGGCTGGTCTCGCTTGCTCCGTCTACCACGGAGATTTTATTCGCCTTAGGGCTCGATGAAGAAATCGTAGGGGTAAGCTCATTCTGCGATTATCCGGCAAAGGCAAGGGCCAAGGAAAAAGTCGGCTCTTTTAGCCGCCCCAACATCGAAAAAATTATTTCCCTTAAACCCGATGTTGTATTCTGCACCGGGTTGGAGCAGGCTCCGGTGGTGCACGATTTGAAACAGCTCAATATTAACGTAGTAGTCAGCGACCCTGCGAATTTAGAAGAGTTGTTTGCCTCAATTAAAAAAATCGGCGCCTCTTGCGGCCACGAAAAGGAGGCGGATGAATTGGTAAGTGAAATGAAGGCCAAAATTCAGAGCGTTGCCGAGAAGTCGGCTTTAATCCCGGATGATAAAAGGCCAGCGGTGTTTGTAGAATATTGGAATAATCCTTTGATGACCGCGGGGCCCGGCTCCTTCATTGATGAGTTAATCGGTTTGGCCGGCGGCCGCAACATCGCTTACGACACCAGACAGCCATACAGCCATTTCAGTCCGGAATTGGTGGTCAAGCGCGACCCCGACTGCATTATCCTCGCCTATATGGTCAATGATGAACCGGTAAGGGAGGTTAAAAAACGGCTGGGATGGGGTAATATCAAGGCGGTAAAAAATAACCGCGTTTACGCCGACATAAACCCGGATTTGATTTTAAGGCCGGGCCCCAGGCTCACCGAAGGCTTGGCCGAAATCCACAAGAGGCTCTATGAACGCTGAACAGAAAAAAAGACTATTTGTTTTATGCGCTGGATTATTAGTCATAACCTTATACGCGCTTTTTAAAGGCTCGGCGGAGCTTTCCGCGCCGGAGTTGTTCCTGCAGGAAAACCGGGTTTTACTTTATATCAGATTGGCGCGCATCACTACTGCAATCATTGCGGGGGTGGGGCTGTCGGCCTGCGGCATCGCCTTACAGGCGATTTTGCGCAACCCCCTGGCCGAGCCGTATCTCTTGGGCACTTCCAGCGGCGCAGGGCTGGCAGGGGTGCTGGCGATTATACTGGGGGTAAGCTGCGCCTATCTGCCTCTGGCGGCGTTTGTAGGCGCTGGTTTAAGCGTAATTTTAGTCTACAATATCTCCCGGCAGGGGGCTAAGGTACCGGTACAAGCGCTGATTTTATCGGGGGTGATTATCTCCATCGCATTTTCCGGCGCGATTGTATTTTTAATCTCCGTCTCCAGCAACGAGGCCCTGCACGGGGTGATGTGGTGGCTCTGGGGCAGCACACAGGCTTATGACTTAAGGCTCTTGGCGATAGTAAGCGCAATCGTAATTGCAGGCGCTGCGGCCATATTCATATTTGCGCAGGACTTAAACGCCATCAGTATCGGCGAAGAAGAGGCTCTGCATTTAGGGGTTAACAGCGAGAGGCTAAAGAAGATGCTTTTTACGGTGACTTCGCTTGTTACCGCAGCCATTGTCTCCGTCTGCGGGATAATCGGGTTTGTGGGGTTAATCATCCCGCATATCGCGCGCAGGCTTTTCGGGCCAAACCATAAAGTTTTAATCCCGGCAACCTGTATCGGGGCGGCGGCATTTATGGTCGCCTGCGACTTAATCGCGCGCACATTATTTGCGCCCATAGAAATCCCTATCGGAGTCATTACCGCCGCCGTCGGGACGCCGGTGTTTATAATTTTATTACGTAAGAGATGAATTTTAATCCCCCTCACCCTTGCCCTCTGCACAAAGGGGAGAGGGAATGAGCGAGATATAATGAGAGCGTTATATAGAATTGACAGTATTTCAGGAGGTTACGGAACAATTCCGGTAATCAGAGAAATGTCCTTTGATATCCAAAGCGGGGATTTTCTGGGGATTATCGGTCCGAACGGTTCCGGTAAATCCACGTTATTAAGATTAATCAGCCGTGTCCTGCCGCCCCAAAAGGGAAGGCTTTTACTGGAAGACAAGCCGGTAAACAATATGCATCTAAAGGAGTTCTGCCGCAAGGCCGCCTTTGTGCCGCAGGATACCTTGATTAATTTTTCATTCAGCGCGGAAGAAATCGTGCTTATGGGTAGGATTCCGCATTTAAAGCGGATGCAGCAGGAGACAAAAAGTGATTTTGCTGCCGCGGAAAAAGCATTTTGTTTAACCGGCACGCAGGAGTTAAGGGGGAGGCTGATAGATGAACTAAGCGCGGGGGAACGTCAGCTGGTGATAATCGCGCGGGCGCTGGCGCAGGAGCCGATTTTGCTGCTTTTGGATGAGCCGACTGCGCATTTGGACATCGGCCACCAGGCGCAGATTATGAATCTTTTGCGGCGGCTTAACCGCGAGCAGGGGATGACTATAGTAATCGTCCTGCATGATTTGAATTTGGCCAGCGAATACTGCCATAGGCTGATTTTATTAAATCAGGGGAAGGTTTTTAAACAGGGCGTGCCGGAAGAGGTCCTGACTTACCTCAATATCGAAGAGGTTTACAAAACTGTGGTGGTAGTAAATAAGAACCCGATTTCAGGAAGACCGTATATATTACTGTCATCGCAGGAAAAGGAGAAACAATGACCAGGTTGATTTTAATAAGGCATGGGCTTACCGACTGGAACGCGAAAAAGAAATACTGCGGCTCATCCGATATAAAGATAGACCGCAAGGGTGCCAGACAAGCCCGCCGCATCGGAACAAGATTAAGAAACCAAAAAATAGACAAAATATATTCCAGCGATAGGAAGCGCGCTATGCAGACTGCGCGGATAATCTTCTGCCCCGCCGCAAAGATACATAAGTCGGCTGCGTTACGCGAGATGAATTTTGGTATTTTTGAAAGCTTAACCTATCATAGAATCATGCAGTTGTATCCGGTAATTTACAAAAAGTGGCTGCGCGACCCATTTGAAACGGCAATCCCCAAGGCGGAACACCTAAAAAATGTTGAAAAAAGGGTGGTTAGGGAGATTGAGCATATCGTAGCTACCAATGCCGGCAAGACTGTAGCCATAGTCTGTCATGGCGGAGTGATAAGCGTATTCTTGAACCATATCACCAAGTCAAACAACTTTTGGAAGTTTATCCCGGATTCGGCAAGTTTGACCTTTGTGGAATTCAATAATAAAGGTAAGGCAAGGTTGAAGATTTTTAACGATACCTCTCATTTATCCCGTGCACAAAAAAGCAAAAACAGCTGGCGCGATACCAAAAACCAGTTAAAAGATGGGTAAGATAATCTTTATTACAGGCGGAGCAAGGAGTGGGAAAAGCAATCTGGCGCTGGGGTCAGCCAAAAAACTCGGCAGGAGGGTTGCCTTTATCGCCACCGGCGAAGCGCATGATGCAGAGATGAAAAAACGCATCGCCTTGCATAAGAAATCAAGGCCGCGGAATTGGAACACCTTTGAGGAGCCGATGGAGTTAGCTGGTTTAGTAAAAAAAATCGGCGCGAAGTTTGACGTTTTGATTATCGATTGCTTGACCCTTTTAGTTTCCAACCTGTTTTTGTCGGGGGTAAAGGCGCAAGAGATAGAGCGCATGGCAACAGTTTTATGCAAAGAGATAAAAAAAACAAAGGCAGATGCCGTAATTATCTCTAATGAAGTAGGAATGGGCATCGTGCCGGATAACGCTTTAAGCAGAGAGTTTCGCGATATCGCCGGCAGGGTGAATCAGCTCGTTGCTGCGGCGTCCGATGAGGCTTACGCAATGTTTTCGGGATTATCGTTGAAAATAAAATAGCAGTAGGGGAGGTTTAAAACCTCCCTACATTGCTCCATAGGGGGATAATATGCAAAAAATTAAAGATGTAATTAAAGGCATAAGCGGATTAGACGAGCAGTTAATGCAAAAAACACAGAAGCGCCTGGATAACCTCACCAAGCCGCTGGGGAGCCTGGGACGGCTGGAGGAACTCGCCAAACTGCTCACCGGCATTACCGGCAAAGAGAATCCCGAATTAAAAAACAAGGTAATCTTTACCCTTGCCTGCGACCACGGCGTTACCGAAGAAAAAGTAAGCCCTTATCCCAAAGAGGTCACCGCGCAAATGGTCTATAATTTCTTAAACGGCGGCGCAGGGATTAATGTTTTGGCCCGGCACGTCGGCGCCAAAGTAGTGGTGGCGGATATGGGGGTGGCGGAAGTAGTCCATAGTGTCCGGCAGTCGATAGTCCATAGTTTTAAAGATAAAAAAATTAATTTTGGCACTAAGAATTTTGTAAAAGGGCCGGCAATGACAAGGGATGAGGCGATAAGGTCAATTGAAGCCGGAATTGAGCTCGTTGAAGAAGAAGCCTCTAACGGCATAGATATTATCGGCACAGGCGAGATGGGCATCGGTAATACTACCCCTTCGAGCGCGATAACGGCAGTTTTCACCAAAAGAAAGGTCGAGGAACTTACCGGCAGGGGCGCCGGGCTTGATGACGCCGGGTTAAAAAGCAAAATCGCAGTCGTAAAAAAGGCGTTGGAAGTTAATAAACCTAACGCTAATGACCCGCTTGATGTGCTTTCCAAAGTCGGCGGGTTTGAAATAGGTGGCCTTGCCGGAATAATCCTGGCGGCGGCGGCTAAAAAAATCCCGGTGGTAATTGACGGGTTTATCTCCGGAGCCGCGGCGTTAATCGCTTATCAGATTGAACCCAAAACCAAAGATTACATGCTGGCCGCGCATTGTTCGGTGGAAAAAGGGCATAAAGCCATCCTTGAGCATATCGGATTAAAGCCGATTTTGGACCTGGATTTAAAGTTAGGAGAGGGTACGGGGGCGGCATTAGCGATGAGTATCATCGATGCGGCGGTAAAAATCCTCACCCAGATGGCCACCTTTAAAAGCGCGGGGGTCTCCGAAAAGAAGGGGGCTGTCCCTAAAATAGTATGAAAACTTTCTTATCGGCGTTACAGTTTCTGACGATTATTCCGTTTAAGATAAAAAATGTTACGGATAGGCAGCTGGCTTTATCCCTGATTTATTTTCCCGCCGCAGGGCTATTAATAGGCGCGGCATTGACTGGGATAAATTACGGCTTGGGTATCTTGGGGATAAATCCGTTAAGCAAGGTAATAATTCTGGTTGTTTCCTTGATTGCGATTACCGGCGGGATACACCTTGACGGGTTATCGGATACCCTTGATGCCCTTTTAAGCCGCAAAAACAAAGATGAGATGCTGGCGATTATGCGCGATTCGCACATCGGGGTGATGGGGGCGCTGGGAATAATTAGTGCACTATTCTTAAAAATTGCGTTATTATTTTCCTTGAATGAACAATTGCTGGCTCCGGTGTTGATACTTATGTGTGTCTTGAGCAGATGGGGGATGGTGGAAGCGATATTTTTGTTTCCTTACGCGCGCAGGGATGGCAAGGCAAAGGTATATTTTGGCGGCATAAACAGGAAGATTTTTATTTTATCAACGGCGATAGCCTTAATTTGTGTTGTAGCAACGATTAAATTTTCCGGATTACTCATATTTGCCGTTTGTGCGGCGGCGGTTTATCTTGCCGCCCGATTTTTATCCGGAAAATTCGGCGGCCTCACCGGCGATACGTTGGGCGCGCTTAATGAATTCACAGAAATAATAATTTTATTTGCCTTACGGGAAATGTAGGGGAGGTTTTAAACCTCCCCTACATTATTGTTGTTACGAGTGGCCGCAGACAAAGTAATTCCCTCTCCCCTTTGTGGAGAGGGCAAGGGTGAGAGGGATAATGAAGATCTTATCTATTGCCTCTTGGAGCGGGGGAAAGGACAGTTGTTTCGCCTGCTACATGGCAAAGAAAAACGGTTTTCAAATCAAAGCGCTTTTTAATTTTGCGCAGGAAGACGGCACGCATTCTTTATCTCATGGGTTGTCTTCGCGGTTAATTAGCAAACAAGCCGCGCTTACCGGCATTCCGCTTGTTCAGAGAATGGTTTCCTGGGGCGGGTATCGCGAAGAGTTTAAGGCCATGGTCAACGAATATAAAGATAAGCAGGGCATTGGAAGTATTGTCTTCGGGGATATATACCTACGAGAACATAGGGATTGGTTACAGGGCCTTTGCCGTGAATTAGAAGTGGAAGCGGTTTTCCCGCTATGGGACAGGGATACTACAGAACTGGCCTATGAAATCATCGATTCGGGATTTGAAGCCATAGTGATTTCCACGCAGGCGCAGATATTAGGCAAAGAGTGGCTGAAGATGAGGTTTGATAGGAAGTTCGTTTCAGCGTTGAAAGATCATATCGACCCTTGTGGCGAAAAAGGCGAATTTCATACCTTTGTTTATAATTGCCCGTTATTCAAAGGGGCATTGGATTTTACCACCGGTAAAATCTTTAAAAAAGACGAACACTGGTTTTTGGAAATAATGGAGGCTGATTAATTTTATTAACCATAGTCCGGATAAATGGAGGAAATCCCGGTGTAATCCCGGGTGCTGTCGCGCAACGGTAATGGTTGTCTGTGGGGACGCAGCACAATGTGCTCTGCCTGTAGGGACAGCACAATGTGCTGTCCCTACGTAAAAACAATCGAGCCCGGCCGATCATTTATCTCGGAAAGTACCCCCGCGTAAAGGGGGAAGGAGAGGGAAATGAGGCGGTATAAGAGAATAGCGGCTGCAGGCGCGGTATTGACATTGGGATTTTATGGATTATCATCGGCAGAGCAAGATGTGGAATTAGATAAAATCGTGGTTACCTCTTCCCGCACCCCTGAAACCTACGGCCACACCACCCGCCAGGTTGACGTAATAACTTCACAAGATATAGAACTAAGCGATGCTGTAACACCCGCCGATGTATTAGGCGATAAAAGCAGTATTGATGTAAAAGACTACGGCTCGATGGGCGCCACCAAAAATATCCAGATGCGCGGCTCCACCGCCTCGCAGGTATTGATAATGATGGACGGCCGTCCGCTGAACAACGCGCATCAGGGCGCCACGGACTTAAGCACTATCGCTATGGACAATATTGAAAAAATAGAGGTGATGCGCGGGGCGGCCTCCGGACTTTACGGCTCGGATGCAATGGGAGGCGTGGTCAACATCATCAGTAAAAGCCCGCCGAAGGAAGGGTTCAAGACGGATTTCAAGACCAGTTTCGGCACATTCCGGACTTATGTAGAGCA
>Ga0172375_10012991_pt1 | contig 10382 bp, 8 predicted proteins | sample LakKiv1m_FD_114537 | JGI IMG/M metagenome (GOLD analysis project Ga0172375, IMG submission 114537) | Freshwater microbial communities from Kabuno Bay, South-Kivu, Congo - kab_092012_11.1m | ecosystem: Environmental > Aquatic > Freshwater > Lake | place: Democratic Republic of the Congo...
AAGAAATAGTTACCGACTATGTTTTAATAAATGGGTTTACCGAGAATGGTATTGTAGTTGAAAATAACGAGCTTCAAGATATGGTTGTTGGTAATAATATTGACCCTCAAATATTGCAAATCCCAATTTTTAAAGATAAAAATACCGGACAATTTGATCCAAATTTAGTTAAACAATTTATTGCAAATATGGATAAAGACGAAACCGGTAATGCACGTTTAAGCTGGATTGCTTTTGAAAAACAATTACAACGTTCACGTATGTTAAATAAATATTATACATTAGTAAAAAAAGGAATGTATATAACTAAAGACGAAGCTAAAAAATATAGCGACGAGAGTTCAGAAAATATTAATATAAAGTATGTTGTTAAAAAATTCGGAGATATTTCCGATTCGACAATTTCGGTTAAACCTGAAGAAATTGAAAAATATTACAACGAACATAAATATTTATTTGAACAAGAAGCATCACGCGATATAGAATATATTGTGTTTGATGTTAAACCATCGCAGGCAGATATTGACAACATTAAAACTAAACTTGATAATTTGAAAAACGAATTAGATACAACAACTAATTTAACCGATTTTGTAAATCATAACTCCGACTCACCTTATTTAGAACAATATATTTCAAAATTATCTCTAACAAGCCCTTACGATAGTATATTTTTTAATGCAAAACCTGGTTTTATTTACGGTCCATATATTGAAAATGAGGTTTATAAATTGGCAAAAATTGTTTCATTTAAAGAAATGCCCGACTCTATTTCTGCAAGTCATATATTAATCTCACCAAACGAAAAAAGAACTAAAGAGCAGGCAAAAATCTTATCAGATAGTATAAAAAATGTATTAGATAAAGGTGGCGATTTTGCAGCTTTAGCAATGCAGTATTCTGACGATAAAGGTTCATCTTCAAAAGGTGGCGATTTAAGTTGGTTTAAACCTGGAATGATGGTTAAGCCATTCGAAGAAGCTGCTTTTGGTGCTAAGAAAAATGAAATTGTTACAGCCGAAACACAGTTTGGTTACCATATTATAAAAGTCACAGATGCAAGTTCATCGAGTAATAAAGCTCAAATTGCATTTATTGAATGGAAAATTGAACCAAGCACTGAAACATATCAAACAGTAAAAACTAAAGTTTACCAATTTGCCGGCTACAATACAACAAAAGACAAATTTAACGCTGCTATAACAAAAGAAAATATAAATAAAAGAGTTGCAAATAATTTACGTCCAAACGATAAAAATATTGCAGGAATCGAATCTCCTCGCGAAATAATTCGCTGGGCATTTAAAGAAGAAACTAAAAAAGATGAAATTTCGCAACCATTTGAGTTTACCGACAAATTTGTTATTGCAGAACTTACAGAAATAAGAGAAAAAGGCACTGCAGAAATGAATCAGATTAAAGACCAACTTACAACATTAGTAAAAAAAGAGAAAAAAGCCGATAAATTTATTTCTGAAATGAAACCTCAAGTTGCACTTGGGAGCATTGATTTAATTGCACAAAAGTTAAATGTTACTGCTGCAGATGCTCCAAACATTAACTTTAATTCGTTTTCGCTACCGGGTATGGGTATCGAACCAAATGTAATTGCAGCTTCTACTTGTTACGATAGAAATAAAATTTCGCCCCCAATTAAAGGAAACAATGGCGTTTTCATAATTAGCGTTGTCGATAAAATTAAAGCACCTCAACCACTCGATGTTAAAACTGCTAAACTTCAATTATCTGGTGAAGTTCAATCAAGAGTTGATTACCAGGCATTTGAAGCACTTAAAAAAGTAGCAGATGTTAAAGATTATAGGTATTTTTGGTACTAATTTTTATTTATTTCAATAAAAGTTTTAGCTATTTCTTCTACAGATTCCTTAATACTTTTGAATTTATAAGAAGTTAAATTTAATAACTTTTCGTTCGAGTAATTAAGCTTTTTAATTGAGGTTTTTAATAAATTATTATCGTAAAATAAGTTTTTTCTAATTATCCTATTTGCTAATTTATTGATGGCAATTATTTTTTTAATTTTATTGTCTGAAACTAATTTAAGTTGATTTGTGCAATTTAGCGAGTTCGCAATAAGTAATAATAAATTTTTGTACGAAATATTTTCAGCCGAAACAATAAATCTTTCGTTATTTACATCCGATTTTAATGTAAAAGTTTTAACAATATTTGCAACATCGAACACATCTACAAATCCGGTAGAACCGGAGGTGTAGAACTTATGTCCCTTGCTAATTTTTAAAAATAAAGACGACAAATCAGTTTTCCAGTTTCCAACACCAATAATAACTGAAGGGTTTAAAATAACACCTTTTAATCCTTCAGTAATTCCTCGCCAAACATGCATTTCGGAATAATATTTAGAAATCGAATATGCCGAATTTCCTTTAAAATTAAGCCATTCAGTGCTTTCATTTATTAAATTACCATCTTCATTATCACCAATTGCAGCAATAGAACTAATATGACAAAACCTGCGAACATTATTTGATAATGAAGCATCGATTAAATTTGATGTTCCTTTTATGTTATTATTTGTTACAGTTTTAAATTTTTTGTTGTCAAACGAAACAATAGCTGCAGCATGAATAACATATTCTATGCCTTTTAACCCTTCATTTAAAACTCCATAATCTAATAAATCTCCTTCAACCCACTCTATTTTATCAAAAAATTCGGAAACATTATAACGCTTTAATGTACTTTTTAGGAAATCTGTGGAACTTAACTTTCGCTTTAATACCCTTAATTTTACATTTTCGGTTGCCAATGCAGCTATAATGTGTGCACCTAAAAACCCTGTTCCACCTGTTACAAAAATCATTACGCAATTTAATATTTTTATTTAACTTTATAAAATGTTTTGGAGCAAGAATTTTGACTTTCCCTTTGTTAAAATGAAGAATTTTAAAATCATTCTTACGATGTTAATTGTTATAATACTTAACAATAAACTTATATCTCAAAATTCATTTCAAATTATTAATAACAATGAACAAAAATATTTCGAAAGCTATCTTTATTCAAAAAACAACTTGCACACTTTGTTAAAACCTGTTATTATTACCGATTCGCTATATAAATTATTTATTGATACAACTTACAAAAGAAACAATAACAATTTGCATAATATATTCTTTCTAAATAATTTAATTAGCTTAAATAAAAAAAATATTAAATTAAAAATTAACCCTATTATAACTAATTTAGTTAACAATAATTACTATACTGAAAATGGGTTAGTTACAAATTTGCAGTTAGGGAAAAATTTATTTTTATATGCGCAATATACTTATATAAATTGCAAAACCAACGATAAAACGACTAATTTTACCGATTCTACTGGTTTTTTGCCTCACTTTGGTAAAGCATTTATTAACCCAAACAATAATTCATTAAACAATTTTAATGGAGCAATAATATGGCAAGCAGCCGATTTTATTAATTTTCAGTTTGGAAAAGAAAATAACTTTTGGGGCGATGGTTATCGCTCGTTGTTATTATCTGATAATTCTGCCACCTACCCTTTTTTTAAAGGGACTGTAGATATTTGGAAAATAAAGTACATTATTCTTTATTCGATGTTTAAAGAGCCCGATTCTGTTGGGTTATTGTCCGATTTAAGTAAGAAGTATTCTTCGAGTCACATATTGAGTTATAACATTGGCAAAAGATTTAATTTTAATTTATTTGAAACAGTTATCTGGCGCGATAAAGATTCGTTAGGTTACCGTGGATTTGATGTAAATTACCTTAATCCAATTATTTTTTATCGCCCAGTCGAATATTCAATTGGTTCACCCGATAATGTTATTATGGGTTTTGGAACTAAAATCAGGTTTTTTAAAAACACACATTTATATGGTCAATTTTTACTTGACGAATTTAAATTATCAGAAATAAAAGCAAATAAAGGTTGGTGGGGCAATAAATTCGCAATTCAAGTTGGCATTAAGTCATATAAATTTTTAAATATTAATAGATTTTTCGCATTGTATGAATTAAATTTGGCAAGACCATTTACATACTCTCATAGCAATTATTTTGATAACTGGGGTAACAATTTTCAGCCACTTGCCCACCCGCTAGGAGCAAATTTTTACGAAAACATATTACAGCTAAAATACGAAAAGAAAAGACTTATTTTTAATATGTTATATAAGACCTCTAAACAAGGCATTGATACCGGTTCTGTTAATTTTGGATATAATATTTACCGATCATATAACGATAATCGAAATGAAAATGGGAATTATTTTCTTCAAGGAAAATTAAATAATATAAAGCTTTTTGAATTTAATATTTGCTTTGTTATTAATCCCTCATGGCAATTATACCTGAAAGTTGGTTATCGAAATATTAAAGATAATTTCGCAAGTAGAAAAAGTACAGATTTATTTATTTTCGGACTATACACCTCAATTGGCAATAGAGAAGGGTTATATTAAATGAATGAATTAGTTTTAAAAAATAATAATATTTCAAAAAATAATTTTGATGCAATTGCATTAAAAACATTTAGGTTTCAAGCCGAAAACTGCACAGTTTATAAAAAATATTTAACACTTCTGAATATCAATCAAGAGAGGGTAAACAATATTAAAGAAATTCCATTTTTACCTATTTCATTTTTTAAATCACATAAAATAAAAAGTTTTAAAGGGAAATCAGATATTGTTTTTTCGAGTAGTGGTACAACCGGCTTAAATACTTCAAAACATTATGTAAAAGATAAAAGTATTTATATCAAAAATTCGCTAAATGCTTTTGTGAATTTTTATGGAAACCCTTCTGAATATGTTTTTTTGGCGCTTTTACCAAATTATTTAGAACGTAAAGGTTCATCATTAATTTTTATGGTTAAAGAACTTATTAAAAATAGTAGAATTAAAAGGAATAGTTTCTTTATAAAAAATTACGATTTGCTTTTTAAAAAAATTATAAAATACAATAATACTAATCAGAAAGTTATTTTGCTAGGTGTTAGTTATGCCTTACTTGATTTTTCTGAAAAGCATAAAATAAAATTATCGGATAATTTTATAATAATGGAAACAGGCGGGATGAAAGGTAAAAGTAAAGATATTACCCGCCAAGAATTACATAAAAAGTTGTGTCATAATTTTTCAATTAAAAATATTCATAGTGAGTACGGTATGACAGAACTCTTATCACAAGCATATTCAAACGGAAATGGAGTATTTCAATGCCCTACATCAATGCGAATTTTTATTCGAGATTTGTACGACCCATTTTGCCTTGTAGAAAATGGAAAATCAGGTGCAATTAATATTATAGATTTGGCAAATTATTACTCATGTTCGTTTATTGCTACCGATGATACCGGCATAAAACACAATGACAAAAGCTTTGAAGTAACTGGTAGGATTGATAATGCACAAATTCGTGGATGTAATTTATTAATATAAAAAAGTTGCTGTAAAAAAACAGCAACTTTAATTACTTTATTTAAAAACTAATATCTATAACTTTTTAGCAAAAAAAGTCTTTTTAATTAAATCAAATACAATAACTGCTCCACCTAAAATCATTAACGAATCAGGCACAGCTCTAAACCAAATCCAAAATTCAAGTCCTTTCAAAGCTTCTCTTGTTCTGGCAAAATAATAACCTAAATCGTTAGCAATCCTAGTTTGTTGAAGTCCAATAATTAGAGTTGGAATTGCAAATTTTTATTTAAATTTTATCATGTTTCTTAAATTTTAATAAAATGATAACTTTGTTGAAATTGAAATAATTTAATTTTTTCATGGATTATAAGTTTATTTTAAACAAGGCAATGAATGATTTTAATAATACAAAAAAATATATAAATAACATTAATCCTAGTAAATACAGCAAATTAAACAAATTAATAAATACTTTTCATAACGAATTATTTGAAAAAATAAATTGCTTAGATTGTGCAAATTGCTGTAAAATACTAGGTCCACTATTAAATAATTCTGATATTAAAAGGATTTCTGAAAAACTAATAATAAAAGAAAGTGAATTTTTTAATAAATTTCTTAAGATTGACGAAGATGGCGATTATATTTTTAAAACGCTACCTTGCCCGTTTTTAGATGAACATAATTATTGCTCTATTTATGAATTTAGACCAAAAGCATGTGCAGATTATCCGCATACAGATTCAACAAATGTTATAAAAAAGAAAAATATATTACTTCAAAACTCAAAATTTTGTCCGGCAGTTTATGAAATTATACAGAAATTAAAACAATCAGAATACTAGTCTTTAATAATCTTTTTAATCAAAACACCACTATTGTTAGTAATTTTTAAAGTATAATAACCTTTAGGTAAGTTTATTAAATTAACAGATTTTTGGGCGTTATCGGATAATTGTATCTTATCTTCATAAACAATTTCACCGGCAATATTGTAAATTAAAATTGTCCCAACAAATTCCTTATTATTTTTTAGTTTAATATTAATAAATTCGTTTACCGGGTTTGGATAAATAGAAATTTGCTCGTTAATATTGTTTTCAAATACATTAACATTACCGGTATGGTAAGTTGCACTCCATCCCGAAGCTCTTGTATTAGAATTAGATTCAAAAACAATTAGCATCTCATTAGTGGTAGAAACAACACTATCGGGAATTTGATTACCCCAAAATTTCCCAAGCAAAGGGAATGAAGCATCTTTTCCATCGTAAACAGCTACATAATCTAAACTATCAGCAGTATTAAGCGAATTAAATTTAAAAGTAATTTTAGCATTAAAATTTGGTTGAGAAATAAGCCAATTACAATGAGAATTGTTTAGGTAATTATAGTTGCCACTACCGTCATTTATAGAACCGGATGGGGCTGTTAAAATATTATCTTTTACACAAAATCTTGAATCGTAAAATGCACTAAAACCTTGTCCCTGAACTGAGCTATCGCTGGTAAACTCTAAATATAATTTTCCACCTGTCGAAGTAATAGGGTTCGGAATTTGATTGCCTGAAAATTTTCCAATTAAAGGAGCATTTGCATCGCCACCGTCATAAACATAAACAAAATCGGCATTTGATTGGGTTTCAAAATTTGTGAATGCAAAATTAATATACTCAACACTATCGGGAGCAATAAGCCAATTGCAATTTGTGTTATTCCAATAATACGAATGTATGCTTCCATCTTCAAAACTTCTACTGTAATCAGTCATAACTTTACTACCTTGGCAATATTGAGTATTATAAGGCATTATGTTTACAACAGCACCTTGGTCTTCATTAAAAGTATAGCTTCCTGGAGCAATGTTATTATAGTAAAAATAACCGTTTGCATAACCACTCCAACCCCAATTAAAATGGTAAAAGCATGTGTCGGCATAACCATCGCAAATCCAAGCATGACCACCATAGGGTCCAGAACCACTATAAACTACAGGGTGTTTAAGTTCTATGTTATCTCTAATAAGAACGTCCCACTCTGCATCGGTAAAATTTTTACGTTGTTCATAGCCAACAGCCGGATGATACCGAAAATATTTTATTAATGCGTTTGGAACTAATTCTGTCATTGTGCCCGATTCATCTGGTCCGTAAACCATATAAGTGGTAACACCACAATGAAAAATAAGCTCCGAAATCGCATTACCACTTACAGAATTTGCAGTAGTAGTCATAGAATCCCAACGATAATATGTATTTTCAAACCGTATATTTACATCGCCGGTATATAAAATAGAATCCTTACCATTTATCGGGTAATTATAATATTTCATTGCTTGTGCCATAGCTGTTGCTACACAACCAGTTACACAATGTCCGCCAGGTCCCTGCGAATTTGCCGGACAATAATTATTATAATTAACGCCTTGGTCCCACCTTGTTGTAACAAAAGGAGCAACAGTATTTATAGTTTTATTCTGTAATTTGCTTATTATATCTTTATTAGCCAGCAAATCCCATAATTTATTTTTTGATGCGGTATTATTATTTAAATTTTCGTTAATATTTTCTGATACTTTATTTAACCAATATGCTGCATTTTCCGGAATGTTATCTAAATCAAAAACATCATCAACCTAATAACCAATAATTGGGAATGTTGAATCATCGCCCGAAACAATCACAAAACCTGATTTACTAAATGTAACAACCCAATACGAAACATTTTTATTATAATTTACAGGGTTAATTGTTAAACTCTTATAATTTGGAATAGTTTTATATGTCCTATAATACTGTAACTGATAATAATTTTTAGCAATAGTAAGTGCAATTTGCGAACTTACTGGATTTGCAAAAATTTTATTTGAAACAATAAATATTGTTATAACAATTAAGACAAATATTTTTTTCATACAAAATATCATATTTAAAAAGGTAAAAATATAAAATATAATAACAAAAACAATGTTTTTAATTCACTAAAATTGATATTTATAAAAACATTATATTTGAGAAATATTAAAATATAATGAAAAATTTAACATTTACTTTTTTATTATTTATTGTATGTGCAAGTTTCTGTAATTGTCAAAACAGTACTGAAAAACAAATTAAATTTTACGAAGGTAAAATTAAAGCGTTTAACGACAGTAATGTTTATAACAATAAAAAGATTGAAAATTTAAAGCTGCAATGGATTAGAGAAGAGATAAAAGAAAAAGGACTACCAGCAATTACTGGTGATGGTATGTTAATTAATCACTTGGCAATGTCGATGTTTTATGAAGACAAATACGGACAATCTAAATGGGTTGTGCACATGATATTACCTGACATAAAAAATGGAGTTCAGACACGCACAAATGACTTTAGAAAAGATTCTCTTGTTATAAGTGGCACACCTGGTAAGGAAGATTACTATAACAGTGGTTACGATAGAGGTCATTTAGCTGCTTCAGCCGATTTCAGATGGTCAAAAAAAGCTTTAAGTGAATCATACTTTTATTCTAACATGTCGCCACAAAAACCCGAATTTAACAGAGGTAAATGGGCACAATTAGAAGATTTTGTAAGGCAATATGTTATTGAAAGTAATGAACCTGTTTTTGTTGTTACTGCAGGAATTTTAGACGATAGCTTAAAAGCGATTGGGAAAGAGAAAAAAATTTCTGTCCCTAAATATTACTATAAAATAGTTGCCGACCTCTATTCTAATCAAAAAAAAGCAATAGCATTTTTAATGTTAAATGGAACAAATTCTAAACCTATAATAAGTTATGCTGTAAGTATTGATAGTATTGAAAAAATAACCGGTATTAACTTTTTTGCATCACTTCCCGATACTTTAGAAAACCGAATTGAAAAAATGAATAACATCAATTCCTGGTTAAATAAAGAACAAGCAGGCGGTGTAAAGCCACTTGAAAATGAAGAATTGCCTAAAGGTGCTATTAATACTATTGATGCAGAAAAATTTTATAACCAAAAAGCAACAGTTTGCGGTACAGTTGTAGCAACAAAGGTTTTAAAAGATTCTAAAGGTATTATTTTTAACCTTGACCAAAAATTTCCAAATCAAATATTTTCTTTTACAATTTGGAAAACCAATATTGTTAATTTTAGCTATAGTCCGGAAGTTGTGCTAATGAACAAAAAAATTTGTGTTTCTGGTTTAATCGATAAATACAAAGACAAGCCGACAATGGAAATTAAAAACGAAAAAGAAATAAAGTTTATCGAAGATGAAACAGACGATTAATAAACTTTTACCTTATTTTAATAAAAATTTAATAGAAGCCGGATGTGATGAGGCAGGCAGAGGTTGTCTGGCAGGTCCAGTTTTTGCAGCTGCGGTAATTCTTCCTAAAGATGTGAACATAATTGGGTTAGACGACTCTAAAAAGCTAACCGAAAAACAAAGAATCGAAATAAGAGAAATAATTATTAAAAATGCAATTTGTTATAACGTTCAACAAGTTTCGAATAACGAAATCGATAAAATTAACATATTATGGTCATCGGTATTAGCTATGCACAAAGCTTTAAGCAATTTGCCAACCCAACCCGAGTTTATTATTGTTGACGGGAACAAATTTAAACCTTACAATAATATCCCACATAAATGCATAGTAAAAGGCGACGGGAAATACCAATCAATTGCTGCAGCATCGGTGCTTGCAAAGACATTTAGAGACGAATATATGTGTAAATTACATAACGAATATCCGAAATACGACTGGATTAACAACAAAGGTTACCCTACCGAAAAACATATTGATGCAATTAATAAATTTGGTTTAACGCCACTTCACCGGAAAACTTTTCATTTAAAAAGTAACCAGTTAAGCTTAAATTTTTAATTAATTTTTATTGTTACGTTGTACGAACCTGTGTTTGCAGCATTATAAACTGTTTCGTAAATAGAAATAAACAACATTCCTGTTTCGGG
>Ga0172375_10012992_pt1 | contig 10380 bp, 8 predicted proteins | sample LakKiv1m_FD_114537 | JGI IMG/M metagenome (GOLD analysis project Ga0172375, IMG submission 114537) | Freshwater microbial communities from Kabuno Bay, South-Kivu, Congo - kab_092012_11.1m | ecosystem: Environmental > Aquatic > Freshwater > Lake | place: Democratic Republic of the Congo...
AAAATTAAAATTAACGATAAAATTTACGATTTTGATGTAATAACATTTGGCAATGGTTCATACTCAATAATATACAATAATAAATCGTGGGATTTTGAAGCATCAAAATCGAACGAATTTAACACCTACAATGTAAATAAGTTTGGGTTGAGTTTTAAAATAGAAATAGAAGATTCGTTAAGCAAATACAAAAAAAATAAAGTGTCCGGAATGGGCGATGGGCAAAATAATATAATAGCACCAATGCCCGGAAAAATTGTAAAAGTTTTTGTAAAACCCGGACAAGAAGTTAAAGAAGGTGATACCGTTTTAATAATATCGGCAATGAAAATGGAAAGCGAATTTAAATCGGCTGTTAACGGTATTATTAAAAAAGTTAATGTTAAAGATAACGACATTGTAAACGGTGACCAGCTATTGGTCGAAATTGAATCGAACGAAGTTAAAGAAACAGTAGAAAATTAATATACAAAATAATATTAAATGAAAACATTAGAATCAAAATTTAATCAGCTTGAAGAATTAAACAAAAAAGCTGAGTTGGGTGGTGGAAATGACAGAATAGAGAAGCAACATAAATCAGGTAAATTAACAGCTCGCGAAAGAATTGAAATTTTATTAGATAAAGGAACCTTTGTTGAATTTGACAAATATGTTACTCATAGAGCAAAAGATTTAGGTGCCGACCTCGAAAAGTTTTTAGGCGATGGAGTTATAACCGGTTATGGTAAAATAGACGGTCGCCAGGTATATGTGTTTGCACAGGATTTTACTGTGTTTGGTGGTTCGTTAAGTCGTACAAATGCCGATAAAATTAAAAAAGTAATGGAACTGGCTATGAAAATGGGTTGTCCTGTTATTGGCTTAAACGACTCGGGTGGTGCAAGAATTCAGGAAGGTGTAGAAAGTTTAGCCGGTTATGCCGATTTGTTCCATTTAAATGTTGCTTCATCGGGAGTAATACCGCAAATTTCGGCAATACTCGGTCCATGTGCAGGAGGAGCAGTGTATTCGCCAGCGCTAACAGATTTTATTTTTATGGTAAAAGATTCAAGCTACATGTTTGTTACCGGACCCGATGTGATTAAAGCTGTAACCCACGAAGACGTTACCAAAGAAGAACTTGGCGGAGCAATGACACATAATTCAAAAAGCGGAGTTGCACATTTTATTGGCGACGACGATTCGCAAGTATTAATGATGGTTAGAGAGCTTATTGGATTTGTTCCTTCAAATAATATGGACGACCCACCTGTAAAACATTGTTCAGACGATATTAAACGCGAAGATGCAAAGCTCGATACACTTGTACCGGTCGATTCTAATAAACCTTACGACATTAAAGAGTTAATTACAACAATATCTGACGACAATAATTTTCTTGAAGTACAACCACATTATGCTAAAAATATTGTTGTTGGTTTTGCCCGATTAGGAGGACGCTCGGTTGGTTATGTTGCAAATCAGCCATCGTATTTAGCAGGCGTACTCGATATCGATTCATCAATTAAAGCAGCACGTTTTGTTCGTTTTTGCGATGCTTTTAATATTCCTATTGTTACTTTTGTTGATGTTCCAGGATTTTTACCCGGTACAACTCAGGAATATGGCGGAATAATTAAACATGGTGCAAAATTATTATATGCTTTTAGTGCTGCAAGTGTTCCTAAGGTAACCGTTATTACTCGCAAAGCATATGGTGGTGCGTACGACGTAATGTCGAGCAAACATATTGGTGCCGATATAAATTTTGCATTTCCAACTGCAGAAATTGCTGTAATGGGAGCTGAGGGAGCTATAAATATTTTAAATCGTGGTGCAAGTCCCGAAGAGCGCGCAAAAGCAATTGAAGAATACAACGATAATTTTGCAAATCCATACAAAGCTGCCGAAAAAGGTTATGTTGATGAAATTATTTATCCACGCCAAACCCGAAGAAAAGTTATTGAGGCATTAGATTCGTGTAAAAATAAACGACTAAATATGCCACCAAGGAAACATGGAAATATCCCACTATAAAAAAAAAGAGGCATTTGCCTCTTTTTTTTATTTTACTACGTTTGCCATAATTTCTTTCGAATACTTGTTTGCTTTTAAATTTGCTTGTACTTCTTTAAATGCTTTAATTGTATAATCTACATCTTCAAAGGTATGTGCTGCAGTTGGAATAATACGAAGCATAATAACATCTTTTGGCACAACAGGGTAAATAACTATCGAACAAAATACTTTGTAATTTTCGCGTAAGTCAAACGATAAGTTTGTTGCTTCGGGAATGCCACCACTTAAAAATACAGGAGTAACAGGCGATTGAGTATTTCCTAAGTTAAATCCTTCGGCTTTTAATCCCGACTGTAATTTTTTAACAATATCCCATAAATGTTTTTTTAATTCAGGATGAGTTTGTAAAAGTTCAAGTCTTTTTAATGCACCATAAACCATAGGCATTGGAAGTGATTTTGCATAAATCTGTGAACGTAAATTATATCGTAAAAAATCAACAATATATTCATCAGAAGCAACAAAGCCACCAATACCGGCCATCGATTTAGCAAAAGTTGCGAAATAAATATCAATTTGGTCTTGAACACCAAAATGTTCACCGGTACCGTAACCTGTAGCACCCATTGTTCCAAAACCATGAGCATCGTCAATCATAAATCTGAAATCGAATTTTTTCTTAAGCTCAACAATTTCGTTTAATTTACCTATGTCGCCTGCCATTCCAAATACACCTTCGGTTATAACTAATATACCACCTTTAGTTTCGTCGGTATATTTTTTTGCGAAGCCAAGCATTTTTTCACACTTCTCTATATTGTTATGAGGATACACATAGCTTTTTCCACCTTTCGATTTATGTAAAAAGATACCATCCATAATGCAAGCGTGAGCTTCACTATCGTAAACAATAACATCGTTTCTGCCAACAATAGAATCTAGAATTGAAACCATTCCCTGATAGCCATAGTTAAGCAAATATGAATCTTGTTTTTTTACAAATTTTGCAAGTTTTTGCTCTAATTCTTCGTGCAACGAAGTGTGCCCTGACATCATTCTTGCTCCCATTGGATAAGCCATTCCCCATTTTGCAGCACCTTCGGCATCGGTTTTTCTAACTTCAGGATGATTTGCTAATCCTAAATAATTGTTTAAACTCCAAGTTAATACTTCTTTTCCTCTGAATTTCATGTGAGGAGCTATTTCACCCTCGAGTTTTGGAAAAGTAAAATAACCATGAGCAACACTCTGATATTGCCCAAGTTCTCCTTTTTGTTTTTTTATTTTATCAAAAATGTCCATTTTATTAAGGTTTAGTATAATTGACTGCAAAGGTAAATAATATTTCAGGTTGAAATAATTATTAATATAATTTTTTTTATAAAAAAAAGAACTGTTTAAGTGTCATATTATCAACTACTAATGTAATAGCTGTTAATATTTTTTGTTTCTAATAATTTAATTTTAAATTTTTAAAAAATTATTTAACCTATTTTTTTAATTTTGCAAACATTTGATTAAATAATGAAAGAAATTCCATCAAAATATAACCCTGCTTTAATTGAAGATAAGTGGTATAGCTATTGGTTAAACAATAATTATTTTAGCTCAGTTCCCGATAATCGTGAACCATACACAATTGTAATACCACCACCAAATGTTACAGGCGTGTTACACATGGGGCACATGCTTAATAACACTTTGCAAGATGTTTTAATTAGACGCGCACGAATGTTGGGCAAAAATGCTTGTTGGGTTCCCGGAACCGACCATGCCTCTATTGCTACCGAAGCTAAAGTTGTAGCTAAACTAAAAGAGCAAGGAATTGATAAAAAACAACTTTCACGAGAAGAATTTTTAAAGCATGCTTGGGAATGGAAAGAAAAACATGGCGACATTATTCTCGAACAGCTTAAAAAACTTGGAGCATCGTGCGATTGGAAACGTACAAGCTTTACAATGGACCAAAAGCTATCGGATAGTGTAATTAATGTTTTTATAAGTCTTTACAACAAAGGATATATTTATCGTGGTGTTAGAATGGTAAACTGGGACCCTCAAGCCAAAACTGCGGTTTCTGACGAAGAAGTTATTTATAAAGAAGAACAATCAAATTTGTATTTTGTAAAATATAAAATTGTAGATTCTGACGACTTTATTACTATTGCAACCACACGTCCCGAAACCATTTTAGGCGATACTGCAATTTGTGTTCACCCTAACGATGAGCGTTATAAAGGGCTTAAAAACAAAAAAGCTATTGTGCCAATTGTTAACAGAATTGTTCCAATAATATTCGACGAATATGTTGATACTGAGTTTGGTACTGGTGCATTAAAAGTTACTCCTGCTCACGATATTAACGACTACGAGTTGGGTATAAAATACAACTTAGAAACAATAGATATTTTTAACGACGATGGAACTTTAAGTAGTAATGCCGGCTTTTTATTTGGCAAAGATAGGTTTGAAGCCAGAAAGCTAATTATTCCGGAACTCGAAAAAAATGGCAACTTGGTTAAAATAGAAAAATATAATAATAAACTTGGATACTCCGAAAGAACAAATGCTGTAATAGAACCAAAATTATCGATGCAATGGTTTGTAAAAATGAAAGAACTATCGAAACCTGCATTGGAAAATGTTATAAATAACAACATTCAGATAATTCCCCCAAAATTTAAAAATACCTACAAATACTGGATGGAAAATGTGAAAGATTGGTGCATTAGTCGTCAGTTGTGGTGGGGGCATCGTATTCCTGCATGGTATGTAAATGGAACAAGCGAATTTATTATTGCAAATAATCAAACGGAAGCATTTGAGAAAGCTAAATTAAAATATCCTGATATTAAAGAAAACCAGTTGAAACAAGATGAGGACGTATTAGATACATGGTTTTCGTCGTGGCTGTGGCCAATTTCGGTTTTCGATGGAATAAATAAACCCAATAATAACGAAATAAAATATTATTATCCAACTAACGACTTAGTTACTGCTCCCGAAATACTCTTTTTTTGGGTTGCCCGCATGATAATAGCAGGATACGAATTTGTAGGCGACAAACCATTTTCGAACGTTTATTTAACAGGTATTGTGCGCGATAAGCAAGGTCGTAAAATGTCGAAATCGCTTGGCAATTCACCCGACCCAATAGATTTAATAAATAAATTTGGTGCCGATGGAGTTAGAGTTGGCATGTTGCTTTGCTCGCCTGCCGGTAACGATTTGCCTTTCGACGAAAATTTAACCGAGCAAGGACGAAACTTTGGAAATAAAATATGGAATGCATTTAGGTTAATTTCACAGTGGAAAGTTGATGAGAGCATTGAACAACCTACACATAGCACTATTGCTGTAAAGTGGTTCGATTCTGTACTAAATAAAACAATCGAAACAATTAACGACGACTTTTCGAAATACAGAATATCTGAAGCTTTAATGGAGGTTTATAAACTCTTCTGGGACGAGTTTTCGTCGTGGTATCTCGAAATTATTAAACCTGCATATTTACAACCGATTGATATTAAGACATATAATGTAACATTAGAGTATTTTGAAAAACTATTAAAACTACTGCACCCATTTATGCCTTTTATTACCGAAGAATTATGGCATTCAATTAAATCGCGTGAAAATAATGAAAGCATTATGATTACCGACTATCCATCTGTAAAAAGTTATAACAATACACTTATAAATTCATTCGACGAAACAAAGGAAATAATTTCTAACATCAGAAATATTAGAATAAGCAAAAACATTGCATTTAAAGATGCTATCGATTTGTTTGTAAACTCCAATAACGAAAAGTTTGACAATAATTTTAGTTCTGTTATAACAAAGATGAGTAATATTAGCAGAATTTCCGAAACTTCTACAAATGTCGAAAACTCAGTATCATTCAGAGTAAAAACGACAGATTATTATATTCCTCTAAAAAGTAATTTAAACTTTGACGAAGAAATTTTAAAACTTAACAACGAATTAAATTACTTAAAAGGATTTTTAGAGTCGGTAAATAAAAAATTATCAAACGAAAAATTTGTTTCGAATGCACCCGAAAATGTTGTTAAAAATGAGCATACAAAAAAGTCTGATGCCGAAATAAAAATTAAGTCAATTGAAAGTCAACTTGAAATATTAACTGTAAAACAAAAATAAAATGAAACATTTAATTTTACTATCTGCTGTATTTTTCTTATTTGTTATTGTATCGTGCAATAATTCCGGAAATAATACATCAACTTCAGCCGATTCAACAAAGGCAACAAGTCAATCAAAAACCACATTAAATGCCACCAAGCAGTATGTTACTCTTACTGATGGTACTGTAAAAGAAAATTCGGTTAAAGTAACAATAAACTATAACGATAAGGAAATAAGTGTAAGTTTCTCTGATAGTGCCGTTAAGAATTTTACTATTCCGGTTGTATCGCTCGAGAAAAAAGTTGAAGGCACTTTATTAAAAGTTAGAGACAACAAGTATTTCGAAGTGTTTATTTCGTCAGGTGCACAGCCACAAGTTACATTCACATCGGACCGTGGCATGGGAAATATGACGTTTATGTAATCTAATTTTTTTAATATGTTTATAAACGTGTAGTTTTTTCTATTTATACTTTAATGGTATTATAACTCCGCCATGTATAAAAAGACTGTTTTCAATTCCAACACCTTGCATCTCAATAGATATAGGTCGCGTCCAAATATGAAAATAGTACATGTCTTTTAAACTGATTTTATAAACATCAAATCCAATAAAAGGTTTAAAAGAAATATTTTTAATTTTTAAATCATAACTAACATAAAAAGTAGGGTAAATTGTAAAAGGCATTTCAAGTTCCTTAAGGGTAATTTTAGGGTAGTAATCATTTACATAAGTATAGGTTGCAATTCTGTAGTTTAAAAGGGTTATGTTAAATCCTGCAGATAAACTTACTTTCCAGAATTTGTATTGAAACATTATAGGCAATTCAATATCATTATTTATATAATTATATTTTAAAATATATCCCCCTTTGGCAGTAAGAGGATTTTTGTAATTGTCGTTCCTTAAGTAGTAAATTAATCCTGTTGAAAATTGACAGTGCCTGTTTTTATTATTATTATATAGAACACCAATGCTAAAACCCCCTGTATTGATTTTTTTAGGGTTATCGATTAAGTTATTAAAATATAGTTCGTTTTTATTGTCAATAATAAATGATTTGTAAATACCACCTGCTTTAAAATAAAACTGATGCTTTGATTGTTTAATTGTATCCTGGCTAAATAAAGCAATTGATAAAAAAATCAAGTAAAATATGATTGTTGATTTTTTCATAAATTATTTTAATCTATCACCTGTAACTTCACGAATATAATAATTTCCAAACATTTCTTTCCATTCTAGTCTAAAAATAATATGGTGCGTAGATTCAAATTTACCATAAATATTAGATTTCGAATACATACCAAGTTGACCATCCTCATTTAAACTAGTTTCAAAATGACTGTTTTTAGAGTACGTAATATAGATAGTGTTTTTGTCTGAACCGTAAGTAATTTCACCATTATAAATAGTAGTATCTAATGTTGTTATTCCACCTTCACTATCGTATTTGTGTACATTAAATTTATAATTACCAAGAAATTTATTCCGGTAATCAAAAGGATGTTTTTTACAGCCAAAAATCACTAAACAAAAAAATAAAACAAAAAATATATGTTTCATAGTGACTTAATTATTAAACAAATATAATAATTTTTTAAAAACAAAAAAGAAATTCATTTATAAATGTTATAGTATATTGTAAGAATATAATTCTGAATTAATTATTGTTCTTTAGTTCAGCATTTATTTTAGATAAATTATCCATTTGTAAATTTATTTCTTGTAAATTTAAACTATCAGAATTTAATTTATTTCTTTTTTGTATATTGTTAAATAATGTTTTAAAAGATTTTTGTGAACTGCTTAAAAGTACTATTAAAGCATCAGAAAGCTTTTGTGTTAATACAATAGTATTATATTGTTTTAAAAAAATATTGTTGTAGTTATTGTAATAGTCAAATGGACTACGATTAATTTTTTGTTCACTTAGAAATTTCAAATAATTATTTTTTAATAATATTTTTTCAGTATCAAGCGATGAACTAATTTTATTTAACTCTGTTATTGTAATTAAGCAATTTGAAGGGAAATAATTATTGCCATTCTTGATGTATTTTTTAATTTTATTCCGTTGATGCGGTATTTTAACAAGCCGAATGGAATAATTTGAAATATCGTAAATAGTTTTATAAATGGTTAAACCAATTCCAAATGGTAAATACGAAGAGTAATCTTCAAATGCATTTAATACTCTCCTGTTTGATTGTTTACTTTCTGAAGGTTTTGATAAAAACTGGTCAAAACTGTTAATATAGTTTTTGATTTTATTTACAGAAATTTTAAAAGAGTCGTTACTTAATGCGTTCTCATTTCTTACTGATAATGCTTCAATAAGTTCATTTATCATTATACTGTCGTTACTAAAAGTTTTGGGATACAATATTTTTCTGTCATATATTATTTTTGTGTTTAATGAATAAACATTGTTACACTTTTTATCGATGTCTTTTAAACTCAAAAAATATTGCTTTGTGGTTTTAAATTGTGAATTAGTAATAGAACAACTGTAAAATGTTATAACAATAAAAACATTAATTGTTATAATAAGATAAAATTTATTGTTTTTATTTAACATTATTGATTAATATTGCAGTTGAAATACCGGCTACAAGCCCAACTAATCCGCCTACAATAGAATGTGAAATTCTTTTTTGTTTAACTATTTCAGAGTACCCGGATATAAAATATTCATCGTTCGAATTTTGAGGATATTTTTTAATTATTTTGCTTTCTTTAATATTTGTAGAACCTACAATAGCACTAACAGTAGCTGGTACAACCGGCGACCAAAATATTCGTGAACTAACAAATGGAATTAGTATTACACTACCTGCACCCGAAACAAAACCAGTTAAAAATGCACCATTTGCTTTATAATTTTCCGATGCCTCAAATTCGCCTTTTACAAAGCTTCGCATTTGTTCTACAGAAAAGGGAACATTATCAATCGAAGTAGCTTCGTAATAAACTTTTTCATAACCATTTTTTTCGTGAATAGAAAACACATATTCTAAACCAACTTTTTTTTCTTTATTCTTTTTTAAATAAGTAAGCATACCATCTTCCATTTTAATGCTGTAATTGGAAGTAATTAATCTTTCGCCACTCAAAAACCAAATGGTGTCTTGCGAAAAACAACTAATGCTAGTTATTAAAAACAATATAAAATAAACAAATTTCATAAATTAGTTATCACATATATAAACGAAAAAACAAAAAAATAGTTACTAATTTTTATTCTTAATTTATACCTTTACATTTTCAAAAAATAAAATGTAAAACTAATAAAATAAATTAATATTTATGCCAGCAGAAAATTTTATAACCAGGCACATTGGACCACGCTTTTTTGAGGTAGATAAAATGTGTAAAAAAATTGGAGTATCATCAATAGATGATTTAATTAATAAAACTGTTCCTTCAAAAATTAGATTAGAAAAACCACTTAATTTACCCGATGGAATAAGCGAATACGACTATTTAAAAAAACTAAAAAATATTGCTTCAAAAAATAAAGTTTTTAAATCATACATAGGTAAAGGTTATTACGAAACTGCCACTCCGTCTGTAATTTTACGCAATATTCTTGAAAACCCAAGCTGGTACACATCATATACTCCATATCAAGCTGAAATATCGCAGGGAAGGTTAGAGGCATTGTTAAACTTTCAGACAGTAATTTTAGAGCTTACAAAAATGGAAATTGCCAACTGCTCTTTATTAGATGAAGCTACTGCCGCTGCCGAAGCCATGATAATGATGTACAATACACGTAGTCGCGATAAAGTTAAATTGGGAGCAAATATATTATTTGTCGATAATTCAGTGTTTTCACAATCGCAGGCAGTAATTAAAACAAGAGCATACGCTTTGGGAATAGACGTTGTTTGCGACAATTTCGAAAATTATAAATTTACAGAAAAGGTTTTTGGTGCTGTAATTCAATATCCTAACTCTAACGGAAACATAAATAATTATAAAGAATTTACCGAAGATGCACATAAAAACTCGGTTATGGTAGCTGTTGCAGCCGATGTTTTAAGTCTTGTTATGCTTACACCTCCTGCTAGCTGGGGTGCCGACATAGTATTTGGTTCTACTCAAAGATTTGGTATTCCAATGGGTTTTGGAGGTCCGCATGCAGCTTACTTTGCCACACGCGATGCATTTAAAAGAACGATGCCCGGAAGAATAATTGGCGTTTCGGTTGATACAAAAGGGCG
>Ga0172375_10012995_pt1 | contig 10378 bp, 13 predicted proteins | sample LakKiv1m_FD_114537 | JGI IMG/M metagenome (GOLD analysis project Ga0172375, IMG submission 114537) | Freshwater microbial communities from Kabuno Bay, South-Kivu, Congo - kab_092012_11.1m | ecosystem: Environmental > Aquatic > Freshwater > Lake | place: Democratic Republic of the Congo...
AGCGGGGAAACTTTTAATCTCATCTTTAGCTCTAACGGACATTCCAGTTCCGACTCAAATGACATAGGACCATTGACGCCTGGCGCTGCCACCACCCTGAATATCACACAGCAGCCTGCTAATACCAATGGCACGGTAGATGACCCATTGCAACAACAACCAATCATCAATGTCAAGGATCAATACGGGAATAATGTTTCTAACGGCGTTACTGTGACAGCCTCGGTAGTATCAGGAACACCAGCTTCATTACGTAACGTAACAGTTGATACTGCAGGAGGTGCGGGCAACGCCACATTCGTTACTTTGGGTTACGATAAATCAGGCGAAGCATTCAGTTTAAAGTTCTCCACAAATGGCCATGACTCAGCCACCTCAAGCGAGGTAACCGCGCTCTTATCAGGCGTGGCAGCCACACTTACCATCTCGCAACAGCCGACTAATACAATAGCAGGCCATATTATAACTCCCGCTGTTACAGTGAAGGCCTATGATCAATACGGTAATCTTTGTATAGACTCCGTTACTTCAGTCACAATGGTTATAAAAGATAATCCGAGCGCTGGTAGTTTATCTGGTGACACCGTGAAGAACACTGCGGCCGGCATCGCTACATTTAATAACTTGTCTATAGATAAACCAGGCAACGCTTATACACTTAAAGCCACCGCTGCAGGGGCGACCGAAGCAGATTCCGACGCCTTTAATATCACTCCCAGCGGGCCGGTTACACAGGCCACATGGACAGGCGCCGTTTCAACGGATTGGAATACCGGCGGGAATTGGGACGGTGGGTCTGTGCCTTCGTCTATAACTGCTGTCACTATCGCACTGACTAACAAACAGCCTATTTTATCTGTTGCCACAACAATCGGCAGCATTACCATAAATAGCGGCGCCACTCTAACCACAAACGGCAATGCGTTTAGTGTTAGCAATAACGTTGAACTGAACGGCACGATAAATGCGGTCGTATCGAATGTTACAATAGGTGGGAATCTTACTACATCTTCCGGCGGGACCGTGCAGGGGACGAGTCCGACGCTTTCGATAGGAGGTTACATAGGGACCAGGAACAATCCCGTAGATATTTCTGTAAGCGGCAAATTAACCGTGCACGCCGGCGGGATGCAAGATTTAACATCAATCGTTATTAAAGGGACAGGGAATTATGCGTATCAGGAGCCGATTCCTGGTTTTGTCTTTGCAAATGGCAGCGTGGTTTCTAATGTTGGCCAACAAAACTTCCGCAGTTCACTGGAAACAGGCGGAAGTGTCTTATACAGAAGTATACCTACGTCGCAACCTTTAATGATGCCATCCATGGTCGCCGTTCCGATGAATATAATGATTGCCACTCCTACGGGAGTTATGCCTATAGCTATGCCTTTGATGATGCCGATGCCTCAAGCAGCTCCTAGACTGATTGCGCCTACTGTATCCGTATCGGCGCCTATACATGTAATGCCGGCTCCTATACCTGTAACGCCTGCAATACCGGCAAAATTATTATTTAAAGAGGCCATAGTCAGCTCAACAGTTCCGGAGCTTTCACCGCCCCAGACTTTTGATAAAATAAAAATTTACGCAAGTCCTCCTGCGTTCACATATTTTAGAGACGCAGCAATCACTTCTTATGTAACCAGAATAACCCCTCCAAATATCTTTAATAACGTTAAAGTATTTTTACAGATTCACTAATGAGATAATGAGAGGGTGGGGAAGTAGTTATTGCACTTCAAAGGTAAGCGGTCTGGTAAGCTGTTTTTTCCCGAGAAGAATCGTAACTTTATATAAACCGGAAGGCAGGGTTTTTCCCTCCGGCATAGCGAGCACCACATTAGCAATGCCGTCTCTTTTGGGGATATTTAAACTGTAATCGTAGATAGGCGTATCATCGGTTACGAAATACCACTTAACTAAAAGCTGCGAATTAATCTTTGCATTAGCCCAGCTAATCCAGGCACAGACTTTTGCGGTATTCTTAGGGAAAAGATTCGTTACTTTAAGCGGGGCCATTTCTTTATCTACGCCGGTAACTATTTTTGCTTCCTGAATAACAATACCCTTCTGCTTGTTTACGTTATGGACAAGCAACGCCAAAGAAAGAGCAAAAGCGGAAAGCAGAAAAGCCATGCTTCTTCTAAAACGAATTCTTTCTTTTTGCTGGATTGCCAGGGCATTATTAACCTGTTCTCTGGTTAGTATCCCGTTATCCACCATAACCTCGCCGGTTTTTCTGTGGCGTTCCTTCAGGTTAATATCGAGCTGTTCTTTGGTTATTATGCCGGTGTCAAAGAGAATTTTACCGATCTTCCGAGGCCTTAGCATAGCGTTCTTTCCTTGATTTATTTCTTGAGGAGATTTTAACAAGCAACATCTAATTTGTCAAACTATATTATTCTTGAATACGGCATGTCCGGACAAAGAGAGGTGGACATCTTTATTTCTTAATTGCTCAAAGAGTTATGAAAATTCAAGCCAAAAATGACCGGACAAAACGGACAAATTTAGTGAGGAAATATCCTCTCTAAACTCCGAATTTTCTTGCTAACCGCTACATTCAGCCCTATAATACATACCTGTAAATAGCGAGAGGTTTCCCCTCGGCTCATACGAGAGGGACCCCATTTTTTATTTTGAGCATATAAAGCCTCCCAACTAGCCGTAGAATCAACGAGTTGCGTCGGTTCTAATCTGTTGTGGAGGCTTTGTACGTCAGGTGCCACACATTCGAACATGGCGAGGCACTTTTCCTGCTCAAATTGCAGTTTCTTGCCGTGTAAGACGAGTTTTGTGCCTAGACACGAGAGAACATACCGCTTATCCTCCAAAGTGCCCGTGTCGAACCGTTTCTTGGCCGTTTGCGCGAACATAAACGCCTTATCCGCCCGATCCAGCCACGTTTCAGCCCTTGCCTGAGTATCGCCGATCAATTCCTCGTATTTCTGCTTTTCCTTGAGGAGATCCTCTTTTTTCTTGGCGTATTCTTCCGCGCCGATCTCTTCGTTCAATCGCATATTAAAAAGCGCGTCCAATTTTTTAACGCAGGCATCCAGATTGTGCCGGTGCGCTTTTGTGATCGAATCCCGGTCGATGATTTCTTTTGACTGCTCAACTTTAAGTTGCTTGATCGCCCATTCCCGGAATTGGGGAGGGATAGTGATCTTGCCCACGATATCGCTGATCTGCTTTTCAAGGACATCCGCGCGCACAGGCGGTTCAGAGCAATCCCGCTTAATACTGCGCGTGCAATGATAATAAATGTGAATATTGTGCCCGCCGTTTAGGAGGCGTTTCTTTTTTCTCTCGGCCGTGATGGTGGCGCCGCATTCCGGGCAACGGATAATGCCGGTGAAAGCGAATGTGTACTTGTGCGGCTTGGGCCTGCTCCGGCCGGAGATGATCTCCTGCGCGATATCAAACTCCGCCTTGGTGATCATCGGCTCATGCTTTCCCGGATACACGACACCGTTCCAGAGAAACGCGCCGTAATAAAAAGGATTACGAAAGAGCCTGCAGAAATTGGCCCGGCTAAGCTTGATCCCGCGATCTTCCTTAAAGCCCATCTCTTGGGCGATAGTATAAAGCGTCTCCAGCTTACAGCGTTTCTCAAGGAGAATGTCCCAGAGCCTCCGCATGAATGGAAAAGAATTCGGCTCCGGATATATCGGCGGTTTGTCCGGCACGTTGTAGTAATTATTGACGTATCCAACCGGCGGCTTATGCGGAAGCCAGCCGTCCGAAATCTTCGAGCGCTGGCCGCGTTTGGTGTTGGCGCTTAGATCGATTACGAATTGATTGGCCATGCCGAACTCAAGGTTCATCATGAGCACGTTATCGGTCGGATGATAACCGCGCTGAAATGTCTGAATATGCCGGATGATGGACTGCTGAAGCATCCAGCTGATCGTGCCGCCGTCGATTGGATTGCGCGCGAGGCGATCCAGCTTCCAGCAGAGAATGCCCTCGGCCTTGCCTTTATGAATGGCTTCGATCATCTGGCTAAAGACAGGCCTGCCCGGGGCCTTGGCTGATTTCTCTTCGGTGAATATCTCGACTACGTTAAGGCTTTGCTCTTCGGCGAGTTTCTTGAGCTCTTCGATCTGCGAGGGGACGGAGGCAACCTGCTTGTCTTCGCTCTCGGATGACTTGCGGGCGTAAAGAAAATATCTGACAGGCTGACTGATCATTTCTTTTCTATTTTGTTGAGGAGCTTGACCATATCAGACTTTTTGTACAGCCGGTAATTGTTCAGCGGATGGCGATGGGGTTTCAGCTTGCCCTGCTTGTCCCAGTTACGCAGGGTCTGCTTGGTGACCTTTAGCAATTCCGCCGCTTCGTGAATAGTTAAATATTCTGGCATAGCTTTTCTCCTTTAAGGTTATAAAACATTATAACTTGCGGCCAACTTTGATTCAAGTCCTTTGTCGTCTCGAACCCGGGCCGCACGGTTTCTAAAAAAGAATTCTTTTTTGCCCAATGACCATGACATGACATTTGAAATTTTATATCACTCACATACTGCGCCTCGCCCGACCCTCGCCCAACACCCCCCTGGAAGGACCCGTCGAATAAAACGCGTATTGTGCCAAAACAAAGCCAAATCACACCCACTACCTCATCGATTGCAACCGCTTCAACAGCGCAAGGTTCTGCAAAATTGAGCGCTGGACTGCCTTCTCATACTTGATGACCTTGTCCCAATCATCCGCGGCAGGCAGACTGCTTATTTTGACCGTGACCTCCTCGGCATATCTATTCTTACGCTTGGCCTGCTTGAGTTCGGCAAGCCGACCCGTGTCACCGCATGTCCTACAAGAGGCCATTTCCGTGTTAATTTCCTTATTGGTTTTGTGTTCTTTATTGCCAAAATAATCGGTTTTGCCATAGTAATCATTGATTGCTGTGTCGAGTTGCTTGCGAATACTGCCGGTTTCAAAACGCAATACCCGGCGCAGGCGCCAGTAATCAACCGCTATCTTTTCGACCAAGAGACACTCAAGCTGGCCTGAAGGATTAAGGCTCAACACAAGGCCGTCTAATAGCTCGCGGTATTCCTGCTCATCTTCCTTGCCGTCACCGGCTATGATAAGTAGGTCCTTGGCAAAGATGCCATGCTTGACCGCGTTCTGCGAAACGAGTGCTTTACCTTCAGGCGTCACCGGCCCGGTTGAAACAAGCGCGTTTTTTTGATTTGCCTCGATCTGTTTCTTTGTGGTCATGAACAAATCTCCTTTCAGTATGGTCTTGGCCCGATATCGTCTGGCTCCGGGACGCTTGGGACGGTATTAAGCGGTTCTTCTTGTGTTCTGTGTTCATTCTCATTTAAACAGTTCTTAAAAATCTTTCGGGCGTGAGTTGATTGAATGCGTCCCAAATGTCCCAGAATGTCCTTTTGGATAACCATTGCTCTGGATGCGAGGGGCGGCGGCTTCCTGATCTCAAAGATTTTGCCGGGCGTTTCTTTTATGCCCACCAGTTCAAATATCCGCTGGCGGTGTTGTTGGCCGCTCTGCCCGGGAAACAAGACACAACCAAACTGACCGGTGTCGTTGATCAACAAATGTTCGCCTTTGTGGTCGCCGCCGGATTCAGCGCAAGCCGGACAACGCGCGATGACGCTTGATCCCCGGCGTTTTACTTTCTCAAGTATTGATAGATCAAGTCCCATATTCTTTGTCCCTGAATGCCACACGGCGAAAGCCCCGATGACTTCTTTCTTTGCCGTCGTCTTTATCCGTGCGCATGATCGAATTTGACTTTGTTGTCTTAAAGAGCTCGAGCATCAGTCGTTCCAATTCTCTTTGAATGACCGTGATCGGTTTAGGGTCCCATCCCTTAAGCGGGCAGTATTCAGCGTATGCCTCAATAATCTCGGTGACTGTCAGATCAGCATCCTCATCACTAACCACGTTTTCAATAAGAAAGTGCCGCAGACTGTCGCTTTCGGCGAGCAAGCCGTCAACGATCTTCACCTGCGCCGCTGACAGCGCGATATCGCCGCCGGTCTGAATGTCTTGCAAGAGCATGCCCAAGCCCTGCAAGGCCCAGTTAAGAATGCCACTGCCTTCTTCCTGAATCAGAAGGTCAGCAAAATGCGGGATCTTCTTGGCCGGAGGAGGGGCTTCAAAGCGGATGATGAGTAAGCGCCGTTTCCACGCACCGCTGTCGCCGTCGGCGCTTCGGTTATTCTTTTTGACCCGATATTTCAGGGTTTGGCGGTTTCGCTGATGGCTGGTGAAATAGCTTCGACTGTGCTTTCGCGCACGGCGGTTCCGGTAATATATTACATGGCAATGAAGAACAAGCATTAATTTTCGGAGGCGAAATATGACAGAAAGAATGTTACGCGGCATAGCCGGATTTTTTATTTTGATAAGCTTAATCCTTGCCCATTACCTTAGCCATTACTGGCTATGGTTTACTGCTTTCATCGGGCTTAACCTATTACAGTCAGCCTTTACAAATTGGTGCCCAATGATGGCTATATTAAAAAAGTTAGGGATTAAACAGTAAAACAGGTATTTACAAAGAATCTGCCCAGTAAAAGCCATAAGGATAATAAAATAATCAATAATTTTTTCCAAAAAATATTCGATCAGGCTATTCTTCTGTTTATTTTCTCTACCTTTTTAATCTAAATATAAAAGTAGAAAAAAATCAGAAAAAAGTCGAATTCGCCAATTTGCATATTCTTATTGCGAACTACTATAGTTAATGTAGCTAATTCGTTTATTGAAAAATGGATTTTGGAATATGGCCCATGAGGCACATACGGATTTTTCAATATTTTGCGGTTTAATTTTTCTGTTGATTATTGACACCGACCCATTGTTATATGATGCAAATATAATGAAATGGGAAGAAGATAAGGTTTAAAAAACAAGGAGGTGGGCATGAAATGTATATCAGCATGGATTATTATGTTTATAGCAGCGTTCGCTATTATTCCAATGTCTGCAGCAGTTGCTCAAGAAGAAAAAGTTATACCTATGCAGGATGTGGGGGAAATAACTGGACGCATTGAGCGTATTGATTACGACAGATCCATGATTCTTCTTAAAGCTTATGTGGATGAAAAGGAAACCAAACCCGTAGAGTATAATATTTATGTTATGAAGGATGCCGTAATAGAAAAGAATGGCAAACTCCGCAAGCTAAGCGAATTATTTTTCGGGGAAATGGTAACCGTCGAATACCTTATAGCTAAAAATGGAGAAAAGGAAGCACGGCATATCTGGGTTAAAAATGAATAAAAAAGGAGGGAAAATGAAAACTAGAAGGTTTATTGCGCTTGGTATTTTACTGGGGATGTCTCTTTTCCAGATCCTTTGTTTTTCAACGGAAGCAGCCGCTCAATCGAAATCCATGGAAAATGAAATGCCTGTTTCAGGCGAATCTGGTGAATTTAGCAACTGGGATCCTATCCAGGAGATGGAAGCGATGCAGCAGAAAATAGACAAAATGTTTAGGGAAAACTTTCGAAAGGCAGCCAAAGAAGAAAAAACATTTTTAAGGAAAGCGACTTTTGAGCCGGCAATGACCGTTAAGGAAACAAAAACAAATTATATGATAAGCATGGATTTACCGGGCATGAACAAGGAAGATATTAATATTGGATTGAAAGACCATTCCTTGACAATTTCCGGAGAGAGAAAAACAGATGTAAAGAAAGAAAATGAAAAGATAATTGAAGAAGAAAAAAGTTTTGGCTATTTCTTCCGGATGATAACATTACCGGAAGACGTCAAAGCTAACGAAATGAGCGCGGAATATAAAAACGGAGTTTTAAGAATAACTATGCCGAGGATTGAGGCTGCGAAGAAAGGTAGGGAAGCTGATATGAAAATTACTGTAAGGTAAAGCATTGTATACATCTCGCATTTCCTTGTTTTAAAAACCTAAGCCCTGTGATAATATATATGGCTTAGGTTTTATTATCTTTGGATTATTTTGCCATGAAGGCAACAAGTTCAGTATGAACATTATAGTATTTACTATACTTATTTGGCTTGCTTCTTTAGCCGCTGGTCTCCTTGGTGCACTGACGGGGCTTGGCGGAGGAGTAGTCATAGTTCCTTTATTAACATTGGTGTTTGGCGTCGACATCAGGTATGCTATTGGTGCCTCACTTATTTCGGTTATTGCCACTTCTTCCGGCGCAGCTTCTGCTTACGTAAAAGAAGGTTTCAGCAACATACGTATAGGTATGTTTCTGGAAGTCGCAACCACATTAGGTGCCTTGCTTGGAGCTTTTATTGCTACAAAATTGTCCACTTCCGTGATTGCGGTAATTTTCGGGCTCATCCTGATACATTCTTCCTATTTGACAATAAAACGTATAAGCGCATCGCCGCAGGTACTTAAACCGGACCGGTTAGCTACTCGTTTAAAATTTGACAGCGCATATCCTGTGGCCGGAGGTTTTGAATCTTATCATGTCCAGGGAGTGCCGGTAGGTTTTTGCATTATGTTTTTAGCCGGAAGTATTTCGGGGTTGCTTGGAATTGGTTCAGGTGCGGTTAAAGTCCTTGCCATGGATCAGGCCATGCGTATACCGTTTAAAGTCTCTACCGCAACCAGCAATTTTATGATTGGCGTTACCGCCGCCGCCGGCGCAGGTATTTATTTGAACCGCGGTTATATAGATCCTGTTTTGGCCATGCCGGTGATGCTTGGGGTTTTATTAGGTTCGCTTTTAGGTGCGCGGCATTTATTTGAGGCAGAAACTAAAAAATTACGCATAATATTTAGTATTGTTATTTTACTCTTGGCGATTGAGATGATTTATTCAGGAATAAGAGGGCATCATTAAGATGGCAGAACAAAAACAAATCTGGACTGATCACCAGGTAGAAATATTTATCGGTAATCTTTTAAGGACAGGCGTTATCATCGCAGCTCTTCTGGTTATTTTCGGCGGTATAATTTATCTATTACGCCAAGGCCTAGCCCTGCCTGATTTCAAGACCTTTAAGGGCGAACCGGAAGAATTACGCCATGTAGGTGCAATTATAAAACATGCATTTTCTCTTCACGGAAGAGGACTAATACAACTTGGCCTTCTGGTATTGATTGCTACCCCAATAGCAAGGGTTGTGCTTTCAATATTTGCCTTTTCGCGCCAGCGTGACAGGCTATACGTTATTGTAACCTGCATTGTTCTCGCTGTTTTATGTTACAGCCTTTTTGGCAGCAGATAATAAGTTGCGTAATTTAAGCTCAAAATTCCCGGACAAAACGGACTCCTTCGACTCTACTATAGTTCGCTCAGGATTTCGCTTAATGATAAATTAAAGTGCTCAATTTTTGCGGGAGAATAACCCTCTAAACCGCTAATTTCTTGATAAGTGCCCCATTTAGTCCTATAATACATACCTATAGATAGAGAGAGGTTTCCCCTCGGCTCATACGAGAGGGGACCCCCAAATTTTTGTAAAAGAAGGTAAGTTTTTTTATGGGGCTTTCAAATTTATTAGGCCAAATTAATCTGTTAAGTATAGTTAATTTATTAGCTAATATTGGAATAATTGGTTACGCAGCAAAATTAATTAGAAAAGGTTTTCCATCAAATTATGAACATTTACATATAAGTGCTTCACAGGGTGGAGCTGTTTTTATTCCTCCTAATATAACTTGCCAACAATCATTTTCTATTCAATTAAGTAATGCTGGTCAAGCTAATATATATATTGCTCGAGCTTATTTTCAATCTAAACAAAGAGTTTGGTGGACGCTTTGGTTATGGAATAGGGATACTAATCTGCGTGTTCATCCTCGGTCAGATCGCATTGCTGATAAAGATAATGCCTTTGAATTAAAATTTCCTAATTCGCAGCCAAGCCTTTTTACTGATTATGAAACTTTAATTCGTCCTGGACATAATAATAGACAAACAACATGGCTTGCCCTGGAAGAACCGATAGAGCAGCGTTTCATAGATGGCAGAAAATGCGGCGTTTTTTATATTGAATATGCGACCTCAAACAAACAAGGTATACATAGGATAGGAATTTAAAAAAATGGAAATAGTTCCCACTGTATCTCACCACCCCAGTAATTAGCGAGGAACTACCTCTCTAAATCGCTGAATTTGACATATATTAAGGTAACTGTTACATTAGGCGTCACATAAAAGAGGAGAGAGGTTCCTCCTCGCGATACTCGAGAGGGACCCGTATTTTTACTAAAGTAAAAAGACAGAGAGTAGAAAATTGAGAGTAGAGAATAGATGAAAATATATTTTCGATTCGGTCAAATCTCGAATTTAGATTTTCAAAGAAAAAAGGAAAGGGATGGAGCTATTTTTGTCAAAAATTAGAACTATCTCTTCTTTTCTTTTTGCAATAATTAAATATTGTATTCCCGGATTTAG
>Ga0172375_10012996_pt1 | contig 10378 bp, 9 predicted proteins | sample LakKiv1m_FD_114537 | JGI IMG/M metagenome (GOLD analysis project Ga0172375, IMG submission 114537) | Freshwater microbial communities from Kabuno Bay, South-Kivu, Congo - kab_092012_11.1m | ecosystem: Environmental > Aquatic > Freshwater > Lake | place: Democratic Republic of the Congo...
AGGAATTCTTTCCTGAACTCCTCGAACCTGTCCTGAAGCACGGCACGTCTGATCCTGCGCACGAGATCTCCGAGAAAATGGAGGTTGTGCCGGGTCGCCAATATCGAATAGAGGATTTCCCCATTTCGATAGAGGTGGCGGAGATAGGCCCTCGAATGGTTCAGGCACACCGGGCATGAACACTCGGGGTCGATCGGCGAGAAATCCTTTTCGTAGATTGCCTTCTTGATGGTGATCTGTCCCGTTGAAGTGAAAAGAAGCCCATTGCGCGCCGTTCTGGTGGGATAGACACAGTCGAAGAGATCGATACCGTTGCGTACCGCTTCGAGGATATAGTCGGGAGTTCCTATGCCCATGAGATAGCGAGGTTTGTCGGAAGGCAGAAAGCCCGCGGTGTGCTCGAGCATGTCGCAGAATACTTCCTTGGGCTCACCCACGGAAAGTCCTCCGATGGCGATGCCAGGAAGATCGAGCGAGGCTGTTTTCTCGGCGCTCTCTTTCCTCAGATCCTTATAGAAACTTCCCTGCACGATGCCAAACAGCTTGCCCTGATACCCTTCCTCGTCCCGGGCCTTTTCCCAAGCCGCCTTGGCCCGCTTCGTCCATTCATGCGTGAGGAGCATATCGTTATGGGCTTTTTTCCCATCCTCGCCCCAGGGAGAGCATATATCCAGCTGCATTTGAATGTCGGAATTAAAGGCTGTCTGAATCTCAACCACTTTTTCCGGTGTCAGAAAATGGCTTGATCCATCGATGTGCGAGTGGAATTTGACGCCCGCGTCGCTGATTTTTCTGAGCGGCGAAAGCGAAAACACCTGAAAGCCGCCAGAATCGGTAAGGAAGTTGCCATTCCACCCTGAAAAGCCATGAAGGCCACCGGCTGATTTTATGATTTCATGGCCCGGCCTCAAGTAGAGGTGATAGGTGTTCGCGAGGATGATTTTGAATCCCATAGCCTGAAGATCTTCCGGAGGCATGGCTTTCACCGTCGCGTTGGTTCCGACAGGCATGAAAGCCGGCGTCTGGACTATCCCATGGGGGAGATGGACTTCGCCTGTCCGCGCGCGGGAGAAAGCGTCTCTGTGGCTTTCCTTGAATATTCCTGTATCGGCCATAATTATTCCTCTTTTTGGGATTTCGCGGCTTTATTCCCCCAGCCTATGTCTGAGCTTTCAAGAACCCGATCACGGACACGACGAGGAAGGCTGCCGATACGCTCCACACGCCGAGGGCAGGAGAGAGCCATCCCGTCTTAGCCGACAGCGCGCCCAACATCTGGGCGACATAATATACCGTGGCGGTGGCAAGGCTGAAAAGGAGGCTCATCAGGAGCGAGTTTTTTTTGAAGAGGCCGGAGAACGAAACGGAGAGCCCGCACACGATGAGGGGAGTGAGGAGAAATGAAAAGCGCTTATGTAGTTCCGTTTGCGCTTCCGCCGAGGGCAGGCCCGATTTTCTGAGAGATTTGATATAGACCGCGAGTTCTCCCGCCTTCATGAGGCTGGGCTTTTCTCGTATGATGCCGAAAGAATCGGGCTCCTCGTTGAGGTCGGGGCGGGAAAAGTCCTTCATTCCCGCCTCGGTCCATTCCCCATTTTCCTTGGGGGAAAAAATCCGCGCGTCCCGAAAACTCCACCGATCCCCCACCCACACAGCCTGAGGCGCAAGAATTCTGGACAGAGGCTGGCCCGCAGCGCTTCGTTCCACGATATCCACATTCGCGATGCGCTTCGCCTCCGGGTCATATGAGCCGACGCGATAAACGAAGGCCCCCCCCTTGGACATTATGGTAATATTGGAAACTTGCCGGCCCTGCCCTTTCTGCCCCGTCATTGCGGCGTAAAGATTATCGCGCGCCGTCGAGGAAGGGATCGTTATCCAATCATTCGCGAAAAACATCGCCCCGCCGATCAGGGCCGAAAAAACCATGACGGGCAGGCTGAGGCTCTGCACGCTAATTCCGGATCCGCAAATGACAAGGAGCTCTCCGTCGGCATGCATCTCGGCGAGGCTCAAGGTTATGCCGAAAAGCAAAGCGATGGGCAAGGCTTCGGTCAAACGCGCCGGCACGCCTTCCGCCACCCAGAGGAGGATGCTCACGAAAGGAGCCTCCACGGCCAGAAGTTTCCACATCGAGGAAAAGAGATCGGCGAGCACCATTATCCCTACGAGAAACGCTTCTCCGCCAGCGAAACGGATGAGGGACTGCCTGAGCAGGAGGCTTCGCAGAAGATGAGGTTCCCCCAGAGCAGTCGGTCCAGTGCGCAAAACCGCCCTCTTGGAATTCATACGCTTCTCCGCCCACTTTTTCGGCGCACTATCCAGACCGCGATGGCTGACAGCAAAACGAGCCCATTGGGCGCCCACATCGCCAGGCCAGGCGAGATGCTGCTCCTGATGCCGGCGGATTGCCCAGCGAAAAGCAGAGCCCAGTAGAAGGTTGACAGAAGGAGGGCCATGCCAAAACCCGCCGTCCTTCCCGCCCTCTTCGTTCCCAGGCCCAGTGGAAACGCGAGGAGGGTGAAGAAAAAGCCGGCTGCGGGGATCGCGAATTTCTTGTTGTATTCGAGTTCATAGATTTGAAGCGAGCGATCCGATGGAATCGCCGTGTCGGTTTGACGGAACGCGGCTATGGAACGCTGAAGTCTTTGCTCGATTTCCTTCGTTACGGCGGCGCCGGGGAATGTCTGCACGGCATCCCCATAGCTCGCCACGAGCCTGGCTCTGGCGTCGGATGCTTGTCTCGCTGCATCCCTCCATCGCGCCTCAAGCGTACTCCGTTTCCGGCGCACGTTTTCGAGAAGGGTCTTCGATGTCATTTCCGAGGGACTCAGGCCCGCGAAGCCCACCACAGGGTCCTTCAGCGCAAAGCGGTAGAGCATCATATCGGCCTTGGAGATGGAGAACTTGTCCTTATCCTCCGTCGATACGGAATGTTCCACGATATTCTTCATCTCAATGATGGCGTCATTCCCACTCGGATCGATCGTTATGCTCGCGTTTCCTGCCGCGATGACCGTATCGTCCGATTTTGCGTCGGTTTCGAACAGAAGGACATTCTCGATCTTGGATTCATCCTTGGCTCCCGTGACAACCACTGCCTGGGAATAGCGCTTGACCGAATACGGCGTCAACTCAATCGAGGCGGATCGGGCGACGAGCTGGCCATAGATTTTCCGGAAGGCAACCGAGCTGCGCGGAAGGAAATAATCGTTGGCCGCGAAGGATAGGCTCGACGCGAGGATTCCCATGACGAGGAAAGGAACATAAAGGGCGGCCGGCGATATCCCCGCCGCCGAAAATGCGAGAATTTCGTTGTCCGTATTCAATCGCGCCGAGGTCATCAAGGCGCCGGCAAGGGCGGAAAAAGGGAAGGCGATAGCGATGACCGAAGGCAGGGAGTAGAGAAGAAGGAGCATCGTCTGGTCGAAGGGGGCGCTTTTGGCGAGAATATCCTCAGCGAGCAGAAGAATTTGGTTTATGAAAAACACGACGAAGAAGAACAGAAAGGAAATCGCGAAGGAGAAGCAGAACTCGCGCGCGATATAGAATTGCATGGTAAGAGGAAAAGCGCGAACCGAAAGCATCCTCCTCGCCATCACAATGTCCCTCCTAGGCTCCCGTTGAGCCAAATCCCCCATCGCCCCGCCTCGTATCAGCCAATGTCTCTTTGGGTTCGAAGGTGGCGCAAGTATACCGCGCGATGACAAGCTGCGCTATCCTGTCGTTCGGGTCAATGCGCGCGGGAAGGGTTCCCAGGTTTATGAGAATAACCTTGATCTCTCCCCGGTAGTCCGAATCGATCGTTCCGGGACTATTGAGGCAGGTGATCCCTTTTTCGAGGGCGAGGCCAGAGCGCGGCCTTACCTGGGCTTCAAAGCCGGCGGGCAGTTCCATTCTCACCCCCGTCGGGATCGCCCTCCTTTCCATCGGCGCCAGCCATACCGATTCAGCGATATTGGCGCGAAGATCGGCGCCCGCCGAACCCTCGGTTTTGTATTCGGGAAGCTTTGCCCCCGAGGCGAGAATGACGGGAACGGGAATCGGCTCCATCTCAAATCTCCTTGAATCCAAGAGTCCGGGCTGTCGCGGATCTCACGCTGCCATAAACGTAACGCCCTCGCGGGGCGAGCGATAGCCGACCAAGCAGATCGCGTATCTCATCCTCGTTGACGCTGAGACAGGATTCCATCTCCTCGCTTATGTCAGGGATGGTGCCAGCGAGAAAATACCAACTCGCCAAACGCCTGATCCGGGATTCTGGGTCTTCCATGGAGAGAAGAAAACTGCCCGAAAGCCTGGATTTGGCTTCCTTTAATTCTTCCTCGTCCATTCCATGGGAAAGGAATTTTTCCATCTCCCCATCCACCGCCTGAAGGCATTCTCCTAGCTTCGGGCTTTCGGTCGCTGCCTGAACGAGGAGCAAGGCTTCGGTTTTAGCGAAGGAAATCGAAGACTGCACCGCATACGCCAAGCCTAGCCTTTCACGCACTTTCTGGAAGAGTCTCGACGTCGAGGCTTCGCCCAACACGCCGTTCACCACCCCCAGACAGAAGAAATCGCGAGCGGTCAGCGGCGGATCGAGCTGCAGGGCTTCAAAGTAGTATACCTGGGATGAGGAGGCTCGCGTATACCCGCGGAACGCCTTCGCGACGGGCGTGCGCGAAGGGAGTATGGGAATATCTCGCGTCGTGGCATCGGCGTCGGGCGCGTGTCCGCCGGCGAGGAGGGCCCGCAGTATCGCGTCATTCATCGTCCCGGCGAAAAGGTCGATATCATAATCCCCGGAGGCAGCGATTACCGCGTTCCCGGGAGTGATGGTTTCCCGGTAGAAAGCGAACAGCCTTTCGCGGTCTATGGCCTCCACTTCGGCGCGCTTTCCCGCTATGGGTTTCGCGACCGGTTGATCAGGCCAAAAGCGTTCGAGAAAAGCGTCGAATGCCGTCTCCTCGATATCGTCTTCCACCTGAGCGATTTCGGCGAGTATTACCTGTTTTTCCCTATGGAATTCCTCAACGGGGAAGGTCGAGGAAAAGGCTACTTCAGCTATGAGTTCCGTAGCCAGGCGCCACTCCGCCGATGGCACGCAGAAATAGACGCAGAGGCCATCGCGTTCGGTGAATCCATTGGCATAGCCGCCGGTCCTCTCTATCGTTCGCCATAACGTGTATGCGTCATGCTTGCCGGTGCCCTTGAAGAGCATGTGCTCAAGGAAATGGACGAAGCCCCGCGTTTCCGGGGCTTCGTTTCTGGATCCAAAAGGGAACCAGATGGAGATGGCAAAACTTGGGGCATCCCGCCGGCGCTCGGAGAGGAGTACCGCTCCCGCCGGCAGGACAATTGGCTGTATCATCGAAAGCCACGGATCAACGTCGGTGGGACGAATCTCTCCGGTCGTCGTACCTGCGCGGTTCCCTATCTCTGGGACCGCGGTCGTCTCTGGGAGGTCGGTCGTCGCGGCTCGAGGGAGGGAGCTGCCCATTCTCGTCGAGGGCTTCCACCGAGGCGAGGTTGAGTCTTCCCATGCGGTCGATTTCCATGAGCTTGACCTTTATCGCGTCGCCTTCCTTCAAGACATCCGTCACCCTCTCGACCCGTCCCTTGGCTAGTTTCGAAATGTGGCAGAGGCCTTCCTTGCCGGGCATGATCTCGATGAAAGCGCCGAATTCCATGATCCGCTTGACGGTGCCATCGTAGATTTTTCCGATTTCCGGCTCCTCGACCATGCCGAGCACGGCGTCGCGGGCATCGTAAGCGGCTTTCTGGTTCTTGCCATAGATAGTGACGGTGCCTTCCTCGTCGACGTTGATCTGGACATCGTACTTTTCGGACATCCCTTTGATGTTCTTGCCGCCAGGCCCGATGATGGCGCCGATTTTTTCCTGATCCACCTTGACGCTGACGACCTTGGGGGCGTATTCGGAGATATCCTCGGTGGGCACGGAGAGTGTTTTCTCCATGATTCCAAGAATGTGCATTCTCCCGCGCTTCGCCTGGGCGAGGGCCTTGGTGAGGATCTCCGTGCTCACGCTGGAGATTTTGATATCCATCTGGAAAGCGGTGATTCCATCCCGCGTGCCGGCCACTTTGAAGTCCATGTCCCCCAGGTGATCCTCATCGCCGAGAATATCGGTGAGAACGGCGAATCGGCTCTCGTCGGTGATGAGACCCATGGCGATACCCGCCACCGGCTTGCGCATGGGAACGCCAGCGCTCATCAGGGAGAGAGAAGAGCCGCAAACGGTGGCCATGGAGGAAGAACCGTTGGATTCCAGGACCTCCGATACGACGCGGATGGTATAAGGAAATTTTTCCTTGGGCGGCAGCATGACTTCCACGGCGCGGCGAGCCAGGCTGCCATGACCGATTTCTCGCCTTCCCGTGCCGAGACGTCCGGTTTCTCCCACCGAGAAGGGGGGAAAGTTGTAGTGCAACATAAAGCGGTCGCGACGATCGCCTTCGATGTCGTCCAGGATCTGTTCATCGAGAATAGTGCCGAGCGTGGTGACGGCCAAGGCTTGGGTTTCCCCACGAGTAAAGAGGGCTGATCCATGGGTCCTCGGGAGAACGTTGATTTCGCAGGTGATGGGGCGCACGTCTTCGAGACCGCGGCCATCGACGCGCAAGCCCTTGTCGAGGATACCGTTCCTGAGGATATGGTACTGAAGGTCCTCCATGAGGGCGGAGAAGAGCTTCTGCTGGACTTCGCTGTCGAGGGTTTCGGCAAAAGCTGCTTGAGTTTCCTTGATCGCCGCGTGAACCGCCGCGTACCGCTCCTGTTTCACCTTCGTGAAGAGGGCCACGGAAAGGCGCTCCGACGCGAAAGCGCGGATTTCCTCTTCCTTGTTCAGGGTGACCTTGAGGGGGGCCAGGGGAAGCTTTTCCTTGCCCGCGAGAGCGCGCAGTTCCACGATCGCGGCGCAGATTTGGGCGATAGGCGCTTTGGCGCACTCGATGGCGGCGATCATCTCCTCTTCGGAAACTTCATGGGAGCCGCCTTCCACCATCGTGATGCCGGCGGCCGTGCCCGAAACGGTGATCTCGAGCTTGGCGTTTTCGCACTGCTCAAAGGTGGGGTTGACGATGTATGTATCTCCGACGAGGGCCACGCGAACGGCGGCGATGGGGCCGGCGAAGGGGATATCGGAGATATGGACGGCCGCGCTGGCCGCGTTGACAGCGACGATGTCGGGCGGATTGACGTTATCGGTCGAGAGGCAGGTCGGAACGACCTGGATCTCGCGGCCGAAAGCCTTGTCGAAAAGCGGGCGCATCGGCCTGTCGATGATTCGCGAGACGAGAATTTCCTTGTCCTTGGGTCGAGATTCCCTCTTGATAAAACCACCGGGAATCTTGCCGGCGGCATAATATTTTTCGTTGTACTCGACGGTGAGGGGGACAAAATCCAATCCCTCGGTCACTTTTTCCGAGCAACAGGCGGTCGCGAGGACGGCTGAGCCGCCGTAGATCGCGAAAACCGCGCCACCGGCTTGCTTCGCCATGCGGCCTGTCTCGAGAACCAGGGTTTCATTGCCAATTTGGCAACGTACTGTATGTATCATTTTTCTTCCTTTTTACGGCTAAAACCGCAAATTCCGGCGAAAGCCGGAACAACAGGAAAAGGCCCGCGCACGATCATGTGCGGCCGGGCCTGTATTCCTGGATTGCATCTGCGTTCACTTCCTGATCTGAAGTTTCTCGACGAGCGCTCTGTAGCCTTCGAGATTTGTCCTCTGAAGGTATTTGAGAAGCTTGCGCCTTTGTCCGACGATCTTCAACAAACCGCGTCGGGAGTTCGTGTCCTTCTTATGAATCTTGAAGTGCTCAGTCAGATCGGTGATTCTCTTGGTGAGCAGGGCTACCTGCGTTTCGATCGCTCCGGTATTCTTGTCGTTGTTGCCATACTCAATCACGACCTGGGCCTTGTCCTCTTTGGTCAATGCCATCTTCTATATCTCCTTCCACTCTTGTGATACCACATTCATAATCGCGACGCGTTTCGCGGCGCGGGCTTTACCTCTTGCTGCGATGATCCTTCCGCCTTCGATGCGGACGCTCATCTTCGATGTATTCCCGGTCGATGGATCCACGATGATTTCATAAGCTCCGGCCGGGGGAAGCAAGGCATCCTCAGCCACCTCGAGCGAAAAACCACTGGGGGATAGGGCTTCGATGCCCCCTATCTCCACTATATGCGGCCGCCCCAGCATTTCTGCGGCTTCGGCGATCCTGCCCTCGAGGATCGCGTTCCTGATTCTGGACGAGCTCACCGGGTGTCCGCCCGAAAGGACAGGGTCCACAATGCGCGCTTCCATGCCAAGCTTTCCACATATTTGAACGAGAGCCTGGGCGTTCGTATCCATTTTGTGCCCGCAGCGAAAATTCGGGCCGACGCATACGAATTTCACCCCCGCATTCGCAAGCAGGGAAAGGAATTCCGCGCCTGAAAGTGTACCGAAATTCTGAGAAAAGTCAATCAGTACGCAAGCATCAAAACCCGCCTCATCGAAAGCGTCGATCTTCTGATCGAGCATGAATATGCTTCCCTTGAAGGATTGAGGGTGCAGGATTTTTTTCGGATTGTCCCTGAACGTGATAACGGCAGTCTTCATGGTCGGCCGTCGGGAAAGAACCGTGCTCATGAGGCGCTGATGTCCTCGATGGACCCCGTCGAACACGCCAATCGTGACCGAAAGGGGAGCGTAGTCGCGCGTGGCGATGAAGTCCGTCCATTTCAGGATCTTCATCGGTCGGCTTCTCCCCTTGGCATGACGTGCTTATAGCTCAACCTGCCGGAGCGATTTTCCAGGATGCCGAGAAAGGCGCGATGGCAAGAGAAAGCGGCGATATCGGCGTCATTTGCGATACCTGTCGCGCTCCCCTCATTTCTCTTGACGGCAGAAAGGGCGTAGGGGGCTCCATTCGAAAAAGCGGCCTCGTATTCGGCCGGGACCGATGCGATTCCCAGGCCCAGAAGAGCCGCGGTCTCGGGATCCAGACTGCGAAGTGATTGGGTTGTGGCACCCTCTGGCGAAGCGATGGCTTCGCGTACCGAGAAAGGGCCGACCTTGACGCGCCTGAGCGCGCTCACATGGGCGCAGGTGCCGCAGGCCGCGGCGATATCCCGCGCCAGAGCCCTCACATAGGTGCCAGAGGAGCAATGTATCGTCATCGATGCCTTGCCATCGGAAAAGCGGCCCGGGTCGAGGGAAAAAATGGTGACGGGCCGGGGCGGAAGGCTGAGTGAGCCGCCCTTCCTGGCTAAAGCCGAGGCTCTTTTGCCATCAACATGGATGGCGGAATAGTCGGGGGGAATCTGAAGTATGGGGCCGCGGAAGGCCGACAAGGCGGCTTCCAAGGCTTCACGCGAGGGGATGGAGCCGGTGCAGGTGGGCGTGCCGAGGGGATCAAGCGTGTCGGTGCCAATCCCGAAACGCAGCTCGGCCTCATACACCTTATCGAGCCCAACGAACCAGGAGGCGAGCCGGCTGTATGTTCCGAGAACGACGATAAGGAGCCCCGTGGCAAAGCTATCGAGCGTTCCCGTATGGCCGATCCGCGCATCGGGGAATACCCTCTTGAGTCCACTCAGGGCGGCGAACGATGTCTTCCCTGCTGGCTTGTCGAAGAGAAGAAAGCCGGATGCTGTCATTCCTTAAGGAGACCCTTTATCTTTTCCGTCATCTCGAAGCCTTCCTTTATGCCTTTGTCGGCCATGAAGTGAAGGACGGGAGTGAGTCGGAGCCTGACCCTGCGGGCGATCTGGGACTGCACGAACCCTGCGGCGCTGGACAACCCGTCCACGGCCGCCTCCAGTTCCTTCTCGTCGTCGGTGATGCAGCTTACCCACACTTTCGCGACCGAGCCATCCCGGTTCGCCTCAACTCTGGTGACCGAAATCAGGGACCCTACGCGAGGATCCTTAATTTCGCCTGAGGATATCAGCGCCGCTATTTCTTCGCGCAGAAGCTCTTCGAGCCTTTTAAGCCTTATCTGATCCATTGCCTTCAGCTTTCCCCAAGGAGCGCGCGATTTCGACCGTCTCGAATATCTCGAGCATGTCGCCTTCCTTGAGGTCATTGCAATTTTCGATGCCGATGCCGCACTCGAAGCCGGCCACCACTTCCTTGGCATCGTCCTTGAAACGCTTGAGCGAGTTGATTTTGCCCTGGAAAATCTCGATCTCGTCGCGGATGATGCGCACCTGGCTGTTTCGGTGCACGGCTCCTTCGAGCATGTAGCATCCCGCGATGATGCCGACCTTCGGAACGCGGAATATGTTTCGGACTTCGGCCTTGCCGATATCCTGTTCCTTGAGTTCGGGCGATAGCATGCCTTCCATGGCCTTCTGGATATCTTCCTGTGCCCGATAGATGAT
>Ga0172375_10013001_pt1 | contig 10376 bp, 7 predicted proteins | sample LakKiv1m_FD_114537 | JGI IMG/M metagenome (GOLD analysis project Ga0172375, IMG submission 114537) | Freshwater microbial communities from Kabuno Bay, South-Kivu, Congo - kab_092012_11.1m | ecosystem: Environmental > Aquatic > Freshwater > Lake | place: Democratic Republic of the Congo...
CAGCTGTCGGCGTTCAACCGCATCAAGGACGGCGACGTGTCGGCCTTGCTAGTCCCAGTCGGCTCGAGCGACTCAGCCGCGCTTCTCGTCCGGACCAACCCGGAGCAATCTGCTCCAGACCTGCTCCTGGCGCAGCACACGGCGACGATTGCCGAGTTCGAGGTCGAGCGCCGGGCGGCCCGAGCAGCAAGGGCGCGGGCGCGGGCGGCCGGCCTGGTGCGAAACATGCTCGATCGCACCATCGCTCCGGAGGCAGCTGTTGTACAGCTCACGGCACTCGGACTGGGCGAGGGGCCATGGCAGGTCACGGCGTGGAAGGACGGTCCAGCGTCGGTGGACAACGACCCTTCGACAAGCACGCTGGTGGATGCTCTGGCTTATGTCCCATGGCCCCATCTCTACGCCTACGTTGACGACACTCACCTCGTGACCGTGATGCAAGCCCAGTACCAGCAAGGGCTTGAGCTCGAGAAGCCTCGGGCCAAGCACGGTGCAAGCCAGCCGTTCGCCGCCGTTTCTCGCTTCGCGGACGCAGTTCGTGAAGCCCGATGGGCGCTGGAGAGCGCCATCCAGGGCGGAGTCAGCTCGGCGGTCTACGGATCGCACGGTTCCTACTTCATGCCCAGTACGGTCGCCGAGGGCCAGTTTGCCGTCCAACGTCTCCTCGGCGCCCTGATCGCCTACGACGACGAGCACGACTCGGAGCTCATACGATCGCTGGAGGTGTACTTCGAGGCAAACCGATCCTGGCAAGAGGGCGCAAGACGTCTGGGTATCCACAAGCAGACTCTCGTGTACCGCCTGCACAAGGTCGAAGAGCTCACCGGCACTGACCTTCGGGACTTCGGAGTACAGGCTGAGCTCTACCTGGCGCTACGGACCCTGCGGCTGCTCACGCCTGATCGGGACTGAAGAGCTCCCGCGCCTCGCGCCTCTGCACTGTCAGTTCTCGCCCAACACAATGTTTGCTCCGAGTGACGTCTGCTCCATGGTCGGGTACCAGTCGGACACACCATCCACACGCTCCCACTCAGGCGGGACCGTCCAGAGCCGACTCATCGGAACACCACCGTTCTCGAACCGTTCATCAGCACCTTGTGCTCAGCGTGAGCCGTCACGGCGCGCGCCAGTGCGAGTGCTTCGAGATCGCGTCCGACAGCAGTGAGATCCGCGGCAGAGTGGAGATGGTCGACCCGCGTGAAGTCCTGCTCGATGATCGGCCCCTCGTCGAGGTCGGCCGTCACGTAGTGGGCCGTGGCGCCGATCACCTTCACGCCGCGAGCATGCGCCTGGAAGTAGGGGCGCGCACCCTTGAAGCTCGGCAGCAGACTGTGGTGAATGTTGATCGCCCGGCCGGCAAGGTGCTCGCACAACTCGTTGGAGAGGATTTGCATGTAGCGGGCGAGCACGACGGTTTCAGCGTCGTAGGCCGCGATGAGCTTGCGCAGCTCCGCTTCAGCCATGGACTTGCTCTCGGGAGTGACGGGGACATGGTGGAAGGGGACTCCGTGCCATTCCGCCAGCCCTCTCAGGTCTTCGTGGTTGGACACGACAGCAACGGCCTCGGCTTGCAGAGAGCCCACCTGGACGCGGTGGAGGAGGTCATTGAGGCAGTGGCTCTGACGCGAGACCATGACAAGCATCCGATGCCTTCGGCTCGGGTCGTGGATCGCCCAGTCGGCTTCGAGGACCCCACCGACGGTCGCACCGAACTCCGCGCGGACCTGTTCGAAGTCGATCGGGCTCCGCGGCAGCGGGGCAGCGTGCACCCGCATGAAGAAGAGGTTGGTCTCTTCGTCACCGAACTGTTGGCTGTCCCGAATGGTGAAGCCCCGGTCGGCCAGGAACCCTCCCACCATGGCGACGATTCCTTGCCTGTCGGTGCAAGAGAGTGTGAGAACCAGATCATGCATCAGCTCTTCGGCCTTTCAGACTTGGGGTCATACATGGGGCTGAGGGATGCGCGAGCCGGTACTCGTCGCCCTCCCACTTCGATGTCGTACGGCTCCGCCTCGAACCAGCTCCGCGGAACGATCTCCGGGGCTTCCACCCACCCCAGGGCGACCGCGCCGCCCAGGGTGTGCCCGTACTGAGCTGACGCCACCCGGCCAACCAGCCGGCTGTCCCGATAGATGGGCTCGTCGTGGAAGAGCAGGGTGCTTGGGTCCTCAAGGACGAACTGGACCAGACGGCGTGCCGCACCCTCGCTCTTCGCCCTCTCCAATGACTCTCGACCGACGAACCCGCCCGGCTTGTCCCACTTGACCGTGAACGAAAGACCGGCCTCGATGGCGTTGTCGGCGGCAGAGATGTCGTGGCCCCAGCTGCGGTAGGCCTTCTCGAGCCGGAGGGAGTTCATCGCGTGGTAGCCGACGGGCTGCAGACCGTGCTGGCCGCCGGCCTCCCGGATCACGTTCCAGACGTGACGCGCACTCTCGGAAGGGATCAAGAGCTCCCATCCCAGCTCGCCCACGTAGGTCACGCGAGTAGCGCGCACGAACGTCAGACCGAGGTCGATCTCACGTGAAGCGCCGAAGGGGAAGGCATCATTGGACAAGTCGGCGTCGGTGAGCGACCCGAGGAGGTCCCGCGCGTGAGGTCCCATCACCGCCAGCATGGCCATCGTGCCGCTGACGTCGGCCACCGTGCAGAACTCCTCTCGGCGGATGTGGCGCTGGAGGTGCGCCCGATCGCGAGCAATGGTGGCGGGGCCTGAGAGCACCAGGAACTGGTCGGGGGCGATCCGTGTGATGGTGACGTCGGACTCGATGCCACCGTGCTCGTTCAGCCACTGGGTATAGGTGATGCGCCCCACCGCGGTGTCGACGTTGTTCACCGAGAGCCGATTGAGGACCTGTAGTGCATCTCGGCCCTGCACCAGCAGCTTCCCGAACGAGGACGTGTCGATCATCCCGACCGATTCCCGAACGGCGCGGTGTTCGCGGGCGGAGTGCTCGAACCAGTTGGGGCGGCCGAACGAGTACTCGTACCGTCGGTCGACGCCGTCAGGCGCGTACCAGTTGGCACGTTCCCAGCCTGCGAGCTCGCCGAAAACGGCTCCCGCGTGGGATGTCAGCTCGTAGAGCGGGCTCGTTCGCAGGGCGCGGGCTGTGGAGCGTTGTTGGAAGGGCCAATGGATCTCATAGGCCAGATCCAGCGATTCGACGACTCGCTCCTCCAAGAACCGCCGATTGGTCTCGTGTCGCTGCACGCGACCCAGATCCGTTTCTGGAAGGTCGACCGGACTACGTCCGTCGACGATCCAGTCCGCCAGTACCGACCCGGCTCCCGGCCCAGACAGGAACCCGACTGAGTTGAAGCCGGCAGCGACGAAGAAGTTTTGCAGGTTCGGCGCTTCGCCCAAGTGGTACTGACCATCAGGAGTGAAGCTCTCCGGACCGCAGAAGTGAAGCTTGATGCCTGCATCTGCCAGCACCGGGACGCGTTCCACCATCTTCTCGTAGTACTCGCCGAGGTGGTCCCAGTCCTCGGGCAGTTGCAGGTAACCATCCGTGACTGGAATGCCTCGGGAAGCCCAGGGATAGCTGCCCGGCTCGAAGAACCCGACCATGAGCGCGCCCGCTTCGTCCTTGACATACGCGTACTCGTCCCCGCTCTTGATGGTCGGCAGGTTCCGAGGGAGATCCTTGATCGCCTCAGTCACCACGTAGTAGTGGGCGAGCGCTTGAAGTGGCACATCCACACCGGCCATGGCGCCTATCTCCCGACCCCATATGCCGCCCGCGTTGACCACGTACTCCGCCTCGATGTCTCCCACGCTCGTGTTGACGCCAGTGACTCGTCCACCTGCGGTCTGGACGCCCGTCACAACGACACCCTCCACGATGCGCACGCCCCGTTGAGCGGCGCCTCGAGCCAAGGAGATGGTGGTGTCGGTGGCACTCCCACGTCCGTCCTGAGGGAAGTACAGGCTGCCCTGGAGACCCTGTGGATTCAGCAGGGGATGCAGTTCGAGGGTGCGGTCGGTGTCCAGCAGCTCGGCAGTGATTCCATTGCCGCGCACCACGCTGGCGAGGTGCTGCATCTCCTCGAGTCGCTCCCGCGAGGTAGCGAGGTTGAGCGTTCCTGTGGTGACGAAGCCGGTCGAGAACCCGGTGTCCTCCTCCAAGCTCTGGAACACCTCGAGGCTGCGCTGCACGACTTCACGCGTACCCCAGGTGCCGCGTGCCTGGGTTACCAGGCCAGCCGCGTGCCAGGTCGTCCCTGAGGTCAGGGTGTTGCGCTCGAGGAGAACCACGTCAGTCCACCCGCGGCAAGCCAGATGGTAAGCCGTGCTGGTCCCGATGATGCCGCCGCCCACGACTACGACCTGCGCCCGGCCGGGCAGTTGCTTCTGCGCTCCCATGTAGCCACCTTTCGTTGCAAGGACGGTGCCTCGCGAGCGAGGGCATCGCCATGCGTCGCCCTATCAAAAGGACGAGCCGCGGCTGTGCGATCGATCAATGGTGCTTCGGGCGAACCTCGCTGAGGGTTGGCGCGGGTGACTGCCGCTGGCCGTTTGTCAGCGGTTCGCGACCTGCTTCGACGATGCTGGAGAAAGGGCATGTTGATGGAACGGAAGGCGCTCGTTCTCGACGGCAACCTCGCGGCACGCAGGGTGAAGGAGTCGCTTGTCCCACGCGTCGCTGCGCTCGTCGCCTCCGGTCGGAGGCCCGGCCTCGGAACGGTTCTCGTCGGTGATGACCCCGGGTCGGTCGCCTATGTAGGTGGCAAGCATCGCGATTGCGCCCAGGTCGGCGTCGACTCGATCCGCATCGACCTCCCCTCGACCGCCTCCGAGGCCGAAGTCCTCGAAGCGGTGATGCGGCTGAACGAGGATCCTCGGTGCACGGGCTTCATCGTGCAGCTGCCGTTGCCCGCCCACATCGACACTCATCGAGTGCTCAATGCCATCGATCCCGAGAAGGACGCGGACGGTCTTCATCCCGTCAACCTCGGCCGGCTCGTGCTCAACCAGCCGGGGACGCTGCCGTGCACTCCCCGCGGGATCCTTGAGCTGCTTCGCGGGCACGACGTTCCCATTACCGGTTCGCAGTTCTGCGTCATCGGGTGTGGCACGACAGTGGGTCGTCCCCTCGGGCTCATGCTGACCCGTCCGAGTGAGCATGCGACCGTCACCATGGTGAACGAGGCAACGGTCGATGTGGCTGCCCATACGCGCGTAGCGGACGTGGTCATCGCTGCGGCGGGCGTGGCGCACCTAGTGAAGCCCTTCTGGATCAAGCCCGGCGCCACGGTGCTGTCTGTGGGCATCACCCGCACTGTGGAGGGCATCCTGGGCGATGTCCACCCCGACGTGGCGGAGGTGGCTGGGCGCTGGACGCGCGCCACCGGCGGTGTGGGGCCAATGACGAGGGCCATGTTGCTGCGCAACGTCGTCGAGCTCGCGGACCGTGCTGGCGAAGATCGCACTCACGGCTGTTAGAGCCTGGGTCCACTGTTCCGAAGATGATGCAGCCTTTGCGCCGGCGCGTAAGCCTCGGGTTGGCTGCTACAAGACCCAACGGCAGTCGTCGGAGAGGTACGGCTCGCACCTCAGGCACCGAGGCTCAGAGCATCCGGCGCAGTGCTGGAGTTCCTCGCCGCAATCCTCGCAGGACCTGAGTGAGCTCGACTGTGTTGCCGACCATCCGGTCCTTGCTGGTGTCGCCCAGGCCCTCTGTCTACCGGGCACCTGTTGCTTCGCCATTGTCATACCTCCGTTCGAGATCGCAGGGAAAGGGCAGCTGCCCAGCCGGCTGGATGAGCCATGAGATCGTCTCGGTACAGCGAGAGCCGCGCGTGACTACGCGTTCGCGTCGCCGGGAGTCGACGCGGATTCGCCCCGCAACCTTCCGGACACCCGGACGATACGGCTGGCCAGGTGCTCGAGTGCAGCTACTTGCGGCGTTCCCAACGGCTCCTTGTTCGACTGGCCAGTCACGTGGGACACGCCGTACGGATTGCCGTCGACGAACTTGAGGGGATCGGTGTAGCCCGGTGGCACGAGGACACCACCGAAGTGGTAGACGCTGTTGTAGAGCGCGAGCAGAGTCGACTCCTGACCCCCGTGTGCCGTCTGAGTGGCCGTGAAACCGGCGTATGCCTTGTCCGCCAGCAGGCCCTGTGACCACTGCGGCCCCAAGGTGTCCAAGAACTGCTTCAGCTGACTGGCAACGTTTCCGAACCGAGTTGGCGTTCCGAACAGGACGCCGTCCGCCCACAGCACGTCATCGGCTGACGCGACATCGATGTGTTCAGTGGCACTCGCATGCTCTGCCCACGCCTGGTTGCGTGACACGGCCTCCGGCGGGGCGAGTTCCTCGACTCGGCGGAGCCGAACCTCCGCGCCGGCGCCGCGCGCGACGGTCGCCAGCCGTTCGGCCATCGAATGAATGGTCCCCGTAGCGGAGTAGTAGATGACAGCGACCTTGACCGGCGACATGTGGAACCTTTCGGAAAGGAAGAGCGACGGACCAGTTCCATGGTGTCGTCACGTCTGCGAGCCCTCCTACTCACTGTCAGAAGAAAAAGCCGCCGGGGTTTGCGGGTGTACTGCGGTTCTTGCGCCGACGTGTGGACGCAGGCACTTCGACGACGATCAGTCTCCACGACCTGCATCGCGGAGGTCCGCCCACGTCACGAGCTTGATCCGGCTGCGGCCTTGATCGCGACCTGCACGCACCTCCGCATCGTCGATTCGTCGCCATTCGTCGACCCCCAGCAGGCCGGGTCGTCGCACCCGTGCGAGGGCTGCGAATGATTCCGAGCCCCCGGCCGGATCTGCTAGGTGTCCGTTCCTGAAGTCCTCGACCAGCGAGGCGACTGTCTCGGCCGAGTCGATGCGATTCGTTCCGATGACCCCCGAGGCCCCGCGTTTCGCCCATCCGGCGCAATACACGCCCGGCATCGGCCGCCCGGCGGGCATGTCGATGACCCGTCCCGCACGATTCGGGACTACTCCCCTGTCCACGTCGAAGGGCAATCCGTCGATGGGCTGTCCGGTGAATCCCACCGCCCAGATGACGAGCGAGGTCTCGATCATCTCGGTGGTCCCGTCATGCCGGGCCAGCTCGACGCCGGTCACCTCGTGCTGGCCCAAGACTGCCAGCGGCGTCAGACCGTAGCGGAGGACTATGCGCCGAGGCCGTGCGCGATTGCGAGCGGCAGCCTCGGCGACGATGCCGGCTCGGCGAGCCAGGGCCCACCCGCCGCTCGCTAGGGAAGCAGCGGCCCAGTCATCGTCCGTGACAGCAACTTCGTTCGCGTTCGCGAGGAGATCTACGTGTGGCAGGTGTGCGAGCGCCGACAGCTCGGCTGTGCTGTAGGCGGCGAAGGCTTGTGACCTGCGTCCGACAATGGACACTTCATCGATGTTGCTGGCGGCTAGGGACCTGAGCGCGGCGTCGGACATCGACGTAGACCCGTATGCGGTGGACGGCTGGGCGAGCAGGCGCGCGACGTCCAGGGCTACATTGCCGTTGCCGACGACGACCGCCCTCCGCCCTTTGATACTGAAATCCGGGACAGCGCTGTCGGGGTGACCGTTGTACCAAGACACGAAGTCTCTGGCTGAGACCGAACCGGTGAGATCTTCCCCCGGGACGCCTGGCCGTCGCGCGCCAGCTGCTCCAGTTGCCACGATGACAGCGTGGTGATGCTGCAGCACTTCTGCGATCGAGATGTCGCGTCCCACCTCCACGTCGAACAGACAACGCACATTGGACCTGACCAAGACGCGGCCCAGCCGGTCAGCGATGCGCTTGGTGGACTCGTGGTCGGGCGCGACTCCTGCGCGGATCAGCCCGAAAGGCGTGGGGAGCCGTTCGATGATCGTCACCTCGACGCCGGGGATCTCTGTCAACTCGTTGGCCGCATACAGGGCAGCGGGTCCCGATCCGATCACCGCGACCGTCAGTGTCGACAGGCCCGGAGGGAGACGATGGCGGGAGACCACCGGTGGTTCAACCGGCGTCGACGGACGCGCCTCGAAGTACTCGGCGTTGATCGCGCCGAATCCGGCAAGGTTCGAGGGCAGTGCCTCGCTGGAGTAGATCGCATCAACCGGACATGCGGTGGCGCAAGCGCCGCAATCGATACAGCTCGACGGATCGATGTAGAGCTGTTCCGTGCTCTCGAAGTCGGGATCGCCGGGTCGAGGTCGGATGCACTGGACCGGACACACCGGGATGCAGGCCGCGTCCTTGCAACATGACTGAGTAATAGCGAAGGTCATCCAGCGCGCCCCTCTCCGGACTCGACGGCTCATCCTCGTCCGAAGAGACCGCCTGTGCACTGCTGGGTGGCAAAGGCCAACGACGAGATTGTGCGGAAGTCACCTAGGCTCGATGCCAGGCTCGCGATCGGCATCACCTGCCAGCCCACTACCGCTTCCGTACAAGCCCCGACGCATCTTTGCCCGCGACTGTGCAGGAGTGCGGTTCTGACCGCTCCTAGATTGACCAGATGCGTTCCTCGAACAGCTCCGCTTGTCCGCCTCCGCGCCGGCAGCACGCACGGACCCGTACTCGAGGAGTCGTCCGATGAGTGCAACGTGGCGCGTCCCACGCGTCCATGACTTGAACATCGCCGACGCGGGAGTTCGCTCGTTCTGGATGGCTGACGCGCTGGTCGACGAGGCAGGCCGCATGGATGCCGAGCCGCTGACCTCCAATCTCCGGGCCGATGTGTGCATCGTCGGTGGCGGCTTCACCGGCTTGTGGACCGCGATCGAGCTGAAGACCCGTGAACCCACCATCGACGTGGTCCTGCTCGAAGCGGGTCTGTGCGGCTCCGGAGCCAGCGGAACCAACGCCGGCATGCTGATGAACCTGTGGCCCAAACTGCCGTCCCTGCTGCGTGCGGGCGGCAAGGACGAGGGCGCAGACGTGGCTCGGGCGTCGGTGGAGGCGATCGATCACATTCGCCGCTTCTGCGTCGAACATGGCATCGACGCGCAGATCGAGTCGAACGGGTGGTTGTGGGCGTCGAACAACAGCAGCCAGGACGGGGCGTGGGTCGATACGCTCGAGGCCGCGCACGCATACCGAGAGTGTCCCTTCGTCGAAGTCGACGCAGCGGAAGCGACTCGACTCGCTGGTGCGCCCGCGCGGGGCGGAATCCTCGACCCGACCTGCGTGGGTCTCCACCCTGCCCGTCTCGCCCGTGGTCTCATGAAAGTCGCCCAGAGCCTCGGCGTCGTCGTTCACGAACATACCCCCATGACAGGGTTGCTCCGCGAGCACGCTGCCACCACAGTGACAACTGGCTCTGGATCGGTCCGAGCCGGTTCGGTCGTCTTGGCAATCAACGCGTGGTGCAATCAGTTCCCGCAACTTCGCTCCCACCTCGTCACGACGGCCTCCGACAATGTCGTGGTCCGTCCGCAAAACGAACTGCAAGGACCTCCGCTCACCAACGTCTCGGACTCAGGACGCCTCTTGGACTATTGGCGTCCGATGAGCGGAGGAGACGTCCTATTCGGCAAGGCAGGCCGCGCAATCGGCTGGGGCGTCCGAGGCACCAGCACACTGTTCACAGCAGCCCCACGCCCGGACCGGCTCCTGGCGCAGATGACGCGAACGGTGCCCGGCTTGGCCGGTGCCGAGCTGCTATCCTCATGGCGCGCGCCCGTCGAATACTCGCTGTCCTCATTGCCCTTCTTCGGCGAGATCACCGGCTTCCCGGGCGTCTACTACGGCACGGGCTACTCGGGTGACGGCATCGGTCCGTCTGTCATCGGCGCACGGATCCTGGCCGGTCTCGCCACCAGATCGACGGACGGGATGACGACGTCGTTCCTGACCAGGGCACCCTCGGGACACGGCCTCCCACCCGAACCGTTCCGCTATCTCGGCGGGCAGCTTGTCAAGGCAGCCATGCTTCGCCAAGACCGCAAGCAAGACGAGGAAGCCCGAATCGACTTCCCGACCCGTCTGATAGCGCGAATCGACCCCACGTCGTTCCTTGGATGACCTACCGCAGGGAGACACATCATGCGCGACATCATCGATCACCTCATCGACTGGTGGGACGACGGAGTCTCGGTCGGACTGGCCACCGTCGTCGACACAGCGAAGTCTGCCCCGCGTGGGCCCGGCGCCGCGATGGGCGTCGGCCCCGACGGCACGGTGCACGGCTCAGTATCCGGGGGCTGCGTGGAAGGTGCCGTCTACGAGATTGCGCGTGAGGTCGTCGCAGATGGAGTTCCGGTGCTCGAGCACTACGGGTACTCCGACGACGAGGCCTTCGCGGTCGGGCTCACGTGCGGAGGAGAATTGGATGTCTTCGTGGAGCGGTTCGACCGTGAAACCTTCCCGCACTTCGCCGAGGTCGTCGACGATATCCGCAACGGCCGGCCCGTCGCCGTTGCCACC
>Ga0172375_10013003_pt1 | contig 10376 bp, 7 predicted proteins | sample LakKiv1m_FD_114537 | JGI IMG/M metagenome (GOLD analysis project Ga0172375, IMG submission 114537) | Freshwater microbial communities from Kabuno Bay, South-Kivu, Congo - kab_092012_11.1m | ecosystem: Environmental > Aquatic > Freshwater > Lake | place: Democratic Republic of the Congo...
ACGATGCGGTCGGAGAGGACCCGGGTGCCCCCGGTGACCGCGGAGCGGTCCCCCCCGGCTTCCCGGATGACCGGCGCGGATTCCCCGGTCACCGCGGATTCGTCCACCGAAGCGATGCCCTCGATGACGTCGCCGTCGCCGGGGATGTAATCACCGGCCTCCGCCACCACCACATCCCCCCGGCGCAGTTGGGAGGCCGGGACCTGGACCTCTTTGCCGTCCTCCATTTTCCGGGCCATGATCTCCCGGCGCATCTTCTTGAGTTCCGCGGCCTGGGCCTTGCCCCGGCCCTCAGCCACCGCTTCCGCAAAGTTGGCAAAGACCACCGTGAACCAGAGCCACAGGCACACCTGCCCGGTAAACCATAAAGGTTCAGCCGGGGTGGACAAAAAATCCCGGAACCAGAGAATGGCAGTGAGGACCGCGCCCACCTCCACCACGAACATCACCGGGTTTTTGATCACCAGCTGGGGCGAGAGCTTTTTCAGGCTCTCCCAGGCCGCGGGTCCCAGGATCGACCGGTTGAACAGGGAAATTTCCTGTCGGGGATGAATGGTCAGGTATTCCGGAGTGCGCCCCACCATCAGTCCGGCGATGAAGACCGCCAGGATGACAAAGACCAGCATGCCGTAGAGCCCCGCGCCCACGCCGCCGAAGATGACCTCACCCAACTGCATATTCACCAGGGGCACCAATCCCCCTAAAGGGGTGAAGCTGTCGTGCATAGAGTTCACCGCGCCGCAGGAAGCGCCGGTGGTAATAGTAGCGAATAGGGAGGAACCGGCGACCCCGAAGCGCATCTCCTTGCCTTCCAGGTTCCCCATGGTTTGGTCCACCGCCAGGCCGGCCAGGACGGTATTGCCCCGGGCCTCAGCCCAGTAGGCCGCCCCTACCCCCAACAGGAACAGCAGACCCATGGCCCCCAGAATCACCCAGCCCTCCTTCTGGTCCCGGGCCATGCGCCCATAGGTGTAGGTCAGGGCCGCAGGGATGGCGAAAATCAGCAACATCTCCAGAAAATTGGTCAAGGGTGTCGGATTTTCAAAGGGGTGGGCGCTGTTGGCGTTGAAAAAGCCGCCGCCATTGATGCCGAATTCCTTGATGACCTCCTGGGAGGCCACCGGGCCCAGGGGGATGGTCTGGGTCTCCACCTTGACCTCTTCCATGACCGGGTTGCCTTTATCGTCCTTGATCTCCTGACCGCTGGCGTCCTTTTTGGTCACCTGGGCGGTGTAAGGATCCATCAGCTTCGGTTTGATAAGGCTGCAAAGTCTGAATCACCCCCTGGGACACCAACGCCAGGGCGGCGACCACACAGATGGGTAAAAAGACATAATTGATGGACCTGATCAGGTCGGCCCAAAAGTTGCCCAGGGTGCGGGGGGCCTCCCCCCCCTTGTTAGCCCGGCGGGTGAGCCCCCGGGCCAGGGCCAAAGCCACGCCCAGGCCCGCCGCGGCGGAGATGAAGTTATGCCAGGCCAGGGCCGCCATTTGCGAGAAATAGCTCATGGTGCTCTCGCCGCCGTACGCCTGCCAGTTGGTGTTGGTGGTGAAACTCACCGCGGTGTTGAAGGCCAGGTCCGGGGCCACGGCCCCAAACGCCTGGGGATTGAAGGGCAAGAGATGTTGTACCCTTAAAATAAGGTAAGTCACCAGCAGCCCCACCAAACTGAAGAGAAGCAGGGCCAGGGTATATTCTTTCCAGGTCTGCTCCTTGGCCGCGTCAACCCCGCACAGCCGCAAGCTCCACCGCTCCAGGGGCCCGAAGACCCGGGGCAGGGGCCGCTCCGGGCTTTCGAAGACCCGGTGCATATAGACCCCCAGGGGTTTGGTAACCGCCAGCAGTACCAAGCCGTAAACCAAAATCTGCAGCCAGCCGTTGATGGTCATGGCCGTCTCCTCAAAACCGCTCCGGCCAGAGCAGGGCGTACACCAGGTACCCCAGGAGCAGCAGCGAAATCACGCCTTCGATGGCATATTCCCAAGTCATATTTCCCCCCTTACAACCTGGCTGCGCCTGTCACGTAAGCCCAGGAAAGAATGAAAAACACCACTAGGACACCTAATAGAGCCAGGTCCAGCATAATTTTTCCCCTTGGATTTCTCTGGAAGATTATTTTTTCTATCGGCTGGCTTGATCCAGCCGCCGGGCCAGGTCTGGATCTATTTCTTGGAGAATCCGGGATTCCTCCTGGGCATAACCAAAGTCACGCTTCTGGAGGTACAACAACCCCAGGCCATAATGGCCCGCGGCATCGTCAGGGGCCAGCCGTTCCAAAAGCCGGTGGGCCTCGTTAACCTGTTCCCAATAAGTAAGGCTGGCATACGCCTTTTTCAAGCCCAGATGGGCCGGCTCCAGGCCGGGCTGCAGCCGCAGCGCCTGCTTATATGCCTCTGCGGCCTGGAGGTACCGGCCCGCTTCCAGGAACTTCCGGCCCTGATCAAGGAAATCCTGGGCCTGCCCCCGGGCCCGGGCCACCCCCATTACTCCCAGGATCATCATGGCCAAGACAATGATCTTCAATATTCTGAGTCTGTTCATGACCTCGCACCTCATAGGCGCAGACATCTGCCTGGAAAAGCATCATTAAGAGAGGATGCAAGGGCGAGGCCAAGCTGGCCCATTAAAATAATCAGTTAATTCAGCAAGATGACTTACGACGCCACCAGACGATCTTGCAAAATGCAAGATCAGGAGGGAAAGAGGCTTTTAAAATGCAGGAATGGACCGGGGGGATGTAGGGTGCGCTGCCAGCACCATTTTACTGCCTCCCCCTTGATGGGGGAGGGCTGGGGTGGGGGTGAAGTTTCTGGGCAATGCGGGTACTTATCTCCCTCCCCCCAACCCCCTCCCACCAGGGGAGGGGGAGTTATGAGGACCAATAATTTGGAATAAAATTTCCCGGACACGGCTTCTAGACCGGGCTTACCCCCCCTCTTCATATTTCTTGCGTTTGCGCCAGAGGGTGGAGGGGTCGATGCCCAGGACCTGGGCCGCTTCTTCGATGGTGGCCGTCCGGGCCAGGACCCGGAGGATGTGCTCCTTCTCCACCTGCTCCAGGGCATAGTCCCCGCCCAGGACCGGGGCTGCGGCCGCCTGGCCCCCAATCTGCTCCGGCAGGGCCTCGGGCTCAATGATCTGGGAGGGCCAGATGATCAGGGCCCGCTCCAGGACGTTCCGCAATTCCCTGATGTTCCCCGGCCAGGCATAGGATTCCAGGGCTTTGAGAGCCCCGGCGGACAGCTCCGGCGTGGGCCGCCGCAACTGCCGCGCGAAGAAGTCCAGGAAGCGCTTGGCCAAAAGGGGAATGTCTTCCCGGCGCTCTCTTAGCGGGGGCAGGCGAATTTCCACCACGTTGAGGCGAAAGAACAGGTCCTCCCGGAAGCGCCCGGCCCTGACCGCTTCTTGCAGGTCGCGGTTGGTAGCCGTCAGTACCCGCACCTCCGCCCGGCGGGTGCGGTTCTCCCCTACCCTTTCGAATTGCTTTTCCTGAAGAAACCTCAGGAGCTTGGCCTGCAAGCCCAAAGAGATCTCACTCACTTCGTCCAGGAACAGGGTGCCGCCGTGGGCCGCCTCTATCCGGCCCTCCCGGTCCCGCACCGCCCCGGTAAAGGCCCCCTGGACGTGGCCGAACAACTCGCTGGCCAGGAGTTCCTCGGAAAGAGTGGGGCAGCTGACCACCACAAAAGGCCCCTGGGCCCTGGGGCTTTGGGCGTGCAGCCAGCGGGCCAGGACCCCTTTGCCGGTGCCGTTTTCCCCCGACAGCAGCACCGTGGCCGAGGCCTGCGCCACCCGGGCCGCCAGATCCAGGGTGGCCCGCATTTTCGGGGACGCGGTCTCCAAGACCAGATCAGGGACGGCCTCCTTGAGCCGTTCTTTCAACTCTTCCACCTGCCGGGAGAGGTGGAGGCGCTCCCCCAAGCTGGTGACCAAATGGCGGATTTGCGCGGGTGAGAAAGGCTTGGGCAGATAATCCCGGGCCCCTCGCTTGATGGCCTCCACCGCGGTCTCAATGGTGGCGTAAGCCGTAATCATGACGATGGGCAGATGGGGACTGCGGGACAGGAGTTTGGGCAGGAGGTCCAGGCCGCTCATCTCCTTGAGGCGCAGGTCCAGGAAGGCCAGATCAAAGGTCTGCCTCTTTAGGGCCTCAAGAGCGGTCTCCCCGGTGCCGGCCGCGGTCACCTGGGAGCCCATGCCTTCCAGGCAGGCGGCCAGGGTGACCCGGATATTCTTTTCGTCGTCAATCACCAGGACCCGCAAAAGGCCGCGCTTGGCAAGTTCAGAGTCAGAGACGGTATCCATCAATCATAACCTATCGTGACCTTAGGGAATTCGGACCTGCCGGATTTTTATCCGGAATTTTCCATATTATCCATTTGCCGGGGAAATTGCGCAATAATGCATTAAATATTTAAAGCCGCCTTGCCGACTACAGGAATAGGAGGGCGATATGACCTCTAAAAATAGGCGCGATAACGACCCCAAGAAAGAGGAAACCGGACGCCCCCAGATCCCGACGTCCTCCGGGGATCAGACTGGCCCCCCTCTGGCCAGGGAAGCTTTAGGCGCCCCAGAGTCTCTGCTGCACACCATTCTCGATCAAAGTCCTTACCCCATGTGGATTGCCGACGACCAGGGCACCCTCATCTGGCTCAATCAGGCCTGCCGGGATTTGCTCCACCTCAGCGCCGCCGAGGTCGTCGGCAAGTACAACGTCTTCCAGGATAATATTGTTGAACAGCAAGGGCATTTGCCCCTTTTGCGACGGGTTTTCGAAAAGGGCGAGACCGCCAGATTCGAACTCACCTATGATACTGGCCAGCTTAAGAGTCTCCGATTAAAAAGTGCCGCGTCCGTCATTCTCGATGTCACGGTTTCTCCCATCAGGGATGTCAGCGGCAAGATAACCAACACCATTTTTCAACACGTGGACATTACCGAACGCAAACGGGCCGAAGAGGCTTTAAAAAAGGAAAAATTATTCACCGAAGCGATCCTGGACAGTCTCCCCGGCACTTTTTTTCTCCTGGATTCCCAGGGCAAACATCTGCGCACCAACGCCTCCGGACTGGCGGCTTCGGGATACTCCCTGGAAGAGATTATTCAGTTGCATGCCCTCGATTTTATTGCCGAGGAGGATAAACCCGCGGCCCAACGCGCGCTGGCAGAGGTCTTCCAAACCGGGAAGGTTTCCATTGAAGCCCAGCACCTGGCCAAAGATGGCACCAAAACCCCTTTCCTCTTTTCCGCCAAGAAATTCATCATTGACAATATCCCTTATATATTAGGGACCGGGATGAATATCACCGAGCGCAAGCAGTCGGAGGAGGCGTTGCGGGAGAGCGAGGAGTATCTGCGGACCGTCATGGCTTCCGTGGGCGCCGGGATAATGGTGGTCGATGCGGAAACCCGCCGGATTGTCGATATCAATCCTTTTGCTGAGAAAACCATCGGTATCCCCAGAGAAGAAATCATCGGCAAGATATGTCATGAACATATCTGTCCGGCAGAAGTTGGCAAATGTCCGGTAATAGATCTGGGGGTCACCGTGGACCAATCGGAACGTTCGTTATTAACCGGCTGCGGCAAAGCCATTCCTATTTTAAAAACTGTGACCCAGTTTCAAAAAGATGGACGAAAATATCTCCTGGAAAGCTTCCTGGATATGAGCGTCCGCAAAAAGGCCGAAAAGGCGCTGCAGGAGAGTGAAAAGAAGTATCGCTCTCTTTACCATGAATTCCAAGGTATTATGAATGCCATACCTGACACCCTGTGCCTCATTTCTCCGGATTTAAGAATTGTCTGGGCCAATGGGACCTCTGCGGCCAGTATTTCGCAACATAACCTCGCCGAAACCATCGGGCGTCACTGTTACACCCTGCGGCATGATCGCTCCGAACCCTGTGAAAATTGTCCGGTGGAACGGTGTTTTCGTTCCGGGAAGCTGGAGACTGAAGAGAACACTGCCCATGGAGATGATTGGGAATTGCGGGCCGTCGCCGTTTATGGGGATCAAGGAGAGTTGCTGGGCGCCGTGGAAGTGACCCGTAACATTACCGAACGCAAGAAGGCGGAAGAGGCGCTTCGGGAGAGTGGGAAAAGATTAAGAGAAGCGCAAGAAATGGCGCATTTGGGTTTCTGGTACTGGAATGTGAAGACGGGCGACGTCACCTGGTCAGAAGAAGTTTATAAGATCTTTCAACTCGATCCAAAAGAATTTACTCCCCACATCGATTCAATTCTGGAATTATCGCCCTGGCCCGGGGAACACGAGCGTGACCTGGAATTGATTCGGAAGGCGATGGAGTCACATGAAAAGGGTGCTTATGAACAGCGGTTTCTTCTTCCGGACAAAAGTATTGGGTACTACTACTCGACCTTCCAGGGCAAGTATGATGAAGGGGGCAATCTCATTTTCATTGTCGGAACGGTGTTGGACATCACCGAGCGCAAGCAGGCGGAGGAGGCGCTGCGCCAGAGCGAAACCAGGTTCCGGCAGGTGGTGGAACATTCGCCCCTGCCCATCGCCATTGTCAACGGCGACCGGGGCGAGTATTTAAATCCGAAATTTGTCGAGACCTTGGGCTATACCCTGGAGGATATGCCTCGACTGGCGGACTGGTTCCGCTTGGCCTATCCCGATCCTGCTTACCGGCAAAGCATCATGGAGAAGTGGCAGCAGGCGCTGGAGAAGGCGATGCTTGGAGACCAGGTCATCCAAAGTCTGGAGGTCCAGGTGGCCTGCAAAGACGGCGCGGTGCGCACCATGGAGATCTGGGGGGTCCTGGTGGGCGCCAAGGTCATCTTCTTCTGCGCCGACCTGACCGAGCGCAAACGGGCCGAGGAGGAACGGGCCAAACTGGAGGCCCGGATGCGGGAAGTCCAGAAGCTCGAGAGCCTGGGCGTGCTGGCCGGCGGCATCGCCCACGACTTCAACAACCTGCTCATGGCCATCCTGGGCAACGCCGACCTGGCGCTGCTCGCCCTGTCGCCCGCGTCCCCGGCCCGTCCCCACATTGAGGAAATCTCCCGGGGTTCGCTGCGGGCCGCGGACCTCTGCCGCCAGATGCTGGCCTACTCCGGCAAGGGTCATTTCGTGATCGGCCGCTACGACCTCTCGGAGATTTGCCGGGAGATGGCGCAGATGCTGAAAGTCTCAGTCTCCAAGAGGGCCGCTCTACGCTATTCCTTCGAGGCGGAGCTCCCCGCGGTGCAGGTGGACGCAACCCAGATGCGCCAGGTAATCATGAATCTGATCCTCAACGCCTCCGAGGCCCTGGGGGACCAAAACGGCTTCATTTCGGTGGCCACCGGCGTCATGGACTGCGACCGGTCTTATCTCGCCGCCAGCCACCTGGACGACAGCCTCCCGGAGGGGAGATACGTTTACCTGGAGGTGGCCGACACCGGCTGCGGCATGGATGAAGATACCCGGCGCCGCATCTTCGATCCGTTCTACACCACCAAGTTCACGGGACGGGGACTCGGGCTGGCCGCGGTCCTCGGCATCGTGCGGGGGCATCAGGGGGCCATCAAGATTTACAGCGAGCCGGGACAGGGGACCACCTTTAAGGTCCTGTTGCCGGCCGTGGACTGGACGCCGGGGGACCGGGCCGCCCACGCATCCTCAAGCACCCGGCAGCTCCGAGGAGGTACCATCCTGCTGGTGGACGATGACCCCCATGTGCGCCAGGTGACGTCGCAAATGCTGGAGCGACTGGGCTTTGAAGTGCTGACGGCCGCGCACGGCCGGGAAGGACTGAAGGTTTTTGAAGCCCACCAAGGCCGGATCGATTGCGTCATTCTGGACCTGAACATGCCCGAGATGGCCGGAGACGAGGTGTTGCGCGAGGTGCGCCGTCAGCGGCAGGATGTCCCCGTGATCCTCTCCAGCGGCTTCAATGAACCAGACGTATCCCCGCGCTTAGTCGGCAAAGGGGCCTCGGGGTTCATCCAGAAACCGTATACCGTGGCCATGCTGCTGGAGGCTCTGAAGGGGATCTTTGGACCTGCCTAGAACTATTTCAAAACCTGTTTCGAGGCTTCAACTAGGCTCTCAACAAGCAAAAGGTTGAAAGAGGAGTCTTAATTATTAAGGTTGTCATTCTGAACGGAGCGAAGCGGAGTGAAGAATCTCTCTTCGCTGTGCTCATAATTGCACCTTTAGCGGAATAGTTATAGTATTTATCTAGTTATGCCGAATACAATAGGGGCTTCCCGCGAGCCCAGAAACCCTATAAAATGTAAATTTCTGGAAATGGATTCCAGGAATAAATTGGGGCCAGACGCAGGCAAGTTGCCCGATGCATCTCCGGCTTAACTTGGCGAGGTAGAAATGGAAAACCATTATCTCAAAAAACCTCTGAAATTTAACCGGGTCTGGGGCGTTCTCCTCCTCCTGCTCCCAGGGTTTATCTGTGCCTGCCAGGCCAAGGAACCGCCTGTGAGCCCGGCCGCGGCCGCGTTCAAGCAGGAAGTCAAGGAATGCCTCGACCGGCTGGTCAAACCCCTCAAGGAAGCGGTCTTAAAAAGGAACACCGCGGCCATCAACGCCATCCTGAAAAAGGCTGAGCCGGATACTCTTAAGCTCTGCCGCATGTGTCCCTTCCGGATAGGGGTCCTGGACCGGAACGCCGACACCCTGGTTGTCCACCCGCCGGCAAAGAACGCCCACCTGGATTTCTATAATTACGGGGTGGTGCAGCGAGCCTTCAAGAACCGGAAAATCACCCAGCAGCGGTTGTTTCTCCAGGACGGCTCCAACCTTTATGTCATCTGCGCCCCTCTTCTCCAGGGAGAACAGGTGGTGGGCCTGCTGGCCTTGGCCCTGAGCGCCGATGAAGCCAGGAAAAGATGGAACCTGAATGAAAAAGAGTTTCGGGCCCTGGATTTTAATCGCTAATCTCCTGGTGTAAAATTTCAGATTATATTAAATAAGAAAAATATCGGGTGGGTATTGCCCACCAATTCCTCAGAACTGGTCTGCTCTGATCGTAATGAAAAAAAGTGCCCTGCCCCCACTCCCCTATTCTTTAGAAATTGACGGTGAGAAAGGTAAGGAAGTCATTTTCTCCTTTACGGGCCGGATAGCCTTGGAGAACCTGAGATCTTTGAACTCCGAGATCAAGGCCCGCCTGGGGGAGATGTCCCCGGCCCGGCTGATCGTGGACCTGTCCCGGGTGGATTATCTGGACAGCGCCGGAGCCCTGGCCCTCTTACAACTGAAACAGGAGGCCCAGGCCCGATCCCTGGGATTTCAATTTGCCCATCTCCCGGAAATGGCCCGGGGGATCATGGCACTGCTGGACCGGGAGGACTTGGCCGCGCCGCCCCTCATCTCCGGCCGGGATGAATCCGGCCTCGTGAGCCGGCTGGGGGCAGGGGCCCGCAGCTTCGCCACCGACCTGGTGCAGGTGACGACTTTTCTGGGGGAACTCCTGCGGGCGTTGCTCTTCGCCTTGCTGCATCCCCGGACGGTCCGGTGGGATGACGTGGTCTCCTATATGAAGCGCGCGGGGATGGACGGGCTGCCCATTGTGAGCCTCATCAGCTTTCTTTTGGGTCTCATCCTGGCCTTTATGTCCTCCCTGCAGCTCAAACAGTTCGGGGCCAACGTTTACGTGGCCCCCCTCCTGGCCATAGCCGTGGTCAAGGAGCTGGGCCCCATCATGACCGCCATCCTGGTGGCCGGCCGTTCCGGATCGGCCTTTGCCGCGGAGATAGGCACCATGAAGGTCAACGAGGAAGTGGACGCCTTGACCACCATGGGGTTTGACCCCATGAGCTTCCTGGCGGTGCCCAAGGTCCTGGCGGCCATGGTGGTGGTGCCGCTCCTCACCATTTACGCCGACCTCTTCGCCATTGCCGGCGGCCTGGTGGTGGGGGTCATGGGCCTGGACTTGACGGCTTATACTTATCTCCAGGACACCAAGGCGAGCCTGACCCTGCTGGATATCATCCCCAGCCTGATTAAAGCCGGGGTTTTTGCCCTGCTCATCGCCGGCATCGGCTGTCAGCGGGGCTTCCAGGTCCGGGGCGGCGCCGAAGCGGTGGGCACCGCCACCACCTCCGCGGTGGTCGCGGCCCTGTTTCTCATCATCGTCACCGACTCGGCCTTTGCCCTGGCTTTTCACTACCTACGCATTTAAGAGACGGCCTTTGGTCTTTGGGGGTTTTGGTTTTGGAGTTGAATTTGGGAATTGAAAAATGAGCCGGTTCCCTCTTTCTCCCTCTCCCCCTTGGGGGGAGCGGGGTGAGGGGGGGAGATGAAGCGGCACATAACTATTTTCGGTTTTCAGTAAAAAGGAAGTGGAAGATCAAGGGCTTCTATTTTGTATTTTGGTCGGCTCCGCCGAGTTAAGTTTTTGCTGAC
>Ga0172375_10013004_pt1 | contig 10375 bp, 10 predicted proteins | sample LakKiv1m_FD_114537 | JGI IMG/M metagenome (GOLD analysis project Ga0172375, IMG submission 114537) | Freshwater microbial communities from Kabuno Bay, South-Kivu, Congo - kab_092012_11.1m | ecosystem: Environmental > Aquatic > Freshwater > Lake | place: Democratic Republic of the Congo...
CAAGCTTATCGTCGATAGAAACTTGTACTGCAGGGAAAACTTCCGGGTGGTCATTGCCTACTATAGGCACGGTAAATTCTTTACCGCTTATGAATTCCTCAACCAAAGCCGGTTGCTTATAATTTGTAATTATCAATTCCGCCTGGCGGCGCAAGCTTTCCATATCCGTAACCCGCGATTTCTCACTCAAACCCTTTGACGAACCCTCGCATCTGGGCTTAACGATTAGCGGAAATTCAATATGGTTGACATCTTTGAGTTCGTTTACGTCTTTAATTTCAAAAAACTTGGGAGTTGGAATATTTTCAGAAATAAGAATCTTTTTGGTAAGTATTTTATCAAGCGTCAGCCCAAGAGTCAAAGCATCCGACCCGATAAAAGGGATATTATACATTTCTAAAATCAACGGCACTTGAGATTCTCTATTTCTGCCTTTATAGCCTTCAGCAATATTTAAGATTAGGTCAACATTTAAATTGGGCAACTTTTTTAAGATATTTTTTACATTCCCGATCCTTTCTACCTCATAACCGTTCGCCAAAATAGCCTGGCTGATCTCATTTATAGTTCTTTCATTGTCCAATTCAGCTACTATATCAGCCGGTTCACCGGGTTGGATTTGATAATCAGTCTTTAAATCAAATGTTAAGCCGATTTTTTTAATCATGATGAAAATAAAAAGGGGCCCTGAATTCTAGCCCCCTGATAAAAAACTCCAATTCTTCCAATTTAAGTCTTCTTTCTCCTAAATTATTTTATAACTCATTGCGCTGCAATTATTTTTTATCATAATTAAATTCCATTGTCAAGTTTTATTTAAAGTAAAATTTCAAGTGTTCTCTATTCTTGCCGACGATAAAACTATCTTGCCCAAAACTGCAAGCACGTCTTGAAAGATTATAGCTACACCAATTACTCCTTTGATTGCTTTAGCGAATTCCAGCGCGGAAGCAATATCTTCTTTACTCTTTATGCGATTGCAAGTAGGAGTGGCTACGGCATCGGCTAAGACCGCGTCACGAGCCACAATAACAACGGCATCAGCCTTGCCAAAACTTAAAGAATGCCCAACTGTTCCACTAGAAGTACAAATACCCATTGGACTATCTTTAGGGTCAATCTCTAAAACAATTTTCCCGGAAAGCTTAGATTCGCCGGCAAAAATCGCCACATTGCGTTTGGTTTTTAACTTAAGGAATATGTCTCCCCCATTTTCAACAATAACTTCTTTGTATCCACGCCTAATAAGCGCTTTGCCAAGATATTGAGCAATCGCACCGGCAACTGCAGCCATCGGCCCGACACCGGAAGTTTTCGTCGCCCGAATCATGTCTTTAACCAAACCTCGGGCAGGCTTTTGGGGAAGAATAGGGACAAGTGAAGTAAGAAAAGCCCTGTCAAAATTAATATAATCTTCAATTTGCCCGCGGAGCTTCTTTATTAAATTAAACGCGTAAGCCTCATCCAGCGGCTTATCGGTGTAGATATCCAGGTCCGACTCTTTCTCGATTATCCTGGCCTGAAATAAATTATTAGACTTAGCCCAATCCCGATAAAATCTTGGCTGATATTTATTTGATTTCATACGAAAATACCTAATTTAGCTATATCAAGTTTAAATTTATCGACGGAACTGAAAATAAAAGAATTGAAACCGAAATTGATCCCGGCTTCAATCAAATCTGCCCGATCATCGGTATAGATTATTTCTCGGTGAGGGCATTTAAAAAACTTTGCGGCTGCCTCATAAATCTTCTTTTTAGGCTTCCGAGCGCCCACTTCATAAGATAATATTACTTTGTCAAAATGGCGGAAAATATCAAACTTTTCTTTTAGATATTCAAAATGCAAAATATTGATATTAGAAATCATCGCAACTTTATAATTTTCTTTTAGCTTTAAAACAAGCTTCAAACAATCTGTGTTTTTCTTCGTTAAAAAAAATATCTCATTCCAGATGGCGGTAAAACGATTGTAGCCGATATTCAAACCTAAAAGCTTATTAACCTGACGATGAAATTCGTATGGCGTAATCTTGCCTTCTTCAAACTTTTCCGTTATTAAGGAATCAAAAAAAAGGTCATAAATTTCTTTTTCGGTCAAACAAGCCAACTGAGATATCTTCCCGGCGCTAATAAAATGATTAAAATCAACCAAAACGTTGCCCAAATCAAACAGAAATCCTTCGATATTTATAGGCATAAAACTATTTATTCTTTACGAGAATTATTAATAAAAGCGAGGCGAGAAAGTTTGATTTTTTTACTCTTGTTTCTTAAAAAGATCCAGGAATCTATCCTCGTAATCTTTATAAATATTCCACTTGTCTAAAAGCAGTTTCAAATCTTCGGCGCGGGCAATATCTTTCCTGGCAATAAGAAATAATTTCTCAATATTATTCTTGACCGATTCGGGCAGCCTGGTTTGTTCACCGAGAAAACGGCTAAGATTATCAATCTCTTCTTCGTCGATCGGTTCAGGCTGGATAGAAACCTTAAGATAATCCACGATTTTATTAATCTCGGCCTCAATAACCTTGGATTCCTGCAAAAGCGGTTTAGGGTCAAACTTTATCCCGAATAATTTGGAAACGGACTCGACTAAAGCTAAAGATGCTTTGGGATTAGCAATATTGACCGTATAAAGAGGAATTTCCACTAACAAACAAATCCCTTCAATTTGCTTTTCCTTGGCTAAACCAAGGATCATCCCATTCATCCCGCTGATCCGGCCTTCCTTTAATGTCTTTAAGCCTATGCGGTCAAAACCTTTCAGCAAATTCTGATTAGTAGAAGTAAGCCACACGTTAGGTTCCTGAATATGGTCTATCCCTTGAGGCATAGAAGCAAAACTTATTAATAGTTCGACCTTCAGTTGCTCGGCCAAATCAAATATCGGAGTCGTGTACTCTCTATATTTTGATAAATCCGGCTGGGCGTTACTTAAAAAAATCACAATATCGCGCTCGCCGGTTCTATTTTTGTAAAAATAAAACTTATTAAAGGGAAGCTCGTTCAGTTTTATAACACTATCCTCTATTTTAATTCCGGCGGGATAGTAAAATTTTGATTCGTCAATCGAGGCGAACTCTTCAGCCTTTAGGCTCTGGACTAAAAACTGCGCCGCCTTAAAAGCAACTTCGCCCATCCCGGACCAGGCGCAAATAAGATAAGGATTCCTGAGCCTTGGGATCTTTTTTATGTTAAGGTTATCTTTTTTCATTATCAAATTTAAAGTTTTTTAAAAAATCCTCTAAAACTAAAGCTCCTTTATAAAGATTCTCTATTTTAATATATTCGTTGGTAATATGCATTGTCCCGGGGTTGCTAAATCCGGTCGCGATAGCTTCGATATTTTTCTTCTCAAAAAAAGTTACAACCGTCGCGCCTTCCGAACCGGCGATTTTGGGAATTATTTTATTATTTTTTAAAGATAAAAGCAAGTTCTTTACTAAATAATTATTCTTGTCAATCTCATAGGATGGCTGGATATCCAGTATCTCAATCTTGAATTTATCGGCAAACTTAGAAATGACCCGTTTTACATCAAATAATATATCTTTTACCTTCATATCTGGCAAGAAGCGCATATCCACCGAAAACACGCACCAATCAGCTACGATATTAACCTTATCTCCGCCCTCAATAGTCCCGATATTAACTGTCGGAGGTTTTAAGAACGCGTGTTTCTTATATTTAAATTTAAAGTCTTTTAAGTCTTTAATAATAAAAGCGGCTAATTCAATCGCGTTAATACCTTTTTCCGGATACGCGCCATGGGCTTTACGTCCGGAAATCTTTATCTTAAATTGTAACAAGCCTTTTTGGGCGGTAACCACTTCAAAATTATGTGCGTCTAAAATTATGGCCGCGCTGGCTTTAACCTTATTTTTAGCCAAAACTGGAATAATCCCATAATGGCTGCCAACTTCCTCGTCGCTAGTGGCCAAAAAGATCAGATTATAATTTAATTTGATTTTATCTTTTACAATGCTCTCGATCGCAGCCAAAAGAACAGCGGTATTACCTTTACAATCTGCCGCGCCCCGGCCGTAAATTTTATTTTTATTAACCGTGGCCTTAAATGGAGGAAACTTCCAGCCCTTGCCGGCAGGTACCGTATCCAGATGTACGGTTAAAAGCAAAGTTGGCAAAGGTTTATCTTTAGCCGGCCGCCCGGCAAGGCGCCCAATTACATTTGTGCGGTTCTTTTTAAACTCAAGAAGTTCGACCTTTAAGCCTAAATTGCTTAAAAACTTTTTGACAAAACCGGCTATCTTTTTTTCGCTGCCCGGAGGGTTCTCGGAGTTAATATTTATTAATTGTTTAGTCAGATTAATAAGCCTGTCTCGATTAATCATTTTAAAGAGTGACCTCTTCAACTGCTACGCTATCTGTCTGGGGCATGTTTTTAGGTTCTTGGGGGATAATCGGCAGGGTTCCTTTTATTTCTACTTCTATGGCGGGAGCGGAATATTCTTTATTTTTATATTTGACTTTGATTTCGGGAATAACAAGCTTGCCGGTCTTAACGGGTTTTAATAAATAAACCATCTTAGCTAAACTCCCTACCTCATTGTTTACAATAGAAATCTCGTTAAAGGTATTGGCTGATATTACAACAAAACCGTCAAATTTAGGCAAAGTAATTTTCGGGCTTGCCTGGCTAAAACCGTTTATTTCTAAAGTCAGCTTTAATACCTCACCAGCGTCAATTGACTTTTTGTCTATGTAAGACTTAACCGAAAAATCCGCGGGCAAAGCAAGATTCGCGCCCAATATCACTAAAACCAAAATCAAAATCAACTTTTTCATACGGCCTCAATAACATTTTAATCAAAAAATCTTAATTTTTCAAGAATTTCCGGATCATTTCTCCATCTGTTCTCCGCTTTAACCAGAATCTCCAAAAATACCCTCTTCTTAAACAACTCCTGCAGTTCTTCTCTGGCTAAAGTTCCAACTTCTTTAAGATTTTGGGCTTTTTTACCGATAACAATCTGCCTTTGGCTTGCCGTATTTACCAAAACAGTGGCTTTTATATACAAAAGCTTATTCTTTCGCTCTTCTAATTCATCTATAACCACAGTCAATGCATGCGGTATTTCATCTTTTAAGAATGCAAACAATTTTTCCCTGACAATATCCGCGGCGGATAAATCTTTAGGAAAATCCGTAACCGTATCTTCAGGATAATACATGGGGCCTTCGGGAAGCAAAGAATATGTAACTAGTATTAACTCTTTAATATTCGTTCCTGCTAAACCGGAAACCGGAATAAAAAACTTGAGATTCCCGTTGTCAACCGTATTAGCTTGCCAGGCAGATATAAATTCAGCGCTAAAACCCTGGCCTTTATCCATCTTGTTCATAACCATAACCAACGGTTTTTTTATGCGGCTTAAATCCCGCATTAGCCTTTCTTCTTCAGCCCCGGGCGCGCGGGTTACATCTACCACATAATAAATCAGATCTGCATCGTCACGCGCCTTATTTAAAGATAAATGTAAATATTTACTTAAGCGATCCTTAGAGGCATACAATCCGGGGGTATCGATAAAGATTATTTGCCCTTTTTCCTTATCGGTCAGAATACCCCTGATCTGATAACGCGTCGTTTGAGGGATATTGGAAACTATAGACACTTTCTTCCCGACCATTTTATTTAAAAGTGTGGACTTGCCCACATTTGCCCTACCCACCAAAGCCACAAACCCGGAATGGAAACTATTTTTATTTTCCATAACTTATTTTTTTAATTTAACCCCCGCAGGTAGAACAATTGCTGCTATGACAAGTTCCGCAACCCGAGCCCGAACGAGCAGTAACGTTGCCTCCTGCATCTTTAGAAGTAAAAGCAAAACCTGATACTAATTTTATTAAATCTTTGTGCTGACAATTGGGGCATTCAACTTGCTCGCCAGCAATACGTACTAAATAGTCAAACTTTATATTGCACTTTTTACATTTATATTCGTAAATGGGCATAATCCGTTACCTTGGCCTAACTATCTCTTAAAACACATTCTGTGCATTTGGATTTTTTCTTGGAACAAAATTCCTTGGCCAGCTTTACAATTAAAGCGTGGTATTCATTATAAATATTCTTGTCCTTAGGCAACCGCTCCATAAAAAACCGCTGCACTTTTGAATAATCATCAGTCTCGTTAATAAAACCGTGCCGGGAGAAAATTCTTTTGGTGTAAGCATCTACAACGAAAAAGGGTTTTCCCAGCGCATACAGGAGAATTGAATCCGCGGTTTCCGGCCCGATCCCGTTAACAGCCAACAATTCTTTCCTTAAGGCTTCCCCTGGCGCTTTGCGCATGTTATCTATGCGCCCGTTATATCGGTTAAAAAAATATCTTAAAAAGTTCTTGAGCCTCTTAGTTTTTATATTAAAGTAACCCGCTGGCCTTATTAACTTAGCAAGCTTAGCGGATTTTGTATTTCTTAATTTGTCCGGAGTTAGGAGGCTCTCTTCTTTTAAATTCGCGATTGCACGCTCAACATTCTGCCAATTAGTATTTTGCGTAAGAATCGCGCCTATTATTACCTCAAAAGAGCTTCTTGCCGGCCACCACTTTTGCGGGCCGAAATGCGCAGATAGTTTTTTATAAACCTTAAAGATCGCATTGTCCATTTAATGATAGCGGATTAAAACCAATGTAAGCAAAGAAAGCGTAAGCCGTGGAAGACAAAGACCCGGTTTGTTTTCCTTTAGGGGTCATCCAGCCATGACCGGTATCAACATACTCCTGGCTCGCATAAGGCAGACATCCTTCTCCCTGGCCAACCGCTGAAGGGCTGCAGATAATCAATTTATCTAGTTCCGATAAAAACATCCGCGCTTTATCACTGTACTTTTGAGCCGTCTCTAAAACTCCGAGTTTTTTATAAAAATCCGACATAATCCGATAGGTTAGCACCATTTGAGCCGTCCACTCACAAGAAATAACCCCGCCTCTGGCGATATGCTCAGCTTTAGCAAAATCAAAACCTTTTACCGCCACAGCGCTGCCTTCGGCATTCTTATAATCAACATTAACCAAACAATTCTCCTCGGCAAACTCAACGATCTTATCGGGATCCATTCCTGTGGATCTTAAAAGTTCCGGGCCGATACTCGCGATTGACCAGGCATAAGTATCGGTAGCAATAGTGCTATCGCCCTTGCCTCTGTTCACCGGTAAAGCTGAATTGCTATACGCGAACTTTTTCAACCAATTGAGAGTATTTTCTGCAGCCGTAGAATATTTTTTGTTATTGGTAATCTTGTAAAGCATATTAAAAAAAGCATAGGCATCGAGATTATGCTCCGTGGAATACCAAGTTGCTTCCGGGCCGCCCCTTATACCTTTCTCCGAATCTTCATTTTGCAATTTAATCACCCAAGCGGCAATTTCTTCAACCAGAGGTAAAAATTCAGTGTCTTTCGTTTTATGTACATACTGCGCGATAGCTATCCCTACCCATAAATTCGGCCCGGCATGCACGGTATATTCCATCACGTCACCGCTGGTGGCATAGTAAGCATTATAAAAAGCTCCGTTTGTGCGTTTAGCTTTCTCAAAGAACGAAAACATTTTCTTGGCTTTATCAAATTCATTGTTAACAGTAAAAGCCAATGCCGCCAGAGCCTGGTCATAAATAAAAGCTCCGTCTTTAAGCGCGGAATCACCTTCGAAACTCGAGACTAATCCCGTGCGTTGATTCTGATGCACAACCAACCAATGATACATTTTTTGAGCTACCTCTTTTTTCAAAGGCATATTTTCCTTTTTTAAAATATCTAATTTGGCTTGAGCGCCGGTTTGGGTTTTCGTAAGAAAGAATAGTTTTTGCTCTAAAGTTTCTTTTTCAAGGCTGGCTAATTCTAATTCCTTTTTAAGGTCAAAAAGTTCTTTATCTGCCGCGGCTTTTTTCTCCGTAGACAATGTTACCTTGGCCGGCCTTTGCAAGAAAGATATTCTTTTTTCTAACTGTGAATTTCTTTCTTTCTCGTTCTTTATTTTTACTTCGACTTCGGTTCTTTCTTGGCCGATATTGTTCAATTGCGTTTCCAAAGAAGAAATTTGTTTCAAATTCTCCAATAGCGAAAAGACTAATTTTTTATTCTTTTCATATTGTTTATAATTATATATTCCGCTAAAAATAGTTACCGCGCAAAGCGCAATCACAAATAAAGCCAAAAAACCGGAAAAATTCTTCTTGAATTTAGCAAAGTCGAGTAAACGCTGCCTATCACTATCGACAATCTCTTCATAATCGAGGCCGACCAAGAATTGGTTAAACGGTTCTTTTTTTACCTTGCTTAGCCAAGCGGTTTTAGCATAGCATTCAATAGGCTTATCTTTCAACGGCAAATTGATACGCAGATAAAATTTTGCTGATTTTTCTTCTAATATTAAAACAGCTTGTTCTTTGATATTATTTATAGTGAGGCAAATTCCTCCTTTACCTATATTATTGGTAAAGCCCTGGGTCCAATCTAATAGAATTTGGCCTGTAGAGTTCAAAATGCGGAATTCCACGGGCAAAACCGTATCCAAACGAATAAATTTGCGCCGGTCAGCGTAATTTTTGGTCATCTTTCGATTGTTTAATTAACTCCAAGAAGCGCGCATCTGATTGAATATTCTTAAGGTCGGGATCAAACTGCATATGCCTGAAATCATCATAACCCAGAGAGATCGCTTTCTTCAAAGCAAGAAAGGCGTCGTCAATTTTTTCTAAAAGCGCGTAGCTGCAGGCCAAATTATAAAAGACGACCGGATCGTCATCTTTTATTTCAACCAGCCGTTTATCTATCTCTAAGCCTTTTTGATAAAGGCCTTTTTGGGTATAAACTTCACCTAAAGCCATCAACACATCGATGTAATCCGGGCGTTTTTCAAGTAAGCGCTCGTAAAACTCTATCTGGTAATCCAGGTTTTTACTTTTTATTCTCTTCATGAAATACCTCAATGATAACGCGTTGATCCACGGCTTTGGCCAAAGACTCCAGCGCATTCTTAAAATCAAGATAATCTTTTAAAGAAACACTTTTCTCTTTATTAACTCTCTTTTCGTAAAAATTTATAGTGTTGCCTTTTACTTCATATTTATTCTCAAACGAGAACCATTTTGTTGCAACGCTTACATTATCCGGCATATATTTTATCTTAAAGTTAGCGGGTATTTCAATAGAAAAGTACATCTCATTTACACTCGGCAGCCCTAAATCAATCGGATACCGGCGTTCGGGCTTTGCAACAATAGAAGTATCTACATGGCTTAAAGCAGGCAATATCCGCGCATTCGCGGATTTAGTTAAATAATGTTCGCCTTCAAAATCATAATTTAGTTTTATGAGACTTGACAAATCATCTAAATTCTCCACCCTGTAGTTCAAAAGCTTTGCGCTCACGCTCGTATCCTGAATTTTACCCTGTAAAGTTTCCTTGACCAATTCCGGAGGCGTATATTTTAACCAATAACGCTGTCCCTGATCAAATTGGCCAAAGCTGAAGATTTCCTTACTGGCCTTAATTGTCTCATCCGGATTAACTTTAATTCTTGACCGCAGCTCTAAACGGTTTTTAACACTATCAAAAATCGGGGTACGCGTTAACTTAAGCCCTGAATCTTCAATCAACAAAACAAATCTATCCTGATCCCCATCGGGAAGATCGCCGAAAGAACAAGTTTCCGCTGTCGGATCGATAAAGATAATCTCATCCTTGGACTCAAAAGCGCAAATAACATGATTAAACAAAAGCGTAGGGAATCCTATTGGTATTTCCGGCAAATCTTTAGTTCCAATAATAACCGGCCAGGCTTTTATGCCCGCCTCTTTAAGCATGGTCACCAATAAAATCGCCTGGTCTTTACAATCGCCGTACTTATTCTGGAAAATATCCCCTGCCTTATGAGGTTCATAACCGGCCTGGCCGTATTCCACGGCAACATAGCGTATCTTTTCAATGCAAAAATTCGCTATAGCTCTGGCCTTATCCAAATCAGTCAATTTACCTTTGGTCAACTCTAAAACTTTATTTTTTATCTCTTCATTTGCCGAAATTTTATCTTTGGCCAAGGACCACCACCAATTATAAATCTCATCCCAGGAATTAAAACGGGAAACTATTATCGCCGGATTAACCCATGACTCCGGGACCATATTCGCCTCCGGCAACAGCTGAGGAATATTATGGAATCCCCAAAGATAGACAAACGAATCTTTTTCTTCGCTGATTTTCGGCTCTAATTTCATCCCGGGGCCAATGTATGCCGAGTTTAAGTAGCCGACTTTGATTTTTTTATCCTTGGGAACAATGATTTTAAAGCTGCAATTTAATATGGGGTCGCCTTCCTGAACAGGATAATAAACCGCA
>Ga0172375_10013005_pt1 | contig 10375 bp, 14 predicted proteins | sample LakKiv1m_FD_114537 | JGI IMG/M metagenome (GOLD analysis project Ga0172375, IMG submission 114537) | Freshwater microbial communities from Kabuno Bay, South-Kivu, Congo - kab_092012_11.1m | ecosystem: Environmental > Aquatic > Freshwater > Lake | place: Democratic Republic of the Congo...
AAAATCTACAAATGATATGTCCTAATTGTCATAGTCAAACATCAACCTTTAGGGGTCGTAATAAGGGTGGTACTACCGGAGGGACTTGAACCCACACTTCCTATCGGAAATCAGCTCTTAAGGCTGATGCGGCTGCCTTTACGCCACGGTAGTTTAAACAAAATATTTACTTTGAAGCATTCCATTCTTTGATAATCCGCTGCTTATCTTCTTTAGAGAGTGGACCGATCGGAACCTTGATACCTTTTGAGCGTATTTTTTGTATAAGTGCCTCACGTTCCTTTTTATCCTCGTGTTCCTGGTCTTTAATTTCTTTCTCCGAGTAAGATGTAGCACAACGCCTAAATGTACGCCATCACAGTGGCGCATTACAAATTATACAAGAACGTTCCATTTCCTGTTCTTCTTAAGGTGTGACAACCGTCCCGAAGCAGACCGCACCGTTTCGTATCTCTGCCTTGATTTGTTGCTCTTCAGGAGAGGGGAGACGCCACGAACAAAGACCTGCAAAAATACGCATGTGGGCGTCAATGAACTTTGCGATTATCGACCAACCGGCCTCGATGCTCCCGCCGGCCTTGATGCCCTCCCCGGCCTTGATGCCCTCCCCGGCCTTAATGCCCAAACCGGCCTTAATGCTCTGATCGGCCTCGATGTCCCAACCGGCATTGATGAACCAACCGACCTCAATACCCTCCCCGGCCTCGATGCTCCGGCCGGCCTCGATGCCCCCCCCAGCCTCAATGCCCTGATCGGCCTTGATGCCCTCCCCGGCCTTAATGAACGAACCGGCCTTGATGAACGAACCGGCCTTGATGCCCTCCCCGGCCTTGATGCCCAAACCGGCCTTGATGCCCTGGCCGGCCTCGATGCCCCAACCGGCCTTGATGCCCTCCCCGGCCTTGATGCCCAAACCGGCCTTGATGAACCAACCAGCCTCGATGCTCCGGCCGGCCTCGATGCCCTCTCTGGCCTCAATGCTCCAATCGGCCTTGATGCTCCAATCGGCCTTGATGCCCTCCCCAGCCTTGATGCCCCGATCGGCCTCGATGCCCGAACCGGCTAGCGCAACGATTGACGCCGTGGCTTTGATCGACTTGAACGTCAGACTACCCATGCCGGCCGCGATAACAATCGCTCCGTCGAAGTTAACCTCGGTGTGCTCGTACCGCGCTCTGTTCTTAGACGTGATCTTTAACGTCTTCATTTCTGTTCTCCTTTATCTTTTGGGATCTTTTAAATTCGTTCATACTAATAATATAGAACCAAATTTGGGAAAAGTCAACCCAAAAAGACTTCAAAGTATTTTTCAAGAATACTATTGAGATCCACTGGCTTAATAGAGTACGTTTTAACCCGCCCAGCCCGCCCTTTAAGGGCCTTAACTGATAGATCTCGTATACAATGCCAGTAGGGTTTAAAACCGGAGGAAAAACGGAAGCTAGGCGGTTTTGGTTGAACTATTATTGATTTCCATGGGTTCTGAGTGTAAATCAATAAGAACCGTATATATCTCCGGCCTTGAAGCCTATAGTACGCGGTCCAATACTTCTCTTTCATCTCAATGCATTCAGGTGTCATAACTTAGCGATGAAATCATTATATTTCTTAGCAACGGCCTTTAAGCCAATTTGCTTCTTAATGTTCTCGATACCTATTTTGAAAATTAATATAATTCTAATATAGGTTAATTACTGGGATGATCAATTACAAAGCGTCAACGAAAATTTCTTCTTTGAGTTTATCAATATCCACTGGTAGTAACATAACCATATGATGAAATCTAAATACTCCTTCACCTGGTTTCAAATGGATCATCTTCATATTGTGTAGTCGCTTAAAGAACTTACCCCAGCGCGTCGGGTTTGTCCACATGTAAACATGTTCTAGATCAGTCATGTGAGTACCGGAATTGCGAGAGCATATGAATTGCTTATACTTAGTGTTAACTAAGTCCAATGACTCAAGCAACTCTTTATCAGCTAGGGTTCCAATAAAGTGAAACTCAGTATACTGATATCGCTCATAGAGCTTTATATAGAGCATCTTACAGACGCAATCATAAAGATCAAGCCAGCTGAGATCTGGTTTAGTACCATCAGCGTTAGGTGGAATTGCTACACTTGTAGATCTCAAAACCCTACAGCTATTAATACCATGGGGATTATACGACAATTGGTTTAGTGGCATGTTGAGCCTTTAGAAGGTGTCGGTGCTTGATTTTATCTCTGATCTTACACTCACAACCACAAGGATAATAAACGCAACCATCACAGGCTTTACCATTATTGGACCATATGTCGGGTCGGATACAGGTTTTGCTGGCTTGGATATATTCTTTGATCTCTGCGAACGTCATCGGTGGTTTATGTTCCACTGGTGGAAGATTTCGAAGCTCTTGGGGTAAGGTACCCATCCTGGTTTTACGAATCTTCTTTGGGGGCTTGATCCTACCGTCTCTACGAACCTTATGTTCCTTACGACAGCTGCGGCAGACATATTTAGCAATCAACTCAGCTAGGGAACCAAATTGCGCTACCAACTTAGCCAAGCGATCTTTGGAGATGCCTTTCTTAGAATTGCACTTAGTGCAAACGATCTTTGAAAGCGTTGTTTTAGTCTCTGGTGATGACATACTCTGTATTCTCCCAACCTGCGTCTGTTTTGACCTGTACTCTGAATGAACCCTTAAGCGGGCCTATAAGCTGTATAGCCGCATGACGAATAAGTTCTTCGTCTACTTTCTGTCGGAAGTGAATACCAAGGAATACTTTGGTACCGTCGTTGATAATACGATATAATTTTGTTTCCATTGTTAATAATATAGGATATAATTCGAAAGATGTCAAGCCAAAAAAAAACAGCCTATATACTTAGTTGTATCCGCGTGATGCTCGGACACACGCTATATAGGCTGTTTTGGAATTACGCTTTGAAAGTACCGTTTAAGAAGGCAGCAACATCTGGATCTTCTGGAGTCTCTTCCGGCTTAGCTTTGGCACCCTTAGGGGTGCGCTTTGGGGCATTGGTTTGAGAGGTAATCTCACCGGCTTCTGCAAGCTTGCGAATTTCTTCGTCGGACTTGCCTTCCTTCTGCAATCTCTTAACCATGCGACAAACATAGTTCTTCTCAAGCTCTGCTTCAGAACCAAACTCCTGAATGAGCTTCTCTCTTCGGGCCTTGCTAATCCCAAACCATTCTTTGGTAACTGAACACTGTATCTTATTTTTTGACATTATCTTCTATCTCCTGATAATAATATACTATACATATCGGAAAAGGTCAAGCACCTTTACAACTTTTTTAGAAACCGTTCCTCAACAACCATTTGAGCCCAAATTGGATCAACTTGCTGCGCCAGATCCTTTAACTGTTCCGCTAATTCTAGAACACAATGGATACAAAGTGAACTACTACCCATTGAGATCGGTGCATAGAGGAATGGAAGATCTTTCAACTTGATACCACAGTTCCTGCAATAGCTAGCTGTATTTTTATGATAAAGGTGCGTAGTCACTTTACGATCAAGTTCATGCTTAGTGAACTTCACTACCATCTTTACCGGCTTAGGGGGTTTATAAGAGGTTAAATCAGCATCTATTTCCTCTTCAACAAACCATGAATTGATCTTCTTCTTCATTGCATCAAATTGTTTCCACACTAAATCTTGCAAAGGATATTTATGCGGACAGTTATAGTACCACTTGGTTAAGAAATAACTAGCGCTGGATTTACATATTCTAGCCTTCTTGAGGTTGGGAGTAAAAGACTTAGGATCTATTTTAAGATTCTCGGTTTTCGTAACCTTTGTGAGATTAAGGAAAACCTTCTCACTAGTCTTATTACGCTTAAGATACAAACCTGTTTTGATATGTTTGATTACTTTAACTTTCATATCTTTATAGTACGGTATAGAGGGGGATAGATCGATTATAAAAGGTCTAGGAAGGCTTCTTGCTTAGTCATATATCTGATCTTGTAGATCTGTTCGTGTTTTAGCTCGCGGGTACGAGAAACAGGAATAAACTCAACCCATTGATTTGACGGGGTATTATGCGTTACATAATTATATATAGTTCCGTTTTTATTTAATTTAAAGACGGCCCAATTATCATCACCATTATGTGTCCATATCTTCATATATGGCTTCATTTTCTCCACCACTTCTCTTTCCTAGGCTTCGGTTTAGATGTGTTCTTCGGCTTTGGTAAATAGTACTTCATAGCATCTCCATAAACAGTTCTTCTTCGGTTAACTCTTTGTGAAATTTATATATCATATCCCACCATGCTTTTGTATGGATAGGATCAATGGTATGCCACGGCTGACTGCGGTTAATAAAGCGCCAGCGGGTTAGATCACCCGCAATAACGAACGGTTCGTTAAAGACTTGGTATAAGTAGTATGTCATAATAGCTCCATAAACAGTTCTTCCTCAGTAATTTCTGTTATTTTTGAATAACGGGTTTTTAATGCTTCTACAGTCCACCCAGTGTTATGTGGATACTTCATAGAATTATGATAGAAATCAGGGGGACCAGCTAAACAAATTAGGCATCGATCACCACAACCATCATCACGATAAAAGAATTTTGAATCCTTGCCTAGATTATTGCAAATAAGCTTATAGTACTTGGGGCTCATAACATCTCGAGGAACGCTTGCTTTGGAAAGAGCTGCTTAATTAGTTTATTACGCTTTAGAAGCCGATGCCAAGCTTCTTTCCAAGTTAAACAACGCCATGGGAGTGCTTCAATATTACCACGGTTTAGATATAAACTTAATGGTCGTTCAAAATCAGTACTAATATTAAATGCCATAAAACTTAGGAGGCTTTGAAGTAATCGCCGCCTCCATTCCCTGGGGTAGTTGGGTAGTAGGGAAACTTTTGTTTATTCTTTAATTTATAACTCGTTATATATCAACGACTTCTAGTCAACGATGTACTTCCCGAATTCTTTGACGATATACTTGAAGTTCCTGCACTTACGAATCTGCATACCAAACTTCTTGTTATTCATATCCTTCATCATTCGAAGAGCTACGATCGCAAAATCGGGCTTGAACTGACATGTGACATTGATGATCTGGTCGAACCGATCATCCTCAACGCCTTTGTTGAAATGCTCAGCCATACCCCCAATGACCGCCCAAACCTTGTCAACCGTGAAATCCTTCACCGTTTCGGGCTTGGAATAAATCTGGGACCAATTGAGTTGCTGATAGTGCTTGCAATAAGCTTGGAATTCTGTTGCGAACGCCTCACCGATTGCAATCGATACGAAGGAATGAACGACGTCGGATGTGATATCCAAATCACCGATCAACTTCGAAGCCCGGACTACGCCTCGCGGAGTCGAACCCTTCATATGCGATTCCTCGCATGGTTTGTAAAGGTACGATTCCTTCCAGTTGATGAAAGCTACCAAATGGCTGTTCACCTTACCGGACGCCCACTGTGTCCAACTTTCCTTATCGGGATAGATTTCGACTTCGTTGAACCGATCTCGAAGGGGGAACGGCATTTCAAACGTGTGAGCCTGATCAATAGCGCGGTTACCAGCACCAAAAACAAATACACCATCACCCAACTTGCGATCGGCAATGGTACGATCATTGATGATTTGGTATGCCTGACCGGCTACAACCGGTGGTGCCAAATTGAGTTCATCAAAGAAGATGGCGCCATTGGCTTTAGGCTGTGTGAAGTAGATGACCCAACTCATAGGTACGGTTTCCAACATTTCGGTGTTGACCATGTTGGGGATACCACGAAGGTCTGTGGAATCCATTTGACCGACACGCTGGTCGCAGAACACGAAATACTTTTCGGGCGTCTTGATTGCCGCCAGTTTCTGTTCCATTGTGAGGCTGGTCCATTCGGCGAACTCCAGCTTCTCTTTCTCCGCAATCTTTGTGAAGACTTGACGCGGAATTTCTGACTTGCCGATACCAGGCCCGCCATAGATGTATAGCGGGGATTTGCAATCGAAGCATCGCTTCAAAAGCTCTTGATAATCGTTCGTATTGACTTTATACATTACTACTACCCCCTTGTTGTACTGTTTTTTTTACTACCCTTACTTATCTAACTAACTAATAATATCTTATGCTAATTCTGGGAAAAGGTCAAACCTAAAAATTTAAAAAAAGCAGATGTTTGTAAACAAATCAATGAGAAACTTAATCTTGTTCAACATCCCCTAGAGAACAGCATTTTCCATATTTCTTTACAATGGAATCCGAACCACCCTTGCTTAGAACGAATAAGATATTGCCTGCAGGCAACTTGGGTTCGTTTTCAATGTACCCATCGGTCAATACAACATAGACCTTAGATTTGATATTCTTCTTGCGCAGATACGGAACGCAGCAACTCAACTCCGTGCCACCACCACCATGCGGTTGATGTTTGATAAGCTTACCCTTAGTGGATTTGTTAACTTCGATATCGTCTCGATCGTCAACTTCGGTGCTCCACCAAATAAAACGCATCTTCAATTGAGGGAACGCATCGGCAATACCAACCGCCTCAGAAATGAACTGAGCGCCTTCGCCCTTTGCACTACTATAGTCAATCGAACCTGAGTTATCGCACAAGCAAACGATTTCGAGATTCTCACGAACGATACTGGGATAATAAACCCCAGTTGTATAAAACCTTCGACCCGGACGACGCATTGTGAAATCGATCGGAATATCTTTGGTCATGAATATGTAAAGCATTTTGCGCCAATCGATCTTGGGTTCCAAAATGCCTTGCAACTCACGTTCCAAATTGTTGCTGATTGTACCGCGGTTACGAGCTGCCGTAGCAGCTTCCGTCGCCTTCTTTTTCCACTTCTCATCATTGGCTTTCGAAGACGCCTGACTTTTTTCATCGCCGGTCGAATTACCTTCCGAATCCTTATCGCCATCAATATGGACATCCAGCTGACCTTTGTACTTACCTTTACTATCTTGATCATCGTCCTTACCACCACAACTCAAGTTAATTCTGATGATTTCGCAATTGTTCAACATTTCGTCGTAGACTTGTTCTGCCGTACGACCAGCGATTTGAATTTTGATCTTGCCGTTCTTACCTTCAAATTCCAATTGACCACCATGAGGCAAAATGCAATCTTTTGGTAGGTGGAAGTTCTCTTCCATTAAAATGTTGTTGATGACTGCGTCGGTCGCAATATTCCACAACATGTGAGCTCGCTTATCTTGGCGGGAGAAGGTGAGAGTGGCAACATGAAGCGCTTCATGTGCCAGAACTGCTTCCAGTTCGTCTTGAGAAAGCTTCTTAACAAAATCTTCGTTCCAATACAATCGACCGTACTTATTGACGCCCATCGTAGGAATTTCTTTTTCGGACTTCGACTGTTCGATATTGAAGTTCATAAGAATGTAACTGAAGAACGGTCGTTCTTTGTTTAAGGTTACTTTGGCTTTAATAATTCGATCGGCGACTGTGAAGCTTGTTGAAAACATTTACTACCCCCTTATCTAATTAACAAATATATCTTACTCAACTTTCGGGAATAAGTCAATTAGAAATTACCATTAATAATCAATTCGCCAGCGTACTTTAGTTTAAGGTAATCCCATGCTTTGGTAGCTGTTTCCCAAAACCGCAAATATTTATTGAGCACACTCTGCACCTGCTCGTCTTTAAAGACATCACCCAAATTGATTAACACACTATTAACCCCATAGGTTTCTTCTTTTACTGTATTACACTGTAAAGTATTAATGCCATCATAGTCATGATTACAAAAATTTGGATACTTACTTAAAGTATGAAAGGTATACTCCGAACTCTTCGTTGTCATTAATGTTACTAAAGATATAAAATGTTTTTCTTTAATTCGGAACCCCGCCGAACCTAATACTAGATTGTCATGTTGAAATCGTATCCCAAGTGTAGCAGATAGAAAAGAATTTGAAATATCATTTTTTACGGTTATATGCTCGCTAAGAGGATCCCACGCGTCGATAAAATCTATATACAATACCATTTTATTGATTTTATGAGATTCAATATCGTTAACAACATAGGCATCAAAAACATTGTTAGAACTACCTACTTCTTTAACCGATATTCGATTTACTTTCACCAGCTGTGCTGGAATATCTAATCCCTCGGTAACAACGATTTCGGTACCTAACCCTTTAAGTTGTTCTAGGAACTTATCCCTAAAGGAAAGAAACTCACGAGCAATCATTTGCTTTCGATGATTCTTAATTAATGATATATGTTCGTTACGAAGACATCTGAATAGTGCGGTATCATGAATGTTGTTAATGTTACCATATTCTCTGAACAAAAAACCAAAAGACTTCGCTACTGCGAACCGCGGATAGTCTCTATCTTTATACACCGGTGAATCCATACGCGAGGTATTAAGGGTTTTGAAAACCTTGCCTATATAATCACCAAAGTCTGAATAGATATCGGTGTTAATATGGTTGAACCGTTGCATAAATGGTTCTACTGCTTCATTGACCGATTCGGAACCTTTTTTAAGGATCTCGTTAGCATCTCTACTAAACCCATTTAATGTTTTGATTAATTCGCTCATTGTCTTAATATCATACCACAAGTTCTGGGAAAAGTCAAGAACAACAATTTATCTTCCTTATATATCACTGCAAACACTCAGGATACGCATAATGGACGCGAAAATAATCAGATTCGTTCGTAAAGTGAACATAATTGAGAAAATATTTGTTCTCTCTGAGGTTCATTGGAAGATAACCTGGTTTGAAATCAATTCCTAGGTACGGACCACTATAATGTTCAACTCTTAGGGTATTCGGAAGGATTCTGTCTTGGACCAAACTTTTTTCGTTCCGATAAGTCCATATACGCGTAACGTTCTCTGAATTAATATCCAATTCCAAGGCTGCTAGGATCATTAGTATATCTAATGAATCCTTTGTTGCTGCCGAATATGGTTTTATGTGCATGTTCCTATAATAGGAACTAATTTGGGAAAAGTCTATAACAGTTCTAATTGGTGATCATAGTTCAAGTGCTTAGTCCATACCAATGGCAAACGTTCTTCTCATCAACCTGTAGGAGTTCATGATGAAAATCGGGCCAGTTTATTAGAAAATATCATTCGTCTTTCCGGGACAACCAATCCAATAAACCACCCAGATCCTTTTTATGATGTTCACAGGTATCAGATAACTCATCCAGTGCTGTTTCTAAATTCTCATTCTCATCTTGGGTATCAGATAACTCGATATTAATATCTTCAATCTGCACCTGCAGTCGGTGGTTTTCTAGCCTAAGGGTCTCGAGGGATTCCCGGGTTCGTGCTAGCTCATTCTGAGCAGTTTTAAGCTGGGATTCAACCACATGATACGCGCGTTCTTTAGCATGGAATGCTTCGTATATACTTGCTTTTTCTTGCTCGCCATTGATTACCAGGGTATCCCAGGTTTTAAGTTCATTAAGCATATTAGCCATAAGGTCCTCAATGTCTACTAGAGCGAACCAAAGGGTCATCCAGGCTAGATTGAACCTGAGTGCCGGTCCATCTTTAATGGTATTGAAACCCTTATAGGAACCAAATCTGACATAGAAGCTTATCATAGAAGCTCCAGAAATGCTTCTTCTTTTGACACCTGGGTTAGTTCTTTACGTATGCACCAAGCATGTGCACCTGTCTTATACCAGTTCCCCTGTTGGTAATATTGTAACATGCCCTGTTTGAGCCTATAAATGAGTATTCCACCGGTTAACCACGACGCTTTACGTTTGTAATACTTCATATAATTAACATAATTAATATCAGGGGATTAATCAATAAATTAAATATCAGGGTTGCGATCATCATTAGATTTGTAATAGGTCATAACAACTCCAGGAACACTTGTTCTTTTGTTAGCTCAATAAGCGCATAGCCCTTAATTAAAACATCTACCGAAATCGGATTACCACTGATAGCCCACCCCGGCGGGTGATGTATGCACCAAGCATATGCACCCACTATTTTAAAGTACCATCCTGGGAAGCGTTTCAGTTTATAATACCGGATCATAGGAGCTCCAAGAACACTTGTTCTTCGGTGAGCTCAATAAGCTCACAGTTCTTAATTAAACGATCTGCCGAAATCGGATCAACATTGACAGTCCAATGCAGTGCGATCCACCGCGGTGGGGGTGGTGGATGATGTATGCACCAAGCATTTTTACCCTCTACTTTGTAGTACCAGCCTGGGCAGTTCATTAGTTTATAATACCGGGTCATAGGAGCTCCAGGAACAATTGTTCTTTTGTTAGCTCAATAAGCTCATAGTCCTTAATTAAAGTATTTGCCGAAACCAGATTATCTGCCAAAGCCGAATCATCATTGACAGTCCACGCCTCCGGTGG
>Ga0172375_10013006_pt1 | contig 10375 bp, 9 predicted proteins | sample LakKiv1m_FD_114537 | JGI IMG/M metagenome (GOLD analysis project Ga0172375, IMG submission 114537) | Freshwater microbial communities from Kabuno Bay, South-Kivu, Congo - kab_092012_11.1m | ecosystem: Environmental > Aquatic > Freshwater > Lake | place: Democratic Republic of the Congo...
AGCATAGACGTAAGTCCGAAAGACGAAGACTCTACGGCATCGAGGATACAAACTCTCCCGAGATCCGGGATCACGAACTACCGCGTGCCGCATAACTCCTGACACAAAGTAGCGGCACCCGGATTCGAGCAGATTAACAGGTATCTCAGGGATGCACACGGAGATGAAAGGACCGCTTTTGCGGGAGCTGTTCTGGTGGATGGTCTTGGCGATGACCTCTTTGCCGACGCCTGATTCACCGGTAATTAGTATGGCGTAATCGAATGGGGCAACTCTTATGAGATCATCCAGAAGGGTTTTCATCTCTGGACTATCGAAGATGAAGTCTCCGTTGAGGACAAGTATTTTTCTGAGGTGCTCAATCTCCCTCAGATATTTCTTGCTCTTGCGCCTCTCCTTTTCCAGTGCGACCCGTAACGTGTTGAGTTCTTTAATATTACTGGATGTACCGACGACGAACTGCAGATCGCCGTTATCATTGAAGATAGGGCGGCATCGGGTTATGACCTCCTCAGCCCCGCCTCCGGAACAGACAATGCCGGAGGCTTCTTTTCTCTCCCTGATGGCTGCATAGACAACGCTGCCACGGATGTAGCCTTCTTCCACCAGCTGTTTCTGCGTTTTTCCCATAAGTTCGCTCAGCGGAATGTTCAGGAGGTCACAGCCGCTTTTGTTTACCCATAGAACCCGTGCTTCATGGTCGAAAACAAGAACTGTATCGCAAACGTGGTCCAGGATTTCCGGCAGCTTATCGAACAGATCGCGGCTCATTTCCGTGTGCTCCCTAACCATACCGCCCTCCTGTTAGTGTCCTATGTCCTGATCGCATTGATACATAATAGCACATAACAGGACAGATCAGAGGACAGAAATGGCGACTCACCTGTCCTCTGCAGCGGCTTCCGGATCATTCCCACGACATATCCGAGTCTTATGTCGTAACGATGCAACTGGCATACCGGTTGCTTTATCCCCTGCCAAAGAAGCGACGGGCTGTTCCGGCAGACCCCGCCGGAAAGAGTACGAGCACATTCGAAACAAGGAGGTAAGGATTATGATGGTGGTCACGACCGACAAGGTCGCTCCCGTAGATGTGGGGAAGCTACTCAAGATTCCGCCCATGGAAGGAATCACAATCCAGTGGCTTATTCACAAGGGCGTTGGTGATGAGAGGTACGGCCATCGGTTCGCAATGCGGCTCTATACAGTCCCGCCGGGGAAGTCGTTCCCTCTGCATTTTCACAATTATGTTGAGGCCCTGTACGTCTTGTCCGGCAGGGCCGGCTTCGAGAACGAGGAGGACAGCTGGGAGATAGGGCCGGGGGACGTTCTCTACACCTTTGCCAACGAACCTCACGGTGGAACTGTGCTTGGAGACGAACCCCTCAGGGTACTGTGCTGCATAGACTGCCTTGACGAACTGACGTGTGATCCGCAGAAACAGGCGCAGGTGGTGAAGACTTGATACCCCATCTCACCTTGATACAGCGAACCGGCCCCGCGCGTTCACACCGAGAGGGGTGACAGGCCTGTGGGAAGTGGGATGGGAGCTCGCGCAGGAAACACGAGCGCACTTGGCTTGGGCTACCGGACCGCTCGCAACTCTGTCACATGAGGCGGGGAGGACGTACGAAAACGCAAGGGATCACTACATGCCGGCGGACGAGGCCGGGCCGGAACGGCTCCGATATGGGAAGATGAACACGAAGGAGTTGAATAATGAAGACGTGGGAGATTAAGGTACTCTACTTAGGGAAGATAGCAGCACGACTCTCACTCCTTTGGCCGGCAGGAATGCCGCCGCTACAAGATGACATAGTGCTCAGCGCGCCCTACCTGGGCTTCCTGCTTCAATCAGGAGGACAAAACATATTGGTGGACACGGGCATTTCGGAAAAAGTCATCGTAGACGGCAAGGCTTGGGGCTCGCTCCCGGCTGAGGGCGGCAGTTCCTTCCTCAAGGCGGCCCTCGAAAAGGAGGGGATCGGTCCCGAGGAAATCCAAAGGGTCGTATATACCCACCTGCACAACGATCATGCGGCCAACTGTCTGCTTTTCACCAATGCATCCATCATTTTTCAAAAGGAGGAGTGGCAGAATATGCTGGCGCCGTTGCCGGTGCAGAACTTGAGAATGGATTACGACCCAGGGCTGATCAGCGAGCTGAAGGCAGCACAGACCCTACCTGTGTCGGGCGACCTCGAACTTGAAGACGGCCTGAAGCTCTTGAAGACCCCGGGACACACGGCCGGCAGCCAGTCGGTAGCAGTGAACACGCGAAAGGGGGTTGTCGTTCTGGTGGGTGATCTGTGTCTCCTCGATTTCATGATGTTTCCAGGCACCTCTGAGATCATAGATATGGAAGGCAATGCCCACCCCATTCCCCCTGCACCCGCGGTCTTCGGACCGGCGGTCCCTCATCTGCTCACGTACAACCATTACGACTTCTACGACAGCATTTACAAGGTCAAGGCCGTGGCCTCTCGGAACGAGCCGGGTTTCATAATTCCGGGCCATGAGCCGGCGCTGCTGGTGAAGGGTATTTAGTGAATCCTCAACAACATCGGAAAGGATGGATAGACATGATTGTCAGAAGGCTCTAAAAGGTCAAGAGGATTGAGGTGGGCAAGCCCAAGGGTACCCGATGCGGCCGGCCCGAGTCCAACCGGTTGGACTGCACAAGGGCATGATCATGCCGCGGCGGAATGATGCTCCGGGCTACACTTAATTCGTCCAGTCTCGGCAAGGGAGGCCCGACATGATTGACATGAAGCATTTCGTGGAAAGATCTTCCTATCTCATCTTCATCGCGGTCTTGCTCGCTCTTTCTTCACTCTGTTCAAGCGCGGCCGCTTCGGATAGCAAGAAAGTCATCAGTCTGAAGGTAGGGATGGGAAAGCCCATCCAGGCCGGTAAAACGTTTTCCATAGTCAGGGATATATTCGTGGCCGAGGTTTCCAGAAGAGTGGACAGGGAAACCGAGTATAAGATCGAGTGGACGGAAGCTTACGGCGGCACTGTGGCAAAGGACGGCGAGGAGTTGGAAGCGGTGCAGATGGGGCTTCTGGATATAGGCTACGTAATCTACCTGTTCGAGCCTGCCAAGCTGTTCTTGCACAACTTCGGTTATTTTGTCCCGTTTTCCAGCCCGGACCAGCCCATGGTCAACGAGACCGGCAGGAAACTCTTTGCGGAATTCCCGTATATGACGGACGTCTTCGAGCAGAAATACAACCAGAAGATTCTGTGCTCGGTAACTACCCCCAGCTACCAGCTTATTACAACCTTCCCGGTGGAAACGATTTCCGATCTGGCGGGGAAGAAGATTGCCGCGGGCGGACCCAACCTCACCGTGCTCAAGCCTGTGGGCGCCACTCCTGTCCAATCAGCCATCGGCGAGGGCTACACGTCCTTTAAGCAAGGAGTTTACGATGGCTGGCTCATTATCGAATCCATCATGGCCGGACTCAAGTGGCCTGAGGTGGCGCCCTATGTCACCATTGTAGATCTGGGGGCCACTCCGGGTGCGGCTCTCACCATCAATTCGAAGACTTACAAGAAGCTCCCTGCCAAAGTTCAGACGATTATCGAGGAGTCAGCTCTCCTGATGGCCGACAAAGGCGGCAAGGAAATGGCAGCGGATACCGAGACAATTCGCGAGCTGCTTAGGAAGATGGGGGCCAAGGTTACGGTGCTCGCGCCAAACGAACGGCAGAAATGGGCCGAGCTATTACCGGACGTGCCGAAGCTCAAGGCTAAAGAAGCCGACAGCAAGGGGCTTCCCGGTACGAAGCTTATCAAAAGGTACATCCAGCTCGAAGAAGAGGCCGGATATGTCTTTCCCCGGCGATGGTCTTTTGATTAGGGCGCGGGCCTGAACTGTTCGAGATGGCGGCTTGCCTCGCGGACAACCTGCCAAACCGGACGAAGACGGCTATTTCCGAGTTTGCGTGGCGTGTGTGAAACGGAGGACAGGTTTGCAAGTGATAACAAGAGCGTACGACAGTCTGATCACCTGCCTGCTCGCAATCGGATCAGGAGTACTCTTTCTCCTGATGGTGGTCATCGTGGTGGACGTAGTCGGCAGGGCAGTGTTCAACCATCCGTTTACAGGAGTACCCGAACTCGCGAAGGTGTCCCTGGTCGCTGCGGTCTTTTTGGGTTTGCCCAAGACTCTGCGCATGGGCAGGCACATACGGGTTACCCTTGTTGCGGACCGGTCCTCGCCGGTGGTCGCTGCCGGGTTGGACGTGCTGGCAAATCTTTGCGGTTTGTTCGTGCTCGCTCTCCTCTGCTACTCGAGTTGGATATTGACCGTCGAGGCCTTCGAGGCTGGAGAATTTGAAGGCGAGGGTGCGTTACGCGTCCCCACGTATCCTATCCGCGCGCTCATCGTGGGCTGTAGCTTGCTGACTATGATTCAATTTGCCGCAAATGTGTTCGAAGCGGTGAGGATCATCGTACGGGAATGGAGGGTGGATAAGTGGATCCGGTCCTAATCGGCTTGTTGACCGTGGGGCTGATTGTCTTCACCGTGGTCATCGGTTTTCATATATGTATTGCCTTGGCTCTTGTCAGCATCTTAGGCCTCTGGATGATCTTGGGAGATTTCTCCATTCCCGTACAGATGCTTGGCTCGGCTGCATTCCACGGCATATTTGATTACGCCTTTTCCGTGGTTCCGATGTTTGTACTCATGGGTTTCCTCGCTAATCTCTCCGGGGCCGCGGAAGAGGCGTACGACTTTGCCGCGACCTTATTACGAAAGCTGCGGGGTGGGCTCGCGATCGCCACGGTGATGGCGAACGCTGTTTTCGCTGCCGTGACCGGTGTGAGCGTAGCGTCTGCAGCGATGTTCAGCAAGATATCGCTCGCGCCCATGCTCCGCAGCGGATACGACAAGAACCTGAGCCTGGGGACCATAGTGGGCAGCTCAGTCCTGGGAATGCTGATCCCGCCCAGTGTTCTGATGATTCTCTACGGCATCGTCGCGCGGGAATCCATCGGCGCCTTGTTCACAGCAGGGATAGTCCCGGGAATCTTACTTGCGATAATTTATTCTTTGGGCATCTGGACCATGGTCAAGTTGCGGCCCTCGTTGGTGAGCGAGGGAGCGTGCAGAGGCGGCAACCTTCCCGCAGACAAACGAGTTGTTCTTGTGACGGCGACCAAGGCTGTCCCGGTAATCAGCCTCATTCTCCTCGTTTTAGGAGGTATCTATGCGGGCGTGTTCACCCCCACCGAGGCCGGGGCGGTAGGAGCTTTCGGCGCATTGCTGCTGGCAGTCGCCAAGCACCGATTGACCATGTCGGCCCTCTGGAACGTCCTTTTGGAAACCGGCTACGTGACGGCATGTATTCTGTTCATTCTCATCACAGCCAACATGTATTCCCGGATGATAATGATCAGCCGGCTACCCGATCAACTGTGCCGATTTCTCGTCGGCGCCGATTTCCAGCCAATTTTGGTAATCATAATCTTTGTGGCCGTACTGATTCTGCTCGGCACGATTCTGGATTCCGCTTCGATTATTTTGATAACCTTGCCCATCATGGTGCCCGTCGTGCAAGCCATGGGCTACAACCTCGTCTGGTTTGGGATCGTGTCAATCATAGCTATAGAGACCGGTTTGATATCCCCGCCCTTCGGACTGGTAGTCTACACGATGAAGGCAACCTTGGGGGATGAAGCGACCGTGGAACAAATTTTCAGGGGCTCAATACCGTTCTTTCTCATGATGCTCTTCGTGCTCGCCCTCGTGATCGCGTTTCCCGGCCTGAGTCTGTGGTTGCCCAGCATCATGTAACCGGGATCGGAACGCGAGTGATGAAAGGAAAAGGATATGCCCCTGATTACTGTTGACCCGGACAAGTGCAAGCGGGACGGGATCTGCGTCAGCGAATGTCCCCGTTGGATCATTGAAATCAAAGAAAAGGAGGGATTTCCGGAACCGATTGAGCGGGCGGAGGAATACTGCATACGCTGTGGCCATTGCGTGGCCGTTTGCCCTCACGGAGCAGTGGCCCTGAACTCCATGACGCCCGAGCAGTGCGCGCCTGTCCTCAGAGAATACTTGCCGGATTTCCTGCAGCTTGACCATTTCCTGCGTTGCCGGCGATCCATTCGCACGTACAAGGCAGAACCCGTGGATAGGGACACCTTGGCCCGGCTTGTTGAAACAGCGAGCTATGCTCCCTCGGGACGCAACCTCCAGCCGGCTCATTGGCTTGTCGTAGAGCGTAAGGAGGATGTAAGGCGCCTGGCCGGTCTGGTAGTGGATTGGCTGCGCCTGATGATCAAGAAGGAGCCGCTGATTGCTGAAACCTTCCATTTTGATCGTGCTGTAAACGAGTGGGAAAACGGGCGAGACAGGGTCCTGCGCGGGGCTCCCCACCTGTTCGTGGCCCATGGTCAGCCCTCAGGCTTTCCGGTTGCGCAGACGGCCTGCATCATCGCTCTCACGCACTTGGAGCTTGCGGCCTTTAGCGCTGGGCTCGGTGCATGCTGGGCAGGTTATTTCACGCCGGCTGCAAATTCATTTTCGCCGCTTAAGGAAGCCTTGGCATTGCCCGAGGAGCACCAGACCTTCGGTGCAATGATGGTGGGACGGGCCAAGTACCGATATCAGCGTGTGCCGCTGAGGAACGTGCCGAACATAGAATGGAGATGAGAGTGGCCGCTGGAACGCCGGGCAACGGCTCCGGCTCCGGCCACCTGGATTTCTTGTTCCTCTGCGCTGGATTCCAATTCGTTATTGAAGCTTCTCGCGTTCTGCCCTCGGAGACGCTTTGGTCATCGGCACCAACAGCTTATGCATCAGCATGATCGAGTCCTTCTGGGAATTGCCCGCCTTAGGGCCTTTCATCTGAAGTTCAGGGGCCTCCTGTCTTCTGCGGTAATTGCGGCCATCCGGATGTTCATTGTGATGACCGTCTCGCTTTTTAGTGCTGCAATCAATATAAGAGAAGCTTCGTCAATAACCCTCTGGAAAGGAGTAGAAAAGATTGAAGGAAAAAGTCGTTATAACCGCAGCCATTACGGGGAGCATCCATACTCCCACCATGTCCCCCTACCTTCCCATCACCCCCACGCAGATTGCCGACGAGGCCGTGCGGGCCTATGAGGCCGGAGCGGCGGTCGTCCATGTGCACGCGCGGAATCCCGAGAACGGGCTTCCTTCCCCCGATCTGGGTCTGATCAATGAGATTATAACGAGTATCAAGAGCCGGTGTCCTGTGGTCATCTGCATTACCACCGGCGGCGGTATGGGAATGACGGTGGAACAGCGAGTCGCTCCGGTGACCAGCTTCAGGCCGGAGCTTGCCTCGTGCAATGCAGGATCCGTGAACTTTGGACTTTTCCCTATGGTCCTGCGCTACAAGGAATGGAAGTATGAATGGGAGAGGATGATGCTCGCCATGTCGGAAGACTTCATATTCCCCAACACCTTCAAGACCCTGCGCGAGTATTGCGAAGTCTTCAACAACATGGAAACGAAGCCGGAGTTCGAGATCTACGACACGGGAATGGTTAACAATGTGGCCTTCCTGATCCAGGCAGGCTACATCAAGAAGCCCGTGTACATCCAGTTCGTCATGGGCATCCTGGGGGGCATTCCTGCCTCCCCGGAGAACCTGATGTTCCTTGTGAGTTCTGCCCAAAAATTGATCGGCGACTTTGAGTTTTCCGTCTGTGTGGCTGGGCGCTCCCAGTTCCCCATCTGCACCCAGTCGGTTCTCATCGGCGGGAACTGCCGGGTGGGCCTGGAGGACAACCTCTATCTGGAAAAGGGACAGATGGCCAAGAGCAACGCAGAGCAGGTGGAAAAGATGGTCCGGATCGTGAAGGAACTGGGGAGCGAGCCCGCCACCCCTGATGAGGCAAGGAAGATTCTCGGCTTGAAGGGGATGGACAAGACCGGGTATTAGAGCTGGATGCAGAACTCTGAGCGCGGGTGACCGCGTATCATTTATAAGGGCATGATCCGGCCTGAAGAAAAGTCCCGCCCCGGCGCATTCAAATAGAAAGCCCCGCCACTGAGTGAGTGACGGGGCTGAATGTTCAAGTAAGTGTCAGGCGGCTATTTGCCTGCGGCGTACTTGAAGAATTTCTTGGGATCGTCCGTGACGATGTAGACAACTCTCACATCGTCGGCGTTGATGGCCGCGGCCTTTGGAAAGGTCTTCTTTAGTTCCTCGACGCGTTTCTTTGTTGCATCCAGGATTTTATCTCTTTCACCGAATATCATGGCGCCGGTGGGACAGGACTTCACACACGCGGGGGGCATGTTGTTGGTGATCCTGTCGAAGCACATGGTACATTTTGCCATAACCTTGGTCTTGGGATCCTGGCGAGGAATGTTGTACGGACATCCTTCCACAGTGGCCTTGAAGTCAAGATCCTTGGTTTTGGGAGTAAACAGGACAGCGCCGGTTTTTTCATCCTGGACTATCTCGTCCTTTTCCGCAGCGGCCATGCAGCCCGGCGACAAACAGTGCCTGCACTGCTCCGAGAAAAAGTACCAGAATGGCTTGCCGTCACCATTCTTGCCCTCGGAATACCTTACAACCTTGTAGGTCTCAAAGGACAGGTCCTGGGGGTTTTCGTACGAACCCACGTTCTTGGTATGGGTGCCGGGCAGTTGGTTCCATTGCTTGCAGGCCACTTGGCAGCCCCGGCAGGCCGTACACTTGGAGGTGTCAACGAGTATGGAATATCCTTGCGACATCTTGCACCTCCTATGCCTTTGTCACGTTTACCATGAACGCCTTGGACTCCGGGATCATGGTGTTGGGGTCGCCGACATTGGGGGTCAGCAGGTTTGCAGTTTCGCCGCCGTCCTTCGGAGTAATCCACCCGAAACACCACGGCATACCAACCTGATGAACCACGAGATCACCCAGCTTGAACGGCCGGAACCGAGTGGTAACAAGGGCCACGCATTCGAGTTCCCCACGGGCGGAGGCAACCTTCACTTTCTCGCCGTTGGCGATGCCTCTCATCTTGGCCAGCTCCTCGCCGATCTCAACGAACATCTGGGGCTGGGCCTCGATGAGCCACGACTGCCACCTGGTCATGATGCCGGTCTGCCAGTGCTCGGTGACACGATAGGTGGAACAGACGAAGGGGAACCTGGGATCACAGGTGAGGTGTTTGTCCATCTCACCGGCGAAGATCTTGATGGTCGGATTGGTGAACTGGCCGGACATGGCGTTCTTGGGAACGGGGCACTCCAGAGGCTCGTAGTGCTCAGGGAAAGGCCCGTCCTTCAGGCCCGGCCCGAAGATGGATCCAACACCGTCGGGTTTCATGATAAACGGCAGCTTGCCGTTCTTCTCATCGCTCAAAGGCGGCCACGGACCGTCAGGTATGTCTCCCACCCATTTTCCGTCGGCCCACTTGAGCACTGCCCGTTTGGGGTTCCACGGCTGGCCCGCGAGGTCCACCGATGCCCGGTTGTAAAGGATCCTTCTGTTGACCGGCCATGCCCACGCCCATTCAGGAAAGAGACCGAGCCCTGTGGGGTCGTCCTTCTTGCGCCTGGCCATGTTGTTGCCGGCCGCGTTGTAGCTTTGGCAGTATATCCAGTTGCCGCATGAAGTGCTGCCGTCGGCCTGTAGCAACGCAAAGCCCGGTACCTGGTCGCCTTTCTTGTATTGCTTGTCCTGGATGGTGACATCCTTGGTGAAGGAGCCGTTTATGAGCTTTGCCGCCTTGTGCGGGTCAAAATGACCCTTTTCGTCTACGAAGTCCCACTTGAGGTTGACAATGGGATCCTTGAATTTGCCGCCCTTCTTGTAGAGTTCCCGGATCTTGTTGAACAGCTCGACCATTATGTCGCCGTCGGGCTTCGTCATGCCGGGGCCGTCAGCCGCCTTGTAGCGCCACTGTGCCAAGCGGCTGCTGTTGCTGATGCTGCCTTCTTTTTCGATGGAAGCAGAGCAGGGCAGCATGAAGACTTCAGTCTTGATTTTCTTGGGATCCATGCCCGGAGCCTTCCAGAAGGAACCGGTTTCGTTGTCGAAGATGTTAACGTTGACCAGCCAGTCCAGCTTGGCCAGGCCCTGTCGCACCTTGTTGGCGTTGGCCCCGGAGCAGGCGGGGTTCTGGCCCCACGCGAAGAAGCCTTTGATCTTGCCGCCATACATCGCGTCGAACAGGTTAAGCCAAGAGCAGTCCTGGGTGTCGTCAAGCTTGGGCAGCCAGCCGTAGCGGTAATCGTTGTCCTTCTCCGCCTTGTCCCCCCAGTAAGCCTTCATAAGGCTGACCGCATACTTGGGGAAGTTCTGCCACCAGTTGGCTGACCTGGGATCAGCAGTCTTGGTGGTGCCGGCCTTAAGATAATCCTCGAATTTTGGCTGGCCTACACGCGGAT
>Ga0172375_10013008_pt1 | contig 10373 bp, 11 predicted proteins | sample LakKiv1m_FD_114537 | JGI IMG/M metagenome (GOLD analysis project Ga0172375, IMG submission 114537) | Freshwater microbial communities from Kabuno Bay, South-Kivu, Congo - kab_092012_11.1m | ecosystem: Environmental > Aquatic > Freshwater > Lake | place: Democratic Republic of the Congo...
GTGTGCAGCGCAATGGCGCCACCCTGCGAAAAACCGGCGAGAAAAATCCTGTCGGGCGGAATGCCGCGCTCACCTTCGCGCTGGATCAGGGTTTCAATTTTGGCTTGCGAATCCCGAATGCCCGCATCATCCGGCCGGGAAGCGATGTTCATTTCGGTGATGTCATACCAGGCCCGCATCACGAAACCGCCGTTGATGGTGACGGGGCGCATGGGCGCGTCCGGGAAAATATAGCGGACTGGAGCGGGCAGTTGCAGCTCGTCGGCTACGGGTTCGAAATCGTGTCCGTCAGCGCCCAGGCCGTGCAGCCAGATGATGGCAATTTGCGGGTTGGGGCCGCTGTCGATGACGATACTCTCCAGCAGTTCACTCATGGTTCCGGAAAAACTTCGCGCAATGCCTGAAACAGCTCTCGGTAATTCTTGGGCGGCTTCGCTGCTTCCTGTTCCTTGCGGGCATTGCGGATCAGCGTGCGCAGACGCTGCGCATCGGCCTGCGGGTGCTGTGCCAGCAATTCAGTGAGGGCTTGCTCGTTTTCCAACAGGCGGTCGCGCCAGCGTTCCAGCAGATGCAGATGGGCCGTGTGCTGCTGCGAGATGCCTTTCCAGGCATTGAGCTTTTCAATGATGGGTGCGGGATCGATGTCGCGCATGAGCTTGCCGATGTATTGCATCTGGCGGCGCTGCGCCCCGAATTTGTTGATGCGGTGCATTTCGCGCACCGCATCGCGCAGGTTCTCGGGCAGATGGAGTTGGGCCAGCTGGTCCTTGCCCAGGGCGACGAGCTCTGCGCCGATGTCCTGCAGTTCGTGCATCTGTTTCTTGATTTTGGTTTTGCTCGGCGGCAATTCGCCTTCGGGAAGTTCTTCGTCTGTGTAGTCCGGGTTCATGGCAGGCAGGATATTTGGCAACGCTGCTATGATACCGCCTTTCGCAAAACTGACCTGATGCATATGTCCGATCATTCCATTTCCACCGCGCGATTCACCTATGACGACGCCACCTTGCGTACGCTGGCCCGCGACATGCTGGATTACGCCAAGCAGCGCGGCGCGACGGCAGCTGCGCTGGAGATTTCCGAGGGTTTCGGGCAGACCGTGAGCGTGCGCCAGGGCGAGGTGGAAACCATCGAATACAACCGCGACAAAGGCGTCGGGGTCACCGTGTATCTCGGCCAGCGGCGCGGCAATGCAAGCAGCTCGGATTTTTCCGCGCAGGCGATCCGCGATACGGTGGACGCGGCACTGTCGATCGCCCGCTTTACTGCGGAAGACGATTGTGCCGGGCTGCCGGATGAAGCATTGCTCGCGCGCGAAGTGACGGATTTGGATCTCTACCATCCGTGGGAATTGCCGGTGGAAGATGCGATTGCACTGGCGCGGGATTGCGAGCGCGCGGCACTCGGAGCCGACCGCCGCATCACCAATTCCGAAGGGGCGACGGTTAATGTGCACGAGTCGCAATTTGTGATTGCCAACAGTCTGGGATTTATGGGCGGCTATCCGACGTCGCGCCATAGTCTGAGTTGTGCGGTGATCGCCGGAGGCGACGAGGCGATGGAGCGCGATTACTGGTACAGCGTAGCGCGCGCTGCGGGCGATTTGTCGCCGGCGGATGAGGTTGGGCGTGTTGCCGCCGGACGCACAGTACGACGCTTGAATGCGCGCAAGCTCAAAACCGTGCAGGCGCCCGTGCTGTTCGAGGCGCCCGTGGCGGCCAGCCTGCTCGGGCATTTCGCTGGCGCCGTCAGCGGTGGAGCCCTGTATCGCAGGTCTTCTTTTTTGCTCGGGCAGCTTGATCAAACCGTGTTTGCGCCGCATATCGACATTGACGATGCGCCGGATCTGCCCCGGGGCTTGGGTTCCAGTCCGTTTGATGACGAGGGGGTGCGTGTGCAGCACCGCCGCATGGTCGAAGGCGGGGTATTGCGCGGATATTTTTTGGGTAGCTACGCGGCGCGCAAGCTGGGCATGCCGACCACGGGCAACGCGGGCGGCACGCACAATCTGATTTTGCGCCCGGGTGCGCTGGATTTCGACGGCCTGCTGCGGCAAATGGATCGCGGCTTGCTTGTGACCGAATTGCTGGGGCAGGGCGTGAATTCGGTCACCGGCGATTATTCGCGCGGTGCGGCGGGTTTTTGGGTGGAACAGGGCGAAATTCAGTATCCGGTGGAAGAAATTACCATTGCGGGCAATCTGCGTGACATGTACCGGCAAATTGTCGCCGTGGGCAACGATGTGTTGGTGCAGGGTGCCCGCCAGTGCGGTTCCATTCTCGTGGACGGGATGACCATCGCGGGGCGCTAGCGCGATTGTGAAACTCCTGTGGTGATCCATGCGCAGCGCCTCCCTGCAAGGTATGTCTCGGTCGCTGCGCCCCGTGCTAAAATCCGCGCCCTTGCCGTTTTCCAACTTTCAGGACGTTATCGCCATGTTTTCAAGAAAAAATACCGTTGCTACCGTTGATCCGGAACTGTGGTCTGCCATTCAGGATGAAAATCGCCGTCAGGAAGAGCACATCGAGCTGATCGCCTCGGAGAATTACACCAGCCCTGCCGTGATGGAAGCGCAGGGTAGCCAGCTGACCAACAAGTACGCCGAAGGTTACCCCGCCAAACGTTACTACGGCGGTTGCGAATTTGTGGATATTGCCGAGCAACTGGCGATCGACCGCGCCAAGGCGCTGTTCGGGGCGGAATATGCCAACGTGCAGCCGCATTCCGGCTCTCAGGCCAACCAGGGCGTTTACGTCTCTGTACTTAAGCCCGGCGACACCATTCTTGGCATGAGTCTGGCGCATGGCGGCCATCTGACCCACGGCGCAACGGTAAACATCAGCGGCAAGTTGTATAACGCGATTCAGTATGGCTTGAACGACAAGGAAGAAATCGACTACGACGAAGTGCAGCGTCTGGCCAACGAGCACAAGCCCAAGATGATCGTGGCTGGCGCTTCCGCTTACGCACTGGTGATCGACTGGAAGCGTTTCCGCCAGATTGCTGATAGCGTTGGCGCTTATCTGTTTGTGGACATGGCGCACTACGCCGGGCTGATCGCGGCGGGCGTGTATCCCAATCCTGTCGGGATTGCCGATTTCGTCACCACCACCACCCACAAGACGCTGCGCGGTCCGCGCGGAGGTCTGATTCTGGCCAAGGCCGAACACGAGAAAGCGCTCAACTCGGCCATTTTCCCGCAGTTGCAGGGCGGCCCGTTGATGCACGTGATCGCCGCCAAGGCGGTGGCATTTAAGGAGGCGGCGAGCAAGGAGTTCAAGGCCTATCAAATGCAGGTGGTCGAAAACGCGCGTGTGATGGCCAAGGTGCTGACCGAGCGCGGTGTGCGTATTGTCTCCGGCCGCACCGACAGCCATGTGTTCCTGGTTGACCTGCGCGCCAAGCAGTTGACCGGCAAGGCCGCCGAAGAAGCGCTGGGCAAAGCCCACATCACGGTTAACAAGAACGCTATTCCCAACGATCCCGAAAAGCCTTTCGTGACTTCCGGCATACGCATCGGCTCGCCAGCGATGACCACGCGCGGTTTCAAGGAACTGGAAGCAGAAAAGCTGGCGCACCTGATTGCCGACGTGTTGGATGCGCCAAATGATGAAGCTGTCATTGCGCGTGTTGTCGGTGAAGTGAAAAAACTGACTGCGGCTTTCCCGGTTTACGGCGCCTGAAATTAAAGAGGTGAAGAGCGGCGGGTGGCTTCAAGCGTCACTCGTCATTAGTTTCTGCCGGGCCTCATTATTATGAAATGTCCATTTTGCAAAGGCGACGACACCCAGGTGGTGGATACGCGCGAGAGCGAGGAAGGCGACAGCATTCGTCGCCGTCGCCGTTGCCTGTCGTGCGACAAGCGTTTTACGACCTACGAAACGGTGGAATTGCGCATGCCGCAGGTGGTCAAGCAGAACGGCATGCGCAGCGAGTTCGATGTCGAAAAATTGCGCACCAGCTTCAGCCGTGCGCTGCACAAGCGGCCGGTGTCCACGGCCCTTGTGGACGCGGCGATTGATCATGTGACGCAGAAGGTTTTTGAAATGGGCGAGCGCGAAATTCCCTCGCGCCAGATTGGCGAGATGGTGATGAAGGAATTGCTCAAGCTTGATAAGGTGGCCTACATCCGTTTCGCTTCGGTGTACAAGAGTTTTCAGGATGTCAGCGATTTCGCCGAGGCAGTTGAGGCCATGCGCGAACGCGGTTCGGGCAAGCGCTGATGGCGGAGATTCAGGACAACGTATGGATGGCACACGCGCTGCAGCTTGCGGCACGCGGACTGAATACGACATCCCCCAATCCCCGGGTCGGTTGCGTGCTGGTTCGGGAGGGGCGCAATGTGGGCGAGGGCTGGCATGTGCGCACGGGCGAGCCGCATGCCGAAGCGCATGCACTGCAAGCGGCGGGTAGTGCGGCGCGGGGTGCCACGGCCTATTTGACGCTGGAACCCTGCAGCCATCACGGGCGTACGCCGCCGTGCGCGGATGCGCTTGTCGCCGCCGGGGTGGGGCGCGTGGTCGTGGCAGTACAGGATCCCAATCCGCAAGTGGCGGGCGAGGGTTTGGCGCGTTTGCGCGCCGCCGGGATTGAAGTGGAATGCGGTTTGATGGAGTCCGCCGCACGGGAATTGAATGTCGGTTTTTTCTCGCGCATGACGCGCGGTCGTCCCTGGGTGCGCAGCAAGATCGGAATGAGTCTGGACGGGCGCACGGCGCTGGCGAACGGTGCCAGCAAATGGATTACCGGCACGTCGGCGCGCGAGGATGTGCAGCGCTGGCGCGCGCGTTCCTGTGCGGTGCTGACGGGCAGTGGCACCGTGCTGGCGGACGACCCGGCGCTGAATGTGCGTGCTTTCCCCTGCGAGCGGCAGCCCTTGCGGGTTGTGCTCGACAGCACGCTGCAAATGCCGGCTTGGGCACGCTTGCTGCAAACGCCCGGGGTTATGGTTTACAGCGCGGTTGCGGATGCCGGAAAGATCGCGTCGCTGGAACAGGCCGGTGCCCAAATTCGCGTGCTGGCCAATGCGCAGGGGCAGGTGGATCTGCCGCAAGTATTGGCGGATCTGGCCGGGCATGGCATCAATGAAGTGTTGGTCGAGGCCGGCAGCACCCTGAATGGCGCGCTGTTGCAGGCGGGGCTGGTGGATGAATTGTTGTTGTATGTTGCACCGCAATTGCTGGGTGATGGCGCACGCGGCATCGCGCAACTGGGTGAGATGATTACGCTGGACCAGCGTATCGAGATGGGCTGGCAGGATATTCGTCAGGTCGGTGATGATCTGCGGATTTTGGCAAGAGTGAAGGGATAGCATGTTCAGTGGCATTGTGACGGATATGGGGGTGATTGCCCTGGCGGAGAACCGTGAGGGCGGGTTGCGTCTAACGGTGACGACGAGCGCTTTGGGGCTGGACGATGTCCAGCTCGGCGACAGCATTGCGGTTAATGGCGTGTGCCTTACGGTGATTGCTCTGGAAGGGCTTGATTTCGTGGTTGAGGTTTCGCGGGAAACGTTGACTTGCACTACCGGTCTGGAGCAGTCGGGTGGTCGTGTCAATCTGGAAAAGGCGTTGCGTCTGTCAGATCGTCTGGGCGGGCACCTTGTTAGCGGTCATGTCGATGGTGTTGGCGAAGTTGTCGCGTTTGTCGATTTGGGCGAGAGCTGGCGTTTGAGCGTGCGGGCACCGCAGGCACTGGCGAAATATATTGCGATGAAAGGCTCGATCACGATTAATGGTGTGAGTCTCACCGTTAACCGGGTGGCGGGCTGCGAATTCGAGGTTAACCTTATTCCGCATACCCTCGCGGTGACGACGCTGGGCGAGTTGCGGGCGGGCGCCCGGGTGAATCTGGAGATTGATCTGATCGCGCGTTATGTCGAGCGTATGCAACAGGTGGAAAAGGAATCCGCACAATGAGCGAAATCGCGCCAATTCAGGATATCATTGCCGACATCGCCGCCGGGCGTATGGTGGTGCTGGTCGATGAGGAAGATCGCGAGAACGAGGGGGATCTGGTTTTTGCCGCCGAATTCGCGACCCCGGAAATGGTGAATTTCATGGCCAAACATGCGCGCGGCCTGATCTGTCTAACCCTGACCGAGGCGCATTGCCGCCAGCTCGAATTGCCCCTGATGGTGCGCGAAAATGGCCTGCCGCTGGCGACCAATTTTACCTTGAGTATTGAGGCGGCTAGCGGCGTGACCACGGGCATTTCCGCGGCGGACCGGGCGCGTACCATTCTGGCTGCGGCGGCCGCAGATGCGCGGCCGGCCGATATTGTGCAGCCCGGCCACATCTTCCCGTTGATGGCGCGCAATGGCGGCGTGCTGGTGCGCGCGGGACATACCGAAGCCGGTTGTGATCTGGCCCGTCTGGCCGGTGTGACGCCCGCGTCGGTTATTTGCGAGATTCTCAAGGATGACGGTGAAATGGCGCGCCTGCCGGATTTGATTCCCTTTGCGCGCACCCACGGTCTGAAAATTGGCACGATTGCCGAGCTGATCGAATACCGCAGCCAGCATGAACGACTGGTGGTGCGTGCCGGAAATCGCAAGGTGCAGACAGCTTATGGCGAGTTCGAGCTGGTAACTTACCGCGACGACAGCACGGGACGCACACATTTGGCGTTGGTGAAAGGGCAGATACAAGCCGAGCGTGAAACCCTGGTGCGTGTGCATGAGCCGCTGTCCGTGATGGACTTTCTGGAGCAGGCGCACTTTTCCCAGGGGACGAGTGTGCACGATGCGATGCAGAAACTGGCAGTGGCGGAAGCCGGTGTGCTGGTATTGATGCATCAGACCGAAACGCCCGAAAATCTGTGTGCGCGGGCATTGGAAACGTTCGATACTCACGCAGCGGCGAAATGGGACCCGAAAAGTTATGGTATCGGTGCGCAAATTCTGCGCGAGCTGGGTGTGGGCAAGATGCGCCTGGTCGGAACGCCGCGCAAATTGCCGAGCATGGCCGGATTTGGACTGGAAATATTGGGCTACGCCTGAGGGATGAATATGAAAGAAATTAAACAGAATTTGAACGGCGCGGGCTTGCGCATCGGCATTGTGCAAAGCCGCTTTAACTCCGAAGTGTGCGAGGGCCTGCTTGCCGCCTGTCGTGCCCAGCTGGTGGTGCACGGTGTCGCCGAGGATGATATTACGCTGGCCAGCGTGCCCGGCGCGCTGGAAATTCCACTGGTGCTGTTGCGCATGGCAGAGAGCGGGCAGTATGACGGCATGGTGGCGCTCGGTGCCGTGATTCGCGGCGATACCTATCATTTCGAAGTCGTCTCGAACGAGTCGGCGCGGGGTGTCGGCGATGTGCAACTCGCGAGCGGCATTCCGGTCGCCAACGCCATTCTGACCACCGACAACGACGATCAGGCGATTGCCCGCATGAACGTTAAGGGCGGCGAAGCCGCGCAGGTGGTCATTGAAATGGTCAACCTGTTGCGGGCGCTGGGATGAGCACCATGGAAATGCCGAAAAAACCTGCTGCGAGTCCGCGGCATCGGGCACGCGAACTGGCAATGCAGGGAATTTACCAATGGCGTATCGCCGCAAACGATGCGCAGAAAATCGAAGTCCAGATTCTGGCTGAAAAAAATCTCGGGCGTTATGACAAGCCGCTTTTTTCCGCATTGCTGCGTGGCACGCTGGCGCAGCATGCCGAACTCGAAAATCTGTTGGGCAAATATCTCGATCGTCCGCTGCAGGAATTGAGTCCGGTCGAATTCGCCGTCTTGCTGCTAAGTGCTTACGAGCTGGCCCATCACATTGAGGTTCCCTATCGCGTGGTTATCAACGAGGCGGTCGAGCTGGCCAAGACTTTTGGCGGTACTGATGGCTACAAATACGTGAATGGCGTGCTCGACAAGCTGGCGCCCGAAGTCCGCGCGCTGGAATTTGCCGGCCGTTGATCGGCGATGTCCGAGTTTGGCCTGATTCGCCGCCACTTCACCCGCGCAGCCCCCGGCGCGCTGCTGGGAGTGGGCGATGATGCCGCTCTGCTACAGGTTGCGCCGGGTAATGTGCTGGCGGTTTCCACCGACATGCTGGTCAGCGGCACACACTTTTTCCCCGATGCGGATCCCTTTTTGCTGGGGCACAAGACGCTGGCCGTGAATTTGTCCGACATGGCGGCAATGGGTGCGCGACCCCGCTGGGCCACGCTGGCGATTTCCCTGCCGGAGCAAAATGACGCATGGTTGGACCGCTTCAGCGCCGGATTTTTTGCGTTGGCGCAACAGCATGAGGTTGATCTCGTCGGCGGTGATACGACCCGCGGTGCGTTAACGCTGAGCGTGACTATTTTGGGAGAAGTAGAGTACGGGCAGGCCTTGCGTCGCGATGCCGCCCGTGCGGGTGATGACATCTGGGTGTCCGGCGAACTGGGCGATGCCGCATTGGCGCTGGCGCATTTGCAGGGAAAGGTGACTTTGTCGGCAGAAGACTACGCTGTCTGTGCCGGACGTCTGCATCAGCCGCAGCCGCGTGTGGCGCTGGGATTGGCATTGCGCGGTATTGCGCGAAGTGCAATCGATATTTCGGATGGGCTGCTGGCGGATCTTGGACATGTTCTTGAGGCCTCTGGTGTGGGTGCCGTGCTCGATATTGATGCGTTGCCGGTGTCCGCGTTGTTGCGGCGGCAACGGCAGACAGGACTCGCGCTGAATGGCGGGGATGATTACGAATTGTGCTTTACTGCCGCTCCCGGGCGGCGTGGCGACATTGCCCGTGTCGCAACCCGGCTGGATTTGTCCCTGACCCGTATCGGGCAGGTGGAAGCAGCACCGCCAGGCCGGTTGCGCGATAGGCACGGGACCGACATAACTCTGGAGGAGCGCGGATATGACCACTTCGGCTGAGCTGCAGATTAAACCGGACTGGAAGTTTTTAATGAGCCATCCGGCGCATTTTCTGTCATTCGGTTTTGGCAGCGGTCTGGCGGGCAAGGCCCCCGGTACCTGGGGTACGTTGGTGGCTTTCCCGATGTATGCCTATCTCGCACCGCGTCTGTCCGACATGATGTTTTTGCTGCTGCTGATTTGGGCTTTTACTCTCGGCATCTGGGTGTGTGACAAGACCGGAAAGGCGTTGGGCATTGCTGATTACAGCGGTATCGTTTGGGACGAAATCGTGGCTTTCATGTTGGTACTGTTTTTTACGCCGCCGGGCTGGGCCTGGTCGTTGCTGGCATTTGCCCTGTTTCGTTTCTTTGACATTATCAAGCCGCAGCCCATCAAGTATTTCGACAGCCATTGGCATGGCGGGCTAGGCGTGATGTTCGATGACCTGCTCGCGGCGGGCTATGCCGTGTTGTGTTTGGCGTTGCTCAAAAGCGTTCTTCTGTGAACTATTTGCTAGTGCTGCTGGCGGGATGCCTGCTGGCCGCGCCGGTCGCGGCGGAAAGTTTTGTGGCTCGCTCGGTGCGCGTGATCGATGGCGACACGCTGCTGGTCTGGCGCGAGGCCGGCCGGCGGCCGATCAAAGTGCGCCTCGCGGACATCGATGCACCGGAGCGCGCGCAATCCTACGGTGAGGCATCGACCCGTTCGCTAAATGCACTGATATCGAGCGGACCGGCCAGTATTGATCCCGTTGCCGTAGACCATTATGGTCGGCTGGTCGCCCGGGTATTCATCGGGGATGTCGATGTCAATGCGGCGCAGATTCGGCGCGGCATGGCCTGGGAATATTCGTTGCATCAGCGCAACCGTGCTTATGTGCAGATGGAAGCGGAAGCACGCCGGGCCGGCGTTGGCTTGTGGGCCGAAACAAATCCCATGGCGCCTTCCGAATGGCGCCGACAGCATCCTTTCAATCCTCTGCGGGCCGAGCCGGATTATCGTTGCGGGCAGCGTCAGCGATGCAGCCAGATGGTGACCTGCGATGAAGCCCACTATCATCTGACCCACTGTGGCGTGCGTACGCTTGATCCCGATGGCGACGGACTGCCGTGTGAGGCGCTGTGCGGCGGGGAGGCTTCTCCTGGCTCAGGCAAGCGATAGCGGAGTGCACCCCGTGGTATTGCAGCGCAGTACTCCGGGGGCAACATCCCAGTCGTCCAAAACCCAGCGTTCGCAGCGATGGCCGTCGACAAGATGTTCGTGCCGGGCCGGCCGGTGCGTGTGACCGTGAATCAGGCGCGGATAGTCATGTTCACGCAGCATGGCCTCAACAGCGGCGGTGCTCACGTCCATCAATTCCTCGTCCTTGCACGTTTTCTCCATCCGGCTGCGCGCGCGCAATTCGGCGATGTAAGCCTTGCGTTCTGGCAGCGGACGGGACAGAAACTGCCGCTGGAATTCTGCTGAATGAACCTGAATACGGTATTTCTGGTAGGCGATGTCACCGGTACACAGCAAGTCGCCGTGACTGA
>Ga0172375_10013009_pt1 | contig 10373 bp, 11 predicted proteins | sample LakKiv1m_FD_114537 | JGI IMG/M metagenome (GOLD analysis project Ga0172375, IMG submission 114537) | Freshwater microbial communities from Kabuno Bay, South-Kivu, Congo - kab_092012_11.1m | ecosystem: Environmental > Aquatic > Freshwater > Lake | place: Democratic Republic of the Congo...
AATGTTTGAATTTCCAAAAGATAGCGGCAATTGGTATCAAGGTAAGCACCAACCTCTCATTAGTCAAGAATTATTTGAAAAAGCTAAAGCTTGGCTAAAACGTGATCAAATAGTAAGGCAAAATAAAGAGTTTGCTTTTACTAAACTATTTACTTGTGGCTACTGCGGATCAACAATTTGTGCAGAAGAAAAATGGAAAACCCTCAAAGATGGAACCTTTGCAAGATACATTTACTATGGTTGCGGTAGGGCAAAAGACAGGAATTGCAAGAATAAATATATCAGAGAAGAAGAACTGATTGATGAATTGCTGAAAATTATTGACGCGCTGGATATTAATGAGTTTGGCATGAGAATTAAACTCGAAGACGAAATCCGCAGATTTAACAAATTGCAAAAAATAGTAAATGGCAGATCTGGCCAAGATTTAGTTGAGGAAAACGAAGTCAATATTCGGCAATATGCAAAATATCTTCTGAAAGAAGGTAGCACTTCCGACAAACGCGAGTTGCTGGGGAATCTGCGAAGCAGACTTAGCTATAAAGATAAACATATCACCATGATTGCCGAGTAGCAAAACAAAAATACGAAATCATTTCGTATTTTTGTTTTGCTATAAACCACTCGGGTCGCAACTTCCTCATAAGTAGTCAGGACACACCGATAATAAATTGTCAATGCGGAGGGGGTGAGATTCGAACTCACGAGGTCGTTTCCGACCGCGGTTTTCGAGACCGCTCCGTTAAACCACTCCGGCACCCCTCCATTTTGTTATTGGGGTTCGTTTCTTACAAAAACTTTATGCCAGTCGTTAAAATCATAAATATCATGAATAATTATTCCCAAAATAACCCCTACAAAAAATCTTGGGAGATAAAAGTAATCTAAAACCCAAACAAACAATAATATTAAAGCGCCCAAAATCCAATGATGCAAATGAATTTTCCATTTTCCGCAGTCTATATAAATACAATCTACTTTTCCATTCTCAACTAAATACTTCCAAAAAATCTTAGACCCAATATATCCTAAGACTAACCCCATTGATAAAAGAGACGAATAATAAAAAGAGGCCATTAGAACGAAGGCCGGAAGATATTTTCTAACTTTAGAGTTATTACTGTTCTTTACAAGTTCAAAATCTATTAGTCTGCCGCTTATATTATCCATTTTTTATTTGAAAAACAAATCCTTTATAGCTGGAGGGAGCCCGGTTGTTCCGTTGGTTAAAGCTGCTGAAATAAAAGTTTCTTTCAAGGAAACTATTATAGGAAAAAAGCTTTTGCGAAAAACAAAAATAATAATAGGTAAAACAATCACAACAATCACCAGCACAATAATAAATGTTCTTCTATCTACTTTCATATTTTTATTAATCTTGTACCCAATTGTTAATATTGTCAATATGTGTGGGCAACAATGTTGGTGACCACTATAAACACCAAAATACTTATAACAGACCCAATAATAACAAAGTCAACCAGACCAAACCCTCTTGAATTTAGTCTTTTTGGTTCCCATAAGTCCTGTAAAACGTAGTCATGAGACTGGGTCATTTGTCTGTATATTTCTGGACTTTTTCTATAATTTCGTATACGGGGTGCTGAGATTTAACAAAATAATCTACGGCTCCCAAAGACATGGCCTGCTTTATGCTTTCGTCTCCCCCTAAATTCGAGAGTACAATAACGGGTATATTTTTTACTTTCTCATCAGCTTTTAATTCTTTCAAAACTGTCATGCCATCTTTCTTGGGCATTACCAAATCTAGAAGAATTACATCTGGCAAAAAACTCTTTGCGGTGCTTATTGCAGCTTCGCCATCTTCTGCTATTTTAATTGTGTGTTTTTTGGCTTTTAAACCTTCTTTCCAAATCCAAGAAATATCTTTATTGTCTTCAGCAATTAAAATTTTCATATTTTTTTATTTTTTAATTTTTAATATATCATCTACTTTACTTACTATATCGTATTTGCCTATTACTTTCACCCCCTGTAGAACATATTTATTAATCTTATCTAAGTTCCTAACAATCCTTTCTAAAAAGAATTTAGCATCATTAATTTTAGCAGGACCCACTTTTTCTGCGCTTAAATCTTTTAATACCGCATCTACATCATCTTTAAGAATTTTGTAAGAAGAAATTATATCTCTTTGACAAGATAAAATTCTCCTATAACGTTTAATTTCAGATAATTTGCTAATGTACCATATTAACAAAAAACATATTAACAAAATTATTACTAAAATAGAAAAAATTTGAACTATTAATGCAAATGGACCCTTAACTTCTATTATTTCAGACTTAGCTGGCTGGCTTAATGCTTTGTTCCACCCCTCTACCACAGCAGTTACATAATACTTACCAGTTCTCAGTGGTTGATTTAACTTTGCATACCAAATGCCTTGGCCGTTAGCAATTGTTTTTACAGAGTATGAAAAGGCATCATCTTCGCTGTTCATGCTAACCAGTATTAATGCATATGGTAAAGATTCACCTGTAATGTTTATGTTGCTATCCCAAAAAGCATCTTTGGTTAAAGATGTTAATTTAATGTAATCAAAACTTTGAGCGCTTGCAACAAAAGCAGTTGAAAGAAAAAAGCAAGAGAAAATAATTACTAATTTCTTGAAAAGATTTTTTGCCATTGGTATTTATTTATTATACCACAAGTGTGCCCCTGGTAGGAATCGAACCTACATTTAAGGTTTAGGAAACCTTCGTCCTATCCATTGAACGACAGGGGCGATTTTGCTATTATATGATAATAATCTTAAAAAATCAAAATATGAAGTCTCCAATAGTATCAATAGCAAAAAGGGTTTGTCCGGCGGTAATTACCGTTATTGTTTCAAAAGATCTGCCCAAAGCAGAAAACTTTTATTCTTTTCCTTTCGGCGGTAAAGAATACGTAATGCCAAAATTAGAAAAAGGGCAAAAGGGTAAGATTGAAAAAACTCAAATAGGTGGGGGATCGGGTTTTATTATATCTGAAGATGGGTATGTTTTAACTTCAAACCATGTAGTGGCTGACACAACCGCTGATTACACAGTAATATTAGATCCAAAACATAAATATCCAGCTAAGGTTTTATCCAGAAACCCAATCAACGACACTGCCGTCTTAAAAATAGATGGCGAACGCTTTCCTTATATAGAAATGGCAGATTCAAACAAAATAGAGTTGGGAGAAGAAGTAGTGGCTGTTGGAAACGCGCTAGGAGAGTTTACAGACACCATATCGGCTGGAATTGTTTCTGGATTATCCAGGTTTATAACTGCTTTTGGGGGCATAGATCACCAAATGCAAAACTTAAGGGGATTAATACAAACAGATGCCGCAATAAATCCTGGAAACTCTGGTGGACCCTTGGTAAATATGGATGGCCAAGTCATTGGAATAAATACCGCCATGATAATGGGAGCTGAAAACATTGGGTTTGCAATTCCTATAAATTACGCAAAAAAAGATTTAAATGAAGTTAAAAAATTTGGGAAAATAATTGTGCCATTTTTAGGAGTAAAATATGTTTTAATTTCAAAAGAAATGGCAGAAGCCAATAAACTTCCAGTAAACGACGGAGCTTTAGTTGTGAGAGAACAGTTGGGTGAATCTCCGGTAATAAAAGACTCAGCTGCGGATTTAGCTGGAATTAAAGAATGGGATATAATTTTAGAGTGTAACGGAGAAAAAATTACAATAAAAAACCCACTAGCAAATATTTTACAAAAATGTAAAATAGGAGAAAAAACTTCTTTTCAAGTTTTGCGTGACGGCAAGAAAATAGATTTAACTGCAAAATTAGAGGAAAAAATCTAACGCGCCGCCTCTTCTGTGTAAATGTTATTGGCGTTCCATAACATAAAACCCCTATAATTTGGACCTAAGGCGTCTTTTACGGCCTGAATTTCGGCCCTTACCATGTCTGCTGTATAAATGGCGCCCATGTTAAAATCTTGCAACCAGGGCCTAAATTTAACGTTAATTTCAGCTTTTTTTTGGCGCGCTATAGCGCTATCCATGGAATATTTTACAATATCATAAGGATGCTCTGCTGGGTTTTCAAAACCTAAAAATCCGTCAATATAATGCGAAGGGTAAATCATTGGAGAAATATAATCAAAATATAAAAAAGCGTCTTCAATTATTTGGCCAATACCCATGTCGTCTGTTAAGATGGTTGTTTGGCCAAACAGATCTATTGATATTTTTTCTCCCAATAATTGCGCCCGCGTATACTCAAAAAACTTTTTTATAACAATGGGAGCTAAAGTTTTGCCGTCCCAAACTGGAAAGCCAGCAATTTCTAAATTGCCATCTGAAGGAAATCTTACATAGTCAAAATTTATTTCATCAAACCCATGGTAAAAGGCATCTTTTGCTAAGGAAATATTGTAATCCCAAACATCTTTTGAGGCTGGGTCTAACCAAAACATTCCGCCATAATCTTGCCATAAAACCTTATTTAAATCAGAACTTTTGGCTTCGTTGTAAACTGCTAAATCCGGCCTGATTTTTGAATACACAGGATCTGCAAAAACAACTATTCTACCAATTAAATAAATTCCTCTTTCGTGAAAAAATTTAGCTAAATCTTTTATATTAGTAACTGTTCCGCCACTGCCCTTAACATCAACTACAACCGCATTAATTTCTGTATTCTCAAAAAGATAATCTAAATAATCAAGATATTTTTTTCTCACAACCGAAGAACCAGTAACATAAACAGCTTTTATAATTTCTGGGGGATTGCTTAATTTTGGATTTTTAATTACTAATGGGGGATTGCCCTTGTTAGTATTTAATAAAACAAAAAAAATAGCAGTTAGTAAAACTACTGCTATTATCAAAACCGCAAATAAAATTTTCCCAGAAAGTCCCATTATTTATTACTCTGTGGTTTTGCCGTCGAATTCTGCTTCTTGGGCCATTGCCTCGGCCTTCGTGGCTCTTACAATTCCGTCCTTGTGGTGAGCTGGAGAGTAAATGGTGTAAAGTTTTAACGCATCAGATTTTGATGTGTTAATTACGTTATGCTCGGCTCCAGCTGGAACCACAATGGCTGAGCCATCTCTCACATCATAGTTATTTCCATCAATTACAACTTTTCCTTGGCCTTTTTCAAAGCGGAAAAATTGGTCGTTGTCATTATGTACCTCCATGCCAATTTCTTCGTTTGGAGCCAAACTCATCAAAACAAGTTGGCTGTGTTTTCCTGTATAGAGAACCTTTCTAAAATTTTTGTTCTCTAAAGTATCTTTTTCTATATTTGAATGAAATCCCTTCATATTTTTATTTGTTAATTGTATTTTATTATTTTATCAAAAATTACAACAATTACAATTGACAACGGCTTGGGACATCAATATAATAAAAATAGCCTCTAGCCTTCTAACGCCTTTCAGCGACTCGTCGCTGGAAAACAGGCAGGCCAGTGGTTCAGGCACTAGGCTAGTCAAGAACCCGAGGATGCAAGATCAGACTCAAACGGATACCCACGGGTTCCTCCGAAGTTGATCCCAGACTCCTCCAGTTGCCAGTATCTGGCAGCATCAAGTAATATCTTGACGGGTTCGTCGACACACGCACTTACATCAAGCAAGTAGCTTAGCTGCACATAGGGGACTCTCTGCGGATTGTCCCCTTCTTTTTTTACAAGAATTGACAAAAAACTTTTAATCTTTAATATTAGAATATCTCTGTCGAGATATCTCGATCATTGACAAAAAGGAGGTGATCGTAATGGAAGTTAATGGATTTGTGATTACAGATTCTGCTATAAGATCTGCTTTTTGGCTTTTGTCACAATTGATAGAAGTAGACGTCAAACACCTCGAATTGGTGGCAGAAAACAATACTGACTATCGGACTGTTTTTATCCGCAAGAACCGCAAGGGAAAACAAAGGCGCCTCGATATTCCGGTCACTAGTCTAATGGTAATACAGGCTCTTTTGCTAAGAAAGTGCCTGCGCAACATTGATTTTTCCCTGACTCCTAATTGGAAAGTTCTAACAGGATATGTTCCCAAGCGATCTATACGCGACAACATTAAACCGCATCTCAAAAGCAAGTCGTTCTTGCAACTCGACATATCTGATGCTTTCCCTTCTGTAAAATCGGAAATGCTTCGGAGTGCATTGTCTGTGTTGTTTGAAGAATCGACTGTCAGAAACATGTTCCGCTTCAGGAAAGTACGTTGGTTCAGAAAAAGATTCATTACCCAACGCGACACTCCTGCTAGCGCATACGATTGTTCCCAAGCAGCACCAATAGATGTTTTGTGGGCTTTAAGGGAAATCATAATCTGGCTGACGATGTTTGAAGACAGATTGCCCCAAGGCGCGCCTACGTCGCCATTTCTATTCAACTTGGTTTTAGCCAGATATCGTTTGCCTACGATTATACGAGGTGCATTAAAACCATTTCGAGGCGAACACCTGTTTGTTATTACTGTCTACGCTGATAATATAACAATATCTTCTGTTGATGGAGAAATACCATCTGAAGCTACCGACGGTGTGATCAGCGCGATAGAATCTCAGACGCCTTTCCGTATAAACCGCCGCAAGACTCATTATGCACGCATAGAAAGAGGCTCACCCAACATAACGGGTTTGTCGATTGGCAGAAGGACACTTGGTACAGCTAAAGAAAGGGCGATTATCACTGTCTCTCGCGCAACGCAAAGAAGGATTAGGGGACTGCTTCACTCCGCAATTTCTAAACCCGAATTGGCAGAAACCGCATTAGGTGCAGTAGCTTATCTACTACATGTATATGGTGGCAAAAACAAACTTCCAAAACAGATAAGGAAACCTTATCAGGATCTCTTGGCTGCTCAGAGCCAAGAGAAATAGAGCGTCGAACACGCTCTCTTTTTTTACGATTTTTCTTGGGCGGCCAAGGAGAATCGAACTCCCATCACTGGTGCCACAGACCAGAGCTTTACCATTAAGCTATGGCCGCCATAATTATGCTAGATCTAAAACTAATCTCCTAGCGTATCCCCAATCTATTTTAAGTTTTTTTCCTATTGCACGATAATCCATCCCTATTTTTCTTAGTTTTTTCGCTTCCACTTTTCTTTTATTATAAAGATCTTTTTTATCTTTCATCCATATTAACTGTCTTTTCAATTCGGGAATTGCACTTATTGCCAGCCTCTTTTTAAGCACCAAATATGGCAACATTCTTTCTAAAAAAACACAAACGTCTTTTTTACTAGCTATATAATATAACCATGAGTCTTTCCAATGAATTTCTCTTTTTCTGAGTTTAATCACGTGTCCAACGCCCGCAAAGTCGCGAATCTTATTAAGAACGTCCTCATTTGTTTGGGGCACAGTAATTCTATATCCTTTTCCGTTGTGTGTGACAGATCCTTCGCCATCGAAGAACCCTGCTATATAACTCCAATTCATGCCCCTATTATAGCATATTTTGTGGTAAACGCAATTGCGGTATATAGCTGTTTAGTCCACAACGTGTGCCCTCGGCAGGAATCGAACCTACAACCAGAACTTAGAAGGTTCTTGTTATATCCATTTAACTACGAGGGCATTTGTAATTAAAATATATCATAAAAATAGCCCTTTGACAAGGAGAATTTTTTTAGCTATAATCTAAAATATCGGGGAGTGGTGTAGCAGTAACACGAACGCTTTGGGAGCGTTTATCCCGAGTGCGAATCTCGGCTCCCCGACCAAGGTCGCCCATGGCGAACCAATGCGGGTATCGTATATCGGTATTACCTTAGCTTTCCAAGCTAATGAGAGGGGTTCGACTCCCCTTACCCGCTCCACAACATCAAAAAACCGCGCAATGCGCGGTTTTTTTATTTTTTACCTGGCGTATTCGATGACGCGATTTTCGCGGATAACAACAACTTTAATTTCTCCTGGATATTTTAGTTCTTCCTGAATTTCAGCTGCAATTTGCTTTGCAATTTTAGCAGCTCCTAAGTCATCTATGCGGTCAGACTTAACGAATACTCTAATTTCTCTGCCAGCCTGAATGGCATAAGTTTTCTCAACTCCTTCAAATTTATTAGCAATATCTTCTAAGTCCTTCAATCTCTGCAAATAATTTTCCATTGTGTCTTTTCTGGCGCCCGGTCTCGAGCTTGAAATTGCATCAGCTGTCTTAATAATTGTGGCTTCTAAGGTATCACATGGGTAATCATCGTGGTGGGCCCTCATTGCCTTAATAACTGCTTCTGACTCGCCAAATTTCTCTAAAATTTTAATTCCAATTTCAATGTGGGATCCTTGTATTTGCTGGTCAATGGCTTTACCAATGTCGTGCAAAAGCCCTGCTCTTTTTGCAACCTGAGAATTGGCTTTCAATTCGCCTGCAATTGTTTCAGAAATTAAAGCCACTTCCATTGAATGCAAAAGGGCATTTTGCCCATAACTGGTTCTGTAATACAATCTGCCCAAAATTTGTATTAATTTTTCGTTTAGTCCAATAACTCCAACATCATAAGCTGCTTTATCTCCGGCTTCTTTTATTTTAGTTGCAATTTCTGATTTTGCCTCCTCAACCTTTTCTTCAATTTTAGCTGGCTGAATTCTACCATCTGCAATAAGTTTATCTAAAGCAACTTTGGCAATTTGCCTGCGTATTGGGTTAAAACCAGAAATAACAACTGATTCTGGGGTTTCATCAACAATAACCTCAACCCCGGTTAATTTTTCGAAGGTTCTTATGTTTCTACCCTCTTTACCAATAATTCTTCCCTTCAAATCTTCGTTGGCTAAGATAACTGTTGTTGTTGTAAGTTCTTGAGCTTGTGAAACAGCGCACTTTTGAATGGACAAAGCCACAATTTCTTTTGCCCTGTTTTGTAGCTTTTCTTGGTTTCCTTCTTCTAATTTTTTCATTCTATCTAAAATATCTTTTTCATTTTCAATTTCAACTAATTCCAATAATTCTTTTTTAGCGTCTTCGCGAGAAAGCTTAGCAACTTTTTCTAATTTTCCTTCGGCTTCATTTCTCAATTGCTCTAGTTGTTCTTTTACAACCTTTAATCTTTCTCCTTTTTCCTGAATTTCCTTTTCTTTTCCTTCAAAAGAAGCAATTCTTTCGTTAAGCAAGCTTTCCCTGTTAAGTAAAACTTGCTGAGCTTTTAAGAACTCTCTTCTCCTTTCATCAACATCTTTTTGCGCTTTCTCTATGATATCAGCAGACTTCTTCTCTGCTGTTTTCATCATTTGATTAGTTTCTTCCTTTACATCAGCAACCCTTTTTTGCAGTTTTGCCTCAAGGCTTCCAGCTCTCTTTTTAGCTATATTTTGCCTAATATAATACCCCAAGACAGAGCCAACAATCAAAGACCCTGCCCCAAGTATTATATAAATTATGTTTTGTTCCATATATTTAAGCGAGGCAATGAACTTTTTGCAGGCCTCAGAGACACGCAGTGCCTGATAGCCGGAAAAAAGTTTATTGCCGAGCGAATTATTATAACAAATGAACTCACCTACTCGGTGAGCTCGCATAAGATACATTTTCTAGCCGCCCAGCTGGGCGAGCCTCGCCCTTTGGGGCGGGAGGTTCTATTTTGCTCCTATAACTTCATCAATTAAACCGTACTTCCTTGCCTCTTCTGGAGTCAGATAAAAATCTCTATCAGTGTCTTTCCCCACCTTAGACAATGGCTGACCTGTGTGCTTTGAAAGTATAGCGTTCAGTTTTTCTTTCATCTTTATAATCTGCTTTGCAGTAATTTCAATATCAGCTGCCTGGCCTTGCATGCCTCCAGCAACCTGGTGCAGTAAAATTTCAGCATTGGGTAGGGCAAATCTTTTGCCCTTTGTCCCTGCTGCCAAAATAACTGCTGCCATTGAAGCTGTCATGCCTATACAAATGGTAGAAACAGGGCACTTTAAATACTGCATTGTGTCATAAATTGCAAGTCCTGCTGTAACCGAACCTCCTGGGCTGTTTATGTAAAGCTTTATATCTCTCTTTTGGTCCTTCGATGCTAAATAAAGCATCTGGGCAATAACCAAGTTGGCATTCAAGTCTGAAACTGGCCCCGCAAGAAAAATAATGCGCTCTTCTAAAAGCCTTGAAAATATATCGTATGCGCGCTCACCGCGCGGATTTCTTTCTACAATAGTTGGTACTATTGGCATTTATTAATTAATTTATAATTTCTAATTTTTGGAATACTTTTTCGTTGTAAAGTATGCCTTTAGTATACTCTTTTAATTCATTTATGTCAATTTTTGATAATTGATCTTTTGAGTAATTTTTGATCGATTTTGACACTTCTTCTTCAACTTCTTTATCTAAAACCTGAATATTTTCTTTCTTACCTAATTCTCTCAAAACCAAAAATCCTCTTAGTCTTTTTTCTGCTTCT
>Ga0172375_10013011_pt1 | contig 10373 bp, 13 predicted proteins | sample LakKiv1m_FD_114537 | JGI IMG/M metagenome (GOLD analysis project Ga0172375, IMG submission 114537) | Freshwater microbial communities from Kabuno Bay, South-Kivu, Congo - kab_092012_11.1m | ecosystem: Environmental > Aquatic > Freshwater > Lake | place: Democratic Republic of the Congo...
CCCTGCATGCAAGCATCCGCAGGCATTCTACGAAGTTTTGGCTGAGAATTATTAATTATATTTAAATACTCGAAAAACAATTAAGATTATGACAAAAAAAGAAAAGGCGCCTATAGAAAATGAAAATGTCTGTGGAGTTTTAAGCTATTTCATTGTTGGAATAATCTGGTATTTTGCAGACGAGAATATGAAAAAAAGTGATTTTGCAAGATATCACACAAAACAGAGTATTGTTCTTATTATTGCTAGTATAATTTACGGCATTTTACTAAATATCTTTATTTCTATATTCTTTGTTCCGATAATAATGACTGGAATATGGATAGGTTTAAGCGCATTTAGGGTATTATATTATATTCCTTTGATTTGGGCAGTGATTGGAGCAGTTAATGCTGCGAAGGGCGAGAAAAAACCATTGCCATTGATAGGCAAATTTGCAGACAAATTTAAATTCTAAAATTATTTAATATTTTCTTATTTTTAATTAATTTAAAGTATATTCTTCCATACAATCTTGCTTAAAAGCATAATTTGATATAAACAAGATAAAATGAAAAATCTATATTTGAATTCTTTTGCAGGCGTTCTTGCTCTTGCATGCCTGCTTGGACATACTGAAAAAACAGGGGCGCAAGAACAAACCCCGGTAATAAGCAGGCCATTTAATGAAAGGGCGGTTTATGAAGAGTTGTTTGAGCCTAGAGCATCTGCTCCAAAAAAAGATGCTTTAAATAGAATTACAAAAATTCTCGCTTTCTTTGAGGGATATGAGCAAGAGGCAGAAGAACCTACAGAAAAATATTTGAAAACTCCTTTTTTAGAAAGGCTAGTAACAAATTTTGAAAAAAATCTTGATGAAAATGAAATGTTTATATCTTCTATTGAGGCAGAAGATGCTGTAAAAAGCAGAAAATTTTTATATGATTCTCAGCTTGCAGACAGTCTCGCAAAAACTTTAGTTGAAAGAGATTTGTTCGCGAAATTTTTAGACAGACTTATCAGAAAGACGCAAAAAACAACCTCGGTTTCTTATTCCGGCCGTGAGTTCAAAACAAAAACAGGGCTAATCTTAGACGAAGAGGCAGGAGTTTATTGGAATTTCCAGTATAAAAAATTAAATTTTAACCTTGCAGGCAGCAATTATGGAATACGGGCGGGCTTAAGCTTGAGCCTCGGAGATAAATGCCGGGCCCATATTGGGGCTGAAAAAAACTATGCTGTTGCAAGGATTAAGCTCAAATTTTGAAAACCAATAGATAGTTTCTTGCTATAATCTTTAAATAGCCTCAAGATGTCTTGTGAAAGCTATGGCGAAAAAAATTTATGAAACTCCTGAAGGACGCTATGAGCTTGGCAGACTGATAAGAGTCTTAAGGGCAAGAAAAGAAAGTTTAGAAAAGCAAATTCTGCCAATAAGAAAAATGGAGGATATTAATGCAGCATTTGCTGCAGGAAGCCTGATTCATGAATTTATTCTTGAAAAAATTGCTTCTGGAGACGCAAGATTCAAAAATCCCAAGGTTTCTGGAACTCAGAGGATAAGAAACTCGTGGACTAATGCTCATGTGCGGATAAGCAATGAAGAAGATGAATATTATTCCTTGCTAAAACAAAAAATTAGAAACTGCGCTAAAAATTTGAAGAAAAACATAAAAGAATCCCTAAGAGCAGATTATGAATTAGACGAAGATATAAGTGATGAGGATAATGATGTAGTTTTTAATAAAATAAGAAAATATCAAACAGTTGAAAGGGGTATAGATTTTGAAAATATACCTTATAAAGTCATTATCTGCCCTTTATCTGAAAATGCTTTAATAAAAAAATTTGATTCTTTTTTTGGCTGGGAATGCCAGACATATATGACTGAAAACGAGAATTGCAGGAAATGCCAATATAAGCCTGAGTGATATTTTATTTCATCAGCTCGTCAAAATTTCTTGGACTTTATTGAATAAATCTTGCTCTATAATTGCTTGGTGGGTTCCTTGGGACTCTTGGTCTGCAAATTTAGTTTTTCCCAAATATGAAGTATTCATGAGCAGTTTTTTTATTCCAGCAGTAGTTAAATTGTTCTTTTTTGCCAGCTGAGTCAAAGATATTTCAGTTTCTGCGAATTCTCTAAATATATTCTGGACTAAATTTACTTTATCCGGGTCAATAAGGAGTTGTTTGTTAACAATTCTATAGCCTAATGGTGCTTTTGTTACAACTCCTCCTTCTTTAGCCTTTCTTTCCATTCCAAATTTCGTCCTGTCGCCTATGATATTCCTTTCAAACTCTGCAAATGCCGAGAGAATATGAAACATTAGCTTTCCAGAAGCACTTGCCGTCTCTATTTTATCTTGCAAGGAAATAAAGTCTATTCCCCAAGTCTTGAGCTGGTCTATTGTTAATATGAGGTCTTTGATGCTTCTTGAGAATCTGTCAAGCTTGTAAATAAAAATTGCAGAGAACTTTTTATCTTGGGCATCTTTGAGCATTTGTTGCATCTCTGGCCTTTTAAGATCCTTTGCAGACTTGCCTTCATCCCTGTAAATTCTAAAGAGATCGTAGCCTATGGCTTTGGCATAATTAATCAGAGCTTCCTGCTGGGCATCAAGGCTAAAGCCATGTTGAGCTTGGTCTTGCGTGCTTACTCTGACATAAATTGCAGCAAGGGGCTTGGTTTGAATGTCGGTCATTTTAACTTAAAATTCTTGATAGATTTAATTGAATGGTTTTTATTAAGTGTAAGAAGTTGGATTGAGCTTATTTTTACTTTAAATCCGGATTTTGGCAATTTTATCATTTTTATGGTTTTTTCCGCTAATTTATTGAATTTATAGCCACCCAGAGATATGTGCGGAAGGTATCTAGGAATACTTTCATTCTTAAAATGTTTGAGTAATCCAGAATTAAGACGTTTGTAAAGTTTCATGAACTTTGAATCCTCTGCTGGAAGCAAGTAAATGTAAGGGTTGTTCTTAAATTTCCAAACACGGTTAAATTTGGTCTTAAAGGGACTAATAGGTTTTATTGAATTTTTGATATGTGCACTAAGCAACCTTTGGTCAATCCCTAAAAATGGATAAACTAAAGTCAAATGATTCTTGAATCCTTTTCCATAATTTGGGTCAAACTTTTTTCTTAGCAGAGTTATACTTCTGCTTTTGACTAGAATGTTAATGACTTGTATATTTTTTGAACTTAGCTCACCTTTTTTCATGTTTTACCTCGATTTTTTGCGTTTAAACGTATACTTAGGGTCTTGCTAACCTAGTTTACGTTTACTTAGGGTGCCCTAAGTATATAAATCTTGTGGAGAAAACTTAGTTGTGCGGGAGGATTTATGCGATTTTTTGGGTTTAGAAGGAATATTGGCCTCTTGAGCCTAAAATATCATGAGCCGCCATGCCTGGAGATCTTTCCCAAGCTTTAGGCTTTTGTTTTTCTGGTTCTGTGCCCTTAGCTGAGCTTTGTGCATAAGATTTAACATCGACGAATACTGCACCCGCGGGACCATAAACTTTCATGCCTTTTGACTGTAAAAGCGGATGTCTTGCAAGTCTTCTGGAATTTTCGGGAGAAATATCTACTCGATCGAGTGCTTCAAGAAGCAAAGGTTTGCCCTTAGCTGGCCTTTGTGCATGTTCTGGCTTCCAATGGCTAACATGCTGTTTTCTTGGGGAAGGCAAAACTTCATAGGAGGCGACAGATCTTGTTTCTGCGTCAAGATCTGCATCAAAAGTTACAGGAATATCTCCTGAAAAATAGGGCCTAGATTTTGTCTTTTTGCCCTTAGATGGCCTTTGTGCAGAACTAAATTGATATGAATCTGCAAGTTTTCTTATGCCGATTGCAGGATTTAGGTTAAGGGCGCTGCAATAGCGGACATAGTCTAACACTTCGATCCTTCTATCGCCAGATTCTATTTTTCCGATATAGGAATGATGGACTCCTAACCTTCCGGCGAGATCTCGCATTGAAAGGCCTTGGTGTTTTCGCATTTCGGCTAGCCAATCTCTTATTTCTCGAGTCTGTTTTGCATATTGTTTTTTCATTTTTATATTATTTTTTGGAAGTTTTTAAGGATTTATGTGATTTAAGAGGAACTTTGTGCTAAGAACCGACTAAAAAACCCAGTTATATCCAATCCAACCAGAGGTTCCATCAAAGGCTCTTCCAGCAGTTACAGGGTTTGGATTATCTGTTTCTAAACTCCTTTTGCCCTTAGCTGGCCTTTGTGCGTTGCGCTGCGCATATTTATTGGAAAATCCCCTGTCTCGCGGAGGAAATCCTGGAGAGTTTCCCTGAAATCTGACAGCATCGTCATACATCTGCTGATTGTCTCTATCTACAACGGCTAAAAATTCTTCTTCTGTGATTATTTGCGGTTCATTTTCCATTTTGTCCATACGTTTTCATGATTTTTAAAGATTTTGATTATGACTTGTTTATATCTACTGAAAAAATGCAGTAAAATTGATTATTTCGGGCCGATTTTCGGCCCGGTTTTTTTTAGAAATTTTGTGCGGATTTGCACTTAGGTGAGCTTAGTGAAGATATTAAAATTTAAAAAATAAAATTTTGGAAAAGAGAAAAAATAAAATAAAAAATCAACAAATTTGAAGAAGAGTTATCTCTTCTTTTTTGCTGAAGGAGCCATTGCTGGGGCAGCTTTATAATTTCGCATTAATTTTGTTATACCGATAACAAGCCAAGCAAGCGCAACAATTGAAACCATATATGGAACTGTGTATAAGTTCAAGGCGTCCAATGTAAGCACAAGGCCGATTATTGTTATAAGCACTGCAGTTACTTTTGCCATTTATTTAAAACCTCCTTTTGATAAAAAGTTCAAGATTTTGAAGCTTATAAATATTTCGGGGGCATTTTTCATTAAATTTTACAGTTTGTTTAAGCAGGATTAAAGGGCCTGTTAAAATAAAGCTATTTTGCGGAAAAAATGGTTAAACAGCAGTTTACCGACGATAAAACAGCCTGTTTAAGGCTGTTTAAAATGGCTTAAACAGCTGTTTAAGGTTTTAGATAGGGTGTTCAAACAGCCTGTTTAAAGAGAGAAACATTTATAAAGACGAGAAAACGATATATTATTATGCTTGAATGGCTATTTGGGAAAGTTAAAAAAGAGGAATTTGATGCGCATAAAGGCGCTGTTCAAACAGCCTTAAACAGCGTAAAACAAGACTTCTCAAATGTAAGCAAATGGATTAAACACCTTGATGAGCAAGATTCTAGAATAAAAAGTGATGTAGAAAGCATATTTAGTGAGATTGCGACGATAAAATCAGACCTTTCTGAGATAAAAAATATACTTTCTGAAGGCGAGGAAGTAAAAATAAAGCCGCTGTTTAAACAGAAACAAACAGCGCGAAGCAAACAAACAGCTGTTGAAGGTGTTCAAACAGCTGTTCAAACAGCTGTTCAAGCAGCCTTTTTGACTAAACTTTCTATATCTGAAAAGGCAATTGTGGGAATCTTACTGCAATCTGATATGAAGTTAAGTTATGAAGATCTTGCAGCAATGATGCTTAAGGATACTGCCACAATAAGAGGCCAGGTAAACTCAATAAAACAGAAGTGCGAGGGGTTAATTGAAGAACAAATAGAGAAAAATGGAAAGAAAAGGCTGTTTGTACCAGATAAAATAAGGGAAATTATGCTAAAAAGGGTAAAAGTGAGGGTAAAAAAGGAGAAAAATAGCTAAAAATGAGGCAAAATCGTGGAAAAGTGAGAGTTAGCAAATAGGGGAAATTAGTAAAAATATGCTAAAAAATAACAAAATCATGGAAAAAAGAGAGAAATACAAAGGAATCGTAAGAGAATCTCCTTTTTGGGGATATTTATTGTGGAAAAGTGAGTGCGAACATGAAAAATGTGGCTTAAATGGAGGAAAGTTAAAATAGAATAAATTTAGTACTTTAAGGCTTAAAATAACAAAAAATTGTGTTAATAGCCCTTTGAAAAATTTAAAAATTGAGTACTTAATCGTTACACCGACAAATAGTAAAAATAATTTAATTTTCAAAAAATGAGGATTTTAGAGCTTAAAATGGCTAAAATCTGAGGTTATAGCTCCCGTAATTTGATTAAAGTTTGCAGAGAAGTGATATTCTTAAGCTCATAAGAGATTTTGAGCAGGATTTTCTTGTTATTTAGCTTTATTTTATCAATAGGAATGCCTTTATTGATCAATTTTTGGCAATAATCTCTTATAGAAGACTCAGAAAGCTTTAATTTTTTAGCAATCTGTCTGTATTCAACACCGTCAGGAAAATCAGCTTCAAGCTGATAAATTGTTGAGAAAATGAGCATCTCTTGGTTGGTTATTTGCTTGAATTTAAGCCTAATTTCTTTCCTTACGGCATCAAGAGAATCAATTATGTCCTTAGCGTCTTCTAAGTGCATTTTTAAGGGTTTTGCAGCTTGAAAATACGTAGATTTATCTGTCTGTTGGTTTGTCTGTCTGTCTGTTGGAACCCCCCCATTTCCTGTGGAGAACCTTAAATTTTGGGTTTTTAACCCCCCTATTTCCACTGGATGTGTTGGATTATGTGTTGGAATGTTGGGATTTGTGGGATTTTTTAAAGCATCTGTTGGGTTATGTGTTGGAGATAAAATAGCGTTTTTTTGTTGAATTTCATTTAATTTTATAGAATCCAAGCTATCTTTTAGATAAGTAATTTGATTTTTCAAATCAAAAAACTCAGTTTTTAGCTTTAGAAGTTCATTTCCAATTGTAAAAATATCTTCTTTTACTCTCTCAAATGCTTTTTTAACGCCTTCTTCATCAGTCATAGTAATACTCTCGGTTCTTGATAACAATTTCTTAAACATGATTGGTTTTATTTAAAGTTATATGTTTTCAGAGATATATTTTACGGCTAGTGCACCTTTTGATGGTAGGCTTGATAAGCGCTTGGAGAAAGCTGCCACCTTATTCTTCTAATAAACAGCTTGCCACCCTCATTTTTCTTTATAGCAACAACGAGATTCTTGTCTTTTAGCTCAAACATCATATTTTTTATGAATTCCTCATCTCTTGCAAGCTCGCTGGCAATTTCTGCTGTGAAGAGCTGCTTTGGAAAGCTATGATAGAGAAAACTTAATACTTGCTCAGAAATCTTGTCCCTCTTTACTTTTGAGATACGCATGATAGTTTAGTTATTCGGTATTAGTTTTTAAATGTTTTGAGTATATTATTATCTTTTTTATTAGAAAGCAAAAGACTTAAATACCTCCTGATTAGGTATATGCACAAAATAAAAAAATTTACAATTTAACTGCTCAAAAACAACATGACAACTATCAAACAGGCAAAAGAACGAAAAGACTCTGAAATAGCAGAGATTCTACACCCCCTTGTGAAAGAATGGTTTTTTTCTCGATTTAAAGAATTTTCCCAGACTCAGAGATTTGGAGTTATGAATGTTTGGGAAAGGAAAAACACATTGATATCTGCACCAACTGGCGGAACTAAGACTCTTACTGCTTTCCTGAGCATCCTTAATTATCTTGTGGGTTTAGCAGAGAAAAACGAGCTTGAAGATAAAGTTTATGCCATATATTGCTCGCCTTTGAAAGCATTATCAAGTGATATTTATGTGAATCTCATAAAGCCCTTAGAAGAAATAAATAAAATAGCTGAACAGAAGGGCATAAAACTGCAGGAGATAAGAGTTGGCCTGAGAACAGGAGACACTTCTCAAAAAGAAAGAGCTAAAATGGCAAGAAAAGCACCGCATATTTTTATCACAACACCTGAAAGCATGGCTATTCTTTTAACCTCTCCTAAGTTTGTTGAAAAACTAAGGGGCGTTGAGTTCTGTATTGTTGATGAAATTCATGCCTTGGATAACAAAAGGGGCGCTTATCTCAGCTTAACGCTTGAAAGATTGAATGAAGTAAGCGCAATATGGCCTGTCAAAATCGGGCTTTCTGCCACTATAGAACCTTTAGAAGAAGTTGCAAAATTTTTAGCCGGAGTTGCAGAGGATAGAACTGTCGAAATAGCCAAAGCAGAGTTTACGAAAAAAATAGATATCTCGGTTTTAACTCCCGGAGACATTATTGAAGACAGAGAAATGAGCGGTAATCTTTACAATCTTTTGAATAATCTTATAAAAGAGCATAAAACAACCTTAATTTTTACAAATACTCGTTCTGCCACAGAAAGAGTTGTGCATAATCTCAAGGAAAAATTCCCTACAGAATATGGGGGCGATATCGCAGCCCACCATTCTTCATTGAGCAAAACCCATAGGTTTAGCGTTGAAGAAATGCTTAGAGACGGAAAGCTTAGGGTAGTAGTATGCTCAACTTCTCTTGAACTTGGAATAGACATTGGATTTATTGATCTTGTGATTATGATGGGCTCGCCAAAAAGCTCTGCGCGAGCTATACAGAGGCTTGGAAGAGCTGGACACAGGCTTCAGGACACAATAAAGGGAAGGTTTATTGTTATGGACAGGGATGATTTGATTGAGTGTTCTGTAATTCAAAAAGAAATTGTTGAAAGAAAAATAAACCGAGTTGTTTTCCCAAAAAACTGCCTTGATGTGCTTTCACAACAAATATATGGGATGGCAATATACAAAGTTTGGGGTGTGGACGAGCTGATTTCCTTAATTAGAAAAAGCTATTGTTTTTCAGGATTAGCTAAAGAAGATTTTTTTTCTGTAATCTCTTATCTTTCAGGAGAGTATAACTTAGAGAAAAGCAATGTTTATGGCAAAATCTGGTATGATAAACAAACAAAGCAAATAGGGAAAAAAGGAAAGCTTGCGAGAGTTATTTATATGACTAATATAGGCACTATCCCTGAAGAAAGTTATATTGAAGTTAAACTCGCGCCTTCTGGGGAGCATATTGGGTATATTGATGAAGGGTTTCTTGAAAGAATGAAAAAAGGCGATGTTTTTGTTCTTGGAGGATCTAGATATATGTATCTTTACACACGAGGCATGAATCTTTATGTGCGGGGAAGTGTAGACCGGTCACCAACAATTCCGAGCTGGTTTTCTGAAATGCTTCCATTAAGCTTTGACTCTGCTTTAGAAATAAACAGATTCCGACAGATTATGCGGGAAAAATTTGAAAAAAAAGAAGGTAAAAATGAGCTATTTGAATTTATAAAAAAACAGCTTTATGTTGATTCTGATACTGCTGAAGAGATTTATGATTACTTTTATGAACAGTTTAGGTTTTCAGAAATTCCTGATACGAAAACTATGATTATTGAAAGATATAAGGCTGAAAAAAATTATATTCTTGTTCAAAGCATGTATGGCAGAAGAGTAAATGATGCTTTGTCGCGGGCTCTGGGATGGATAATGGGAAGTTATGGCAACCGTGATGTTGAGATGGGGATATCAGATAATGGATTTTATTTTGCAGGAGAGTCTTTGAATATAGAAAAAGCCTTAAAAGAACTCAAACCGGAGAATTTGAACTCTATTTTAGAAGAGGCCATAGGGCACACAGATATTTTAACGCGAAGATTTAGGCATTGCGCGGGCAGAAGTTTGATGATATTAAGAAATTATAAGGGAAAAGCAAGAAGTGTTGGAAAACAGCAGGTAAAATCGCACTTTCTTCTGCATGCGGTAAAGAAAATATCAAAGGATTTTCCAATTTTAAAGGAAGCAAGGCGAGAGGTTCTTGAAGATTTAATGGATATTAATAATGCAAAACAAATTTTAGAGTTAATAAAATCAGGAAGGGTGCAGATAAAAATAAAAGAGGTAAAGTTGCCTTCGCCGTTTGCACTTAATCTTATTCTTCAGGGCCATTCTGATTTGATAAGGATTGAAGACAAGCAAGATTTTCTAAGAAGAATGCATGAACTTCATAAGAAGAGCCTTTGGATGAAAGATGAAGATATAGTAAATGATGTGAAGATTAGCTAAAATGAAAGAAAAACAAAAAAATAATTATAGAAAGTATGTTTTTATTGGAAAAACTTTATATTTTCCTAAAGAAAATATTCTTGCGGTTGGCGATTTGCATTTAGGATATGAAGGAGCTTTAAGGCAGAGGGGGTTAGATGTTCCAATAAAACAATTTGAAGAAATGGCTGAAGAAATAGAGAAAATAATTTTGAATGTTAAAGCGCGATATGGTAAAATAGGCGAGCTTAGAATTGTTTTCTTGGGAGATATAAAACATCATTTTGGATTCATGGCTTCTGAAAAGGAAGAAATAAAAAAACTTCTTTCTTTTCTGAGGAAAATGGAAATTGATGAGAATCGAGTTATATTTATCCGAGGAAACCATGAAAAAAATGAGAAAAGTGAAAAATATACTGATTATTACATTTCAGGAGATATTGCTTTTGCGCATGGGCACAGAGAATTTCCTGAAATTTGTGC